>Ga0075460_10000923_pt1 | contig 11605 bp, 14 predicted proteins | sample DEB08_DNA_3_FD_77580 | JGI IMG/M metagenome (GOLD analysis project Ga0075460, IMG submission 77580) | Aqueous microbial communities from the Delaware River and Bay under freshwater to marine salinity gradient to study organic matter... | ecosystem: Environmental > Aquatic > Marine > Coastal ...
GAAATTCTATCCTCACAACGAGAGATCTCTTCTTTCTTGCGCTCGTTATCATACTTCGACTGCTCTTTCTGCATAGCAATCATAGCATCGATGTTATCAATATCCTTTGAGTTGAGTAGTGTATCCTGCTTGTTTTTATTGATCTTTTCTTTAAGCAGCAAAGACATGGTCGAAAACACACTGATGTCAAGAAGATCCTCAATAACCTCTCGCCGGATGTAAGGAGTTAGCTGCATGAATGGAACAAACGAAGATGATCCTAGGATAACCATTTGCGTGAACGACTTCATATTCATTCGCAAAATGTTTTTCTCTAGATCCTCCTGTTGTTCTCTGGTTGCAGCAGACTGATTCTTGATATTATCATTTTCGTAGATGTCAAAGACCGCTGGCTTGATGCCCCGAACAACACGATAATCTTTTCCGTTTGTTCTAAACTCGATTTCTACAACAGTCGAGCCGTTGTTAACCGAGTTGATTAGCTGATTCTTCTTGATCTTTCTAAATGGTTTTCCGTAGAGAGCAAAGCAAAGAACGTCTAGGATCGTCGACTTCCCAGCACCATTTCCGCCTGTAATTAGGGTATTGGGGTGTTGATCTAAACGAACTTCAGTTTTAACATTGCCTGTAGATAAGAAATTTTTCCAGCTACAAACTTTGAATTCAATCATTATCACTATGCTCCAAAGATAATGCTTCATTGTATAATGAATTCATCAAAATGTAAAGGGATTTCTTATCAACATTGGACTCGAGTTCTTCGATGTACTTAGAAAGAATCGTCAGGGTGTCTTCTGCTTCTGATGCTAGATCTTCCTCACTCATTTCATCAAGATGATAGTGATCATCGACAACAGAAACATCAATCGGTGCAAGTTGATATACTTTGTTCATAAACAGATCAAACCAATATGGATTGTTCTTATTCTTGACAATGACCTTAACATAAGACTGGGAAAGATGATCTAAATTTTTTCCGATTATTTCCTCAGCAGTTTTCCCTTCATCATCATACCAAACTTTATGGAAAATGTGATATGGGTTTTCGATGAACTCGACATCTCTCGTTTCCGTATCAAAGATGTAGAATCCCTTTTCTTCATTATAATCAGACCAAGTGATTTCATACGGTGTTCCGAGATAATTGATATTTCCGGAACGCGACTTACGATGAAAGTGACCAGATCCAACAAAGTCGAACTTGTCGAACGTAGAAACTGCAAGACCATGATCGCAAGAAACACCACGATACATTTCAAACCCATTGATCTCGAGATGCCCAAATGCAACCTGAGCTTTTGTTTCGTTGATCATCTTTAGGCTGCTGGTGTGGTTAGAAGCATTCATCCATGGTAGGATGAGAACAGGAAGACTGTCATACTCTATTTCAGTAGGATCTGCAAAGAATTGAATATTGTCATACTCTGAGAACAGTTCCGAAAGTGAGTTGATCTCATTCGTGTTCCTATATGGTGTGTCATGATTACCAACAATGATGTCCCAGTGAATATCGCGCTTAGAAAAAATCTTTTCGCGGATATGCCTCAGCGTAACATAGCTGATAAATTTACGACGATCAACAAAATCACCAACCTGTAATACGTTAGTGATATTTCGTTTTTCTAGTTCTGGGAAAAAGATATTGTCAAAAAATCTTTGGAAATAGTTGAGGAACTCTTGGTTGTCATTACGAGCGCCCCAATGTAAGTCACCTATAATAGCAATCTTCATACTTAATTTTCTCCAACTGCCGCCTTCTTTTTTCTCTTTCGACGGCGACTCTCTTCAAAGTCATTCATAAACTGTTCCATCTGTTCCTGCGACCATTCGCCATATTGAACATCAGCATCGTATCTTACGTTCGTTCCCTTTTCTGAATCATGAAGTTCAGCGGTTTCGTTCATAAGATTGGCTCGCTCAATAGCAGCATACTTTGTATAGAGATACTTCTTTTCTTTTTGAATGCGACGAATGAACGCAAAGTAAATGATCTGAGTAAAATACGCAAAAGGATTCCTAGATTTATTCGGATCAAAGTTATCGATATACTGTAGGCAGTTTTCAATACCATCAGAAATCATTTCTTCGCGGAAGGTGTAATTGGAAAAGTTTGGTCTGTATGCCAGATGTGTAGCGATCTTCATGATACATTCGCCAACATACATTGGAACTCTTGGCTTCTTTTCGTTATTCGTTTCTGCCTGAGATACGCTTGACTTGTATGCAACCATCGCTTCAAATAACTCGGCATTATTGACATAATGCTGACGTTTTCTTTTATCTGCCATAACAAACTCCTAATGAATAATTTTATTTTCTGGATCTGGGATTAAATCTTCGATGTTAATTTCGTCATCATCTTCTTCGATTTCATAGTAATCTTCATCTTCAAATTCTTTTTGTGTTTCTAAACGAATTCTTGCATAATACTCTTCGATATGTTCTTTTATGGTCGAATGAGTAATAACCGATGACTTGCGAATCTTCATTGGTGTAACCATAATGTCTTTCATAGGAACCCAACGGACAACGCTAGTGCTCAGAACATTCGAGATTGGGTTGATGTTAAAGACGAATCTGTATGGGTAATCTATGACATACTCATCATCGGTCTCATCGATGAGATTTGCCATGATATCATCGCCATTCATTAACTTAAAATAGACTACGTTCATCCGTCAACCTCAGTTTTATGTTATACAACTGGTACGGAAATCCTTCCGAACTATACATCTTGACTCTCTCCATCAGATGGTTTAATGTATAGTTCTTTTTTGCCTTGGTAGAAAAATCATCAGCGATATCAAACAAAGTACAGGAATCTTTTGTATCGCTTGTTCTTAACCCTCTACCGATTGACTGCAAAGTTCTAATTCTACTTTTCGTTGGGCTTGCGAAAATCACATTGTGCAAGTTACGAATATTTATACCTGTCGAAAACGTACCGTATGAGGCGACGATGATACTGTTGCTTGACTTCTCTACGATTTGTCTAACACGCTCGCGCTCTTGCGCTTCTACACCACCAGAAACAAAAAACACATTTTCGTGATCAGCTTTGCTTTTTATAATTTCGAAAAGATTAATACCATGCTTCTCAACGAGAGCATACAATAATAGCGTATTCCCGTTCAAAGATAAAGTGAGATTCCTAATAAAGTTGTTCCTCGCTTCACTGGAAACAATAGCATCAAGTTCATTCTGGTAGTTGCCTTCAAGGACTGGTTTGCGTAACTCCTTTGGGTGACTTAGCACTAGGATCTTGATGTTAAGATCAGCCAGATTTTTGTTTTGAATTAGTTTGCTTGTATCAACAACTTTTTCGATACGACCAAACAGACCCTCAAGAACAAGTTCATGAACTTCTGCACCGTCTAGTGTTCCAGTCATACCGAAACGATATTTGGTACCAGTGAGTTTTGTCATGATAGAAGTTAGGCTCTTGGACTTGAACAAGTGCGCTTCGTCACCGATAATCACATCGTAGTTTTCGAAGAACTCTTTGTCTTGTTCATAAACTGACTGCCAAGTTGAAACTGTGATATCGGTGTGTGATGTTTTTTCTACGCCACCCATAATCCCATGGATCTCTTTATCATACCCATAGTCTTGGAAATCCTTAGCCATCTGCATAACCAACGAGATTGTAGGAACGACAATAAGTGTCTTGAGTCCGTACCAGCGTGCAATCAAATATGCGATAAGAGACTTGCCGCTCCCAGTTGGCGAAATAAGAACTGCGCGTCGATGGCGAACAGCAAGACAGAACGCACGGATCTGGTAGTCACGAGGCTCTACTGGAAGATTGAGTGTTTTGATAAATGCCTTCGCTTCAGCAATAGAAATCTCATCGGTTTGTTCAAGACGCTCATCAATGTCTATGTCATAGCCATTATCGGTAGCGAACTGGCGCATCTTGCTATACAAGCCAGCATAGATTCTGCTTTTGCGCGAATCATATAAACGAATCTTGCCGTCCCAATATCTTTTACGATATGACGGCATAAACTTTGCGCCAGGAACTTCGAACGTGAGCATGTCACTTATTTCCTGACATTGTCCAGGTTCACATTCTACATGCGCCCATACTTCATCGATCTTAGTTACTCTTAGCATACTATCCCATGGTTAATCGGTGCCAATCAATAGCGTTCTTGAGTTGAAATCCTCTGCTGTTGATAGACTTAACAATTTCCTTGATCACTTCAATTTTTTCTTCCTGAGTTGCAACCTTAGCATTGATTCTAATCATAAGGTCATCTGTCTCGAGATAATCGTTTAGTTCGTTCTTCAAAATTTTCTTCAGGAACTGTTCTTTCCCAAGCTGCTCTAAATCTTTTTCGTCTGCTTCACCCAAATAATAGGAACGAAGCAGACGGCGCAAAATAGCGCGATCTCGGTATAGGGTTCTAAGAGACTTATTCTCATCGACCATCATACCGACATATTTGGAATGAAGGGAAGGGATGCGGATGTTCTCGCGATCTAGGTTTAGATCGTCGATCTTGCAATCTTCCTGCCAGCTTTTTACGATTTCTTCTATATTCATAATGTTCATTCTATAACGAAATGGTCATAAAGTAAAGGGATTTATCCAAGTTCTTTTTTGGGGCGGAAGAGTCTCGTTTTCATTCATCGGGAAGCTGATACTGAGCCGCTTCGAAAGTGGGGTATATTCATGGAACATATGAGCAGGAATGAATACTAGGTCTCCAGGACGCATTCTATGCTCAAAGATAACTTCTTTTGGATTTCCATATCTTTCCTCACCATGCTCATCTTTCCACACAGTGATCATAGACATTCCATGGAGCTGAATAATGAAATTGTGAGAATGATCCCAATGCGGAGGGAAACTTGGTATTGTTTTGTTCTTTGAGAAAAAAATATGAGCATCTGTCGGGATGCCTAGTTTTTCTTCCAGTTTCCAACACACACTATTGACTGATTCATTTATACGAGAACATTCGTTCATCACGATGGAATATTTATCGATCAGTTCTAAGATTATATGTGCTGGCCAAGTGTTTTGGTCAAAAACCCATGCTTCATTATCCCATTCATACCTGCCTTCCATGTCCAAAAATTGCACTCTTTTTTGGTTTAGGGCTGGTCTGAAATTGATGTCGCGTTCGAAATCTTGCAAGCTATATAAATGCAAGTGATCGATGCAGCTGTCAATAAAGAATGGTTCTTTTGATTTCGCACGTTCAATAATATAATCGGGAATCATATTCTTTCTATGCTAAATTTTCTGTATCTAAATGTTACAGTCGCTTCAAGATACTCAAGATCGGCTTGAGTTGTATCGAACGTCAGTTCTGTTAGCGTGATCGGAAACGCATCTTGGAAAAAGATATTGACATGAGGATTTTTATGGCTGGTCAAAACTGTTAGTGTTGCATCTGATACGAAGTTAGCACTAGAAGCAGATTGATTTCCGCCACGACCAGTAACAAATGGACTTGGGTTGCTATCTGCAAAATCTTTTGACTGTTGCAGAGTTTCTGGATGACCCATTCCCACTAGCCAGTTCTCGATTTCCAAATAGTTAACAAGATCCTCATCTACACGAAACCTAAGTACAAAGGGATCATAAGTCAGTCTATCACCTGGACGTGGAATAATACCAAAAGGCGTAGATTGTTGTTCTGCAGGATTCATAGTGATTGTAGGAAGAGTAACAGACTGGCAAAAATAGTTCACGTTTGGAAGTCGTTTAATTTGGAAACGAAATCCAAGAGGTGAAAGATAATTCAAATTTGAAGGTTGGTTCTGAGTACTCATTGGGTATCCTTATCGTTATATCCTATTTATAATATATTATGACCCCTCGTGACATTACTCATTATAACCTAAAATCCACAAAAGTAAATGGAATTTACAGCTTAGTGTAGAAATGATTCCCGAATCTTTTGTTGAATATGTCGGATTTGACTAGCGTGAATCCCTGATCGATAATGAACTTGTTTTGCTCCTCGAACGTCGGGCATCCTATGAAGTATTCGTCCTCCCAGCATTCGACCATCAGAAATTTTATGTGCTTCAAGGTTTCTGTAGCTCCCTTCAGAACTTCAAGATCGTAGCCTTCTGTATCGATACACAACACATTATATGGGAATTGCTCGAAGCTGTATGAGTTTTTTGGTATGTGTGTTTTCATGTATGAGTCTAAACGGACAACTTCAATACTAATGTCTTTTATAGTTGCGATACCATATTTAGAAAAATGCAGCCCATTAACCCCATCAAGAATCGAACTAGAGTTACCGCCATTGGCAGAAACATGTAGGGTTACGTCCTTCATGTTTTCCGAACCACATCCCAGAACTTCGACATAAGATGGATACTTAGGATCCTGTAGTTTCGAAATCTTAGTTACTATTCTTTCTGCAATTTCGGGAATTGGTTCGAAATATAATTTTGGTCCTGGCAGTTCATTATAGAATGGCATTTCTTCTGCACTATTAGCACCAACGTGTATGATCCCGTTGACTTGTTTCGCAACGACTGGGCGTAATTCTCCGTAATAGTGCGTGAACCCTGTAGAAGCCATTGTGTTATCCTTTCATTATAATTTATAACAAAAAAGGGAGGGACCGAAGCCCCTCCCAGTTTTTACTCGCCTTATGGTTTTTCTTACATAAGGTTCGAAACAGTGGCAAAGCGATAATACTTATTGCCCTTGTTTGTGCCGCCGAAGCTGATAGCACCATCTGCGTCGGTCGAAGCGAAAGGATTGGCGACCATGCCGTAGCGGGTCTTAAAGCCAATCTTAGGCTGGAAGGTGTTTTCACCAACCGCACGAACCATCTGCAGAGGAACGTATGGGCAGTAGAACAGACCAGCGTCAAAAGCTGAAGAGCCCTTGTAGCCGATTGTGTAATACTGATCGCCCGAAGCAGACGAGAAGTATGGGTCGATGTAAACACGGATACGACCGCCGAGGACACCAGCGAAGGTGTTACCTGTGTCGTCAACCGAGAGGTTGTTGCTGAGGGCTGGGGTGTAATCAAGTACACCAGCCATCTGCAGAGCGGAAGCAACGTCAGATCCGCAGATCAGGACGTTACCCTTACCACGACGTGTGGACTTGGCGATCTGGTTGGCATCGCGTTCGATCTGGAAGAGCAGACCCTTGAACTTTTCTACCATCCAACGACCGTTCGAGTCGGTGTCGAGGTTGAAAGTACCAGCCGCAGTGACGTTTTCCTGAGCACCAGCTACAGCAGAGTAGTTGATGGTGCGGATAACTTCGCGGTTGATTTCAGCCAGGATTTCAGCAGACAGGATGTTGCTGAGTTCTGTCTCGGCGTCAAGACCGTGAACAGCCTTGAGGTCCTGAGCCAGTTCCATGGTGTACTCAGCCTTCAGAGCACGAGAAACTGCAGTTACTGCAACCTTCTCAACGCTGAATGCCATTTCATTGAAGGCATTCGTGGCGCCATCGCCGAGTGCTTCTGCACGAGCGGTGGACATACCAGTCGAAACTGAGTAACCAGCGCCACCAGCAGCACGATCGGTTGGATCAGAACCAGTCTGAACCTTACCAGAAGATGCGTTAGCAACAACAAAGCGCGAAGCAGTGTTGCCACCAGCAGAAGCTGAGTGAGTTGTGTTGGCTTCGTTGAACAGGGCTTCGTCGCCAGACTGGCTGCTATAACGCGAACGCAGAGCAAAGATCAGTCCAGTAGGACCAGTCATTGGCTGTACGCCACAAACGTCATAAGCAATCAGGTTTGGCATCGAACGACGAACCAGTGAGATAAGCACTGGGTCGAAGATGTCAACGCTGCCAGCACCGGCTGTGGAGGAAGAAGCGCCCATTGCATTGGTGGGAGCAGCTTCGCCCAGAAGTGATGGTGAATTGTAACCACCAGAGCCGATGCCCTGCTCACGAGCAGAACGCTCCTGGTTTTCCAGCAGCTGCGCAACGACCTGGCGCTTGTGGGCATCACCGATCTTAGCCAGATCTGGGTGATCGAGAACGGGACCCCACTTTTCGATTAGGTGTTCAGACATTTTACTCTCCTTCTCCTTTCAGGATTTTAATCACAGACTATTTATAATAAGCCTATTTCTTAGCGGTTCTTGTGATGCTTGCAACATAGGCACCCATCGCACCCTTGGGGGTCGAATCGGTCTCTTCTTCAATTTCAACAGGTTCATCATCTAGCCCAGTCTTTTCCTCAGTAAGAACTTCCTGAGGTCCAGCGAAATAGCTTTCGCGAATCGACTGAATCTTCTTTCTGAAAGTATCAGCATCGGCGAAATCAACAGCCTCGCAGAGAGACTCGAGCTTACCAACCTGTGTTTCAGTTAGACCTTCAACTTCCTCCGAGAAAATCACAGCGCGTTCGAACTCTTCATTTCTCTTCTTGAGTTCGATTGCTTCCTCAATGGATTCATTGAGTTTTGCTTCGAGCTCTTCGACCTTATTGGCGAGTTCCTCGACAACATCAACCTTTTCTTCAGGGATTTCGATATAGTGCTGTTCGAACAGATCCTTAAGACCGCCGATGAAGGACTCAGCAATTTCGCCGCGAATACCTGTTTCGACAGCCAGCTTGTTATCGTCCATCCACTGCTCTACGACATAGTCGAGGTAGCTGTCAACCTTCTCAACAAGTTCCTTGTTGAATACTTCGGTCGACTCAGCGAGTTCGGCTTCAGCCTGTTCGGAGATTTCGCCCAGCTTTTCGTTAACCTTGGCAACGACAGCAGCTTCGAAAATCTCTGTAGCCTTTTCCTTGAATTCCTCGGAAAGATCAGAACCAGCGAATACAGCAGCAATGTCTTCAGCGACGTTGATGTCTTCGCGTGTGATCTTTTCGATCTTCTTATCTTCGACGACTTCTACTTCTTCTTCTTCAGTAGCAACTTCTTCGCCCATCATCTTTGTATAAGCAGCCTGAAGGTCAGACTTGCTCATTCCGCTCATGTACTGCATAGCAGCATTGAGCATAGCCATCTTTGTCTTGGGCTTTTCGGAAGAACCCTGCATAGGAGCAGATGCGTCGCCCTGCTTCTTTGACTTCCCAGGTGCTGCTGCAGTCTTAGCGACTGGATCAGGAACCTCGGAAGGATCGCCAAAGGAAGCCTTCTTTGCTTCTTCGATTTCATCGAGAGCAACAGTTTCTTCCTCCACGACATTTTCCATTTCTTTATCAGACATTTCTATCTCCCAATTTACTCATTGAAATTTTAATACTCATTATTTATAATAAAGAGGTTTATAAACCATTAATAAAACGCGACCAAATTTTAAGAACTTCTTGTTCAGTTCTACGCGCTTTAGCTGCCTCTTCGATTGATTCTTTATATTCTCTGACTTCAACTTCTCTGATGATGCCATTATCCCAAACCCATTCTTTACCTTCCATAATGCCTTCAACGAAAGCCTGAGGAGCAGAGGGGTCGGCGACAATGTCACCAGCTGTGGCGAGATAGAAGTCGTTTCCAACTTCCATAGCGTCGCCTTTCTTCACAAGAGTTCCCATACCACGAGAGGAGACGCCGAGTCTCGCACCCTCATTCATGAGATTCTTAACAATATTGCCATATGGTGTATCCATGATCTTGGCTTTGCCAATGAAATTATCACCTTCTTGGCGAAGATCTTTGATCATGTGCGAAACGCGCTCCAGATTGATCGTTGGACCCTGAGGGTGACCAAGTTCACCGTATGCGCGATTTTCGGCAATGTACTGTTTCTTATAACGATCGATTTCTTTCTTAAGAACTTCGGTTGGATAAACACGACCGTTCTTGTTCTTAATGCTTCCTTGCATGAAAACGCCCTCGATGAAATAGTTCTTCTTTCCATCTTCGGCTTCTTCAGTGAGGCATTTAATTTCCTCGTTGACTTCGCAAATTAGCTTCATATTAGCCACTCCCTGTTGCAACCTTCGTTGCTTTTAGATCAGTAGAGCCATCAAGGCATACCATAACATCAGTGCCCTTCTTATACACAACAATCTGTTCGCCAGAGTTAATGTAAACTTCGGCATGATTTCCGAAACCGTTGCCAGTTCCGTCATAAACACCGCCGCCATTTTCTGGACCGACAGTGTTTGCAATAACTAGAGTTCTATCGGTGCTGCCAGAATTAACAACCAAAACTGCAGTTCCCGTGGCGACATTATTGTTTGAGTCTAGGGTAAATGTATTTGAGATTGGCTGAACGAACATCTACTTTCTCCTTACTTCTTGCTCATGGCGAAATCAACCATCTTCATCATTCCCTGGAAATCCTTATTAACAGTTTCTTCGAACTTCTTCTTGTTTGAAGTGTTCAGACCCGAATAAGCAGAAACTAAAGCAGATGCTGTGTTGGGATCTACTGACTCCATACGACCGTTAGCAAACTTGACACGACCTTCTTTCTTGGTCTTGGCAATTTTCTGAATATCCTGCATTGCAGTTTCTTCAAGTTCGACTTCTTCTTTGATCGGCTTAATAATGCGAAGATCACCAAACCTCTTACCAGCTGCTTTGCTCGTATCGGGCGACTTAGAACCGTCATGGGTATTCTTAATGTCGCTAGAACCTTGCTTAATCACAGGCTCGCCCTTGCCCTCTGGACCCTTATGATCGCCAGCTGGCTTTGTAGCACCCTTATGAACAGAAGGATCTGCTGTTGGATGTGCCTTGACATCGACAACGTGCTTGTCCTTAAAGTCTTTTTCTCCCTTAGAACGTGGGCGAAGTTCCTTCTCATCCTCTTCACCAGGATTTGGTGAATATGGATCGTCTGCTTCAGAACGCTTCTTTAGTTCTTCGACAAGATCAGAAAATGTTTTAATCTGTTTGGTCATCAACAACCTCCGAAGGTTCCTCAGGTTCAATTACTGGTTCTTCTGGGCGGAGATATGCTGTAGCAATTTGCATCTTCCTAGCATCAATAGCATCAGACAGCTTGTTCATAAGTTCAACTTCAATTCCGGAACGGAACTCGTTCGGATTTTCTGATGCGGCTGCTTTAATTGCCGACTCAATATTGCTCATATTTAATCTCCTGTTTTCATTACAGACTTATTTATAAAAAATCTAAGTTCTAGTATCAATCATCAATATAAGATAGGGAAATAAACCACTCACTAAGTTCTACAATACCAATACATGTGTAGATAGAAACTTTAGAAGCCCCAGAAGCTGGTGCGGGAACTGAAGCAGAATTGTTGATAGAGAACCCATCTGTGGCTGAGAATGCCACTGTCCTTCCACCAGTTCCGTCTTGTTTAACAACAATTGTTATGCTCTTTGAACTGTTCGAAGGATAGTTCGACAGCGCTGGCAGTGTGAACGTACAGTTACCAGTCAGTGTATAAAGCTGAGTATTATCGCTGACATCGAGAGTGATAGCTGTGCCCGAGTTAGCAAGCGGGCGGGCATATTCTGTAAATTCGTCAAGTGAGTTGTCGTTCAACGTGAGCAGCTTAGAAGAGCCGTCCATCGTAATATTGCCAGCAGCAGTCATATCGACGTTAACATCTAGTGCTGTGCCGCCGACAGTCAAAGTGCCGCTGGTGAAACTATCACTTGCGTCGCTGCGCAGGAATGATGCAGAAGAAACGCCATCAAGTAAGTCTGCGTCTAGACCAGA
>Ga0075460_10000925_pt1 | contig 11596 bp, 12 predicted proteins | sample DEB08_DNA_3_FD_77580 | JGI IMG/M metagenome (GOLD analysis project Ga0075460, IMG submission 77580) | Aqueous microbial communities from the Delaware River and Bay under freshwater to marine salinity gradient to study organic matter... | ecosystem: Environmental > Aquatic > Marine > Coastal ...
GCAGGTCATTCGTCTCTGCCAGCAAAAGAAGATTGAGATATGTCCCTTGGCGTTCATGCGAGGCCGCACGTTTGAAAAGAGTTGGGTGATTGCAGATGAAATGCAGAACGCCACGCCCAATCAGATGAAAATGATTTTGACGCGCATCGGCAAGGGGTCCAAAATGGTGGTGACGGGCGATCCCAATCAGCATGATCGTGGATACGAGGTCAATGGACTTTCGGACATCATAGAGCGGATTAATCGCGCGAGTCCCGACGAGAGAACCCACATGGCTATCGTGCAGTTCACGACGGCGGACGTGGAAAGGCATCCGGCTGTTGTGGACGTTCTGCGGCTTTATGGAGAGCTTTGAGTGCCGACCTGCTGCGACTTCTGACTAACTGGTTTCTGCCGAGTCTCCAAGCCTTTGCCACGGGACCGTTTTCATTTTTTGCGTTTAAGAATGCTGCTATAAAGGCAAATGTCAATGGTATAGTGTTCATACTATTAAACGCGAAAAATGTGTTTTAGTTTTAGTTCTAGTGTGTTTCTTAGTATAAGTAGATTTTTCTGTATGTTTCTTGTCCGAGTCCCTCTTTCGTTCGCGGTCGGACTGCTCTCCCTTTGCCATTTTTAAGTGTTCGCTTGAACTGTTTAATTGGCAAACGCGAGACCTCCCATACCGTTCTGGATACGGAAAATGTTATAGTTGACACCGTAGAACCAGTTGAGGTCCTGGGAAGGGTTTGAGAACTTGATCTCTGCGTTATCCAAGCGAGAGAAATTGCACGTACCATTGGGCTGGTACTTATCTGCCTTGAGCGCGAATGAGTACATGTAAAGGTAATCAGCGGCCCTTGAATATGCCTGCGATTCGCTTGCATTGGAGCTGTGATGGTAGGCTTGAACGTAGGAGAAATATTTCTTGCTCATGGGGTCGAACACATCAACACCATTCAGGTTGAGCTTGGCATTATCAAAAGTGAATTGGCTAGCGTAAACATTAGAAGCTCCCCACAGAAGAGTCTTGACTGGGTGGTTGAAATAAGACAGATCCACCTTGGGGGCAGCGGTCACGGTCTCGGGCTGAATACGTTGGACCTGGGTAATGAGCATCTCTCTGGGTGAGTTGGCCATTGCCGCGCGCTCATCAGTATCGAGCTGGATGTAGTTGGCGTAATACTTTGTACCAGCACCAGTTCCAGACCCGAACTGAACGCGGACCTCTACGTCGTGATACTGGAGGGCGACCAAGGGGAGGGCGCATCCAGCCTCGTCGCAGCACGAGAAGTGGAGCGGAAGCCACGAACTCTGCTCGACATTTGAAGCATTCCGTCCAGCGAAACCCTTGGCTCCTGTGTTGGTAAGGAACTTGGTATAAAGAGAATTGGCGTAATAAGCATCATGCTCCTCAATCATCTGCCCTCCCACGTAGAGCCTGAAGAGAGAAGGATTGGAACTTTCTGAACCAAAAACACTGGTAACTGTACCAGATGTTTCAGCCCAGATGTAAGTGAGAAGATCACCCTTGCGCGAGATCGGAAGACTGATCGTGTTGTTCGCACCAGCGCTACCGATTGGGAAAAGCTCCACAGGGAACTGCGCGAAGTTGGTATGACGCTTGTACATCGATTGGAAAAAACTGACCTCAGGTTTACCAGTGAGGAAGGCATCCTGGGCTCCCTTTGCCACGAGATTTACAAGTGCTCCAGACATATCTTTACAATTGGGTATTAAAAAAAATACGCCACATTAACCAAATGGACAGGGTTCAATTTCAGACCTTGACCTGGGAAGGACATGACTATGAAGATCCTGAAACGGGCGAGACACACTTCAGGGTTTATGCATTTGGACGAACTGAGGATGGCAAGAGCGTCTGTGTCAAGTTTCCATTCAAGCCGTTCTTCTATCTTGGATACAAGATGAACAAGGATTCGCCGACCATCACCCACGAGAAAATTTTGAAACTTTTTTTTGAGAAGGTGTTGAAATCTGTTATGAAAGAGGAACGTATTCCTTGCGATAAACACAATAACCAATGGTGCAGAGTTTGTCCTGAACATATAAAAGAGGATAAAGAGTGGTCTGACTATAGATGGCCAACCATAGATAAAATTGAGGAGCATCGCGCAACCAATCTCTGGGGTTTTCAAGGTGGAAAGAAAGTACCCATGCTCAAATTGGTCTTCAACACCAAGAAATCTATGAAAACCATGGGAAACAAGATAAAATTCAACTACAGTTACGATTCAACTTTTCAAAATTACGAATCCAACCTGGATCCCGTTCTAAGAGTACTCCACGTATCTGGATGTTCATCCACGGGTTGGATAGAAGTAGCGAACCGTTCTCCTAGACAAAATGAAACCACATGTGACATTGAAATAGAAGTTGAATCCTATAAAGATTTAACACCTCTGGAGCGACAGGATATTGCTCCGTTTCGCACTGGATCATTTGATATTGAGTGCTTCAGTGACTCTGGTTCATTTCCCCAACCAACCAAAAAAGAAGATCTCGTATTTCAGATCGCGGTGACACGTCAGGACTATGGTCGTCCTGAACTGATGCAGCAGGGTCTTTCGATTGGTCCTTGTCAAGAGGCTCGGACATGGGTCTTTGAGAATGAAAAAGATTTGCTTCTTGGGTTTAAGAAATTGGTTCATGACTGGGACCTGGACATCATCACTGGATGGAACATATTTGGTTTTGATTTCGAGTACATCATGCGTCGCTACGAAGGTGACTGGAACTTCATGAAAGAATTCAGTGCCTTCGGGAGGTTCAGGGATGAACGTGGACGAAGTAAGTTGACTGAAAAGTTCCTTTCTTCTAGCGCCCTGGGTGACAATAAGATGAAGATGCTTCCCATGAGCGGACGGTTTGTGTTTGACATGATGCAGCTGGTAAAGCGCGATCTCAATCTGGATTCATACTCCCTGAACAACGTCAGTAAGGACCTTCTTGGGGATAAAAAGATTGACATGCCACCCATGGAAATATTCGACCGATGGAGACGTCAAGATGCCAATGAGATCGGAGAAGTCAGTGAGTACTGTATCAAGGATACCATCCTGCCCATTCAGATCATGGACAAGTTAAAGACCATTCCGAACCTCATCGAGATGGCAAAGGCCACGTGGGTTCCGTTGAGTTTTTTGACGGAAAGAGGTCAACAAATCAAGGTCTTCAGTCTGATGGTCAAGACCGCCACCGAAAATGGTTACTGTATTCCTGTGATCGATTCCAAGAGGGATCAGGATGACGAAGAAGAGCAGGAGAAATTTCAGGGAGCAACTGTACTGGAACCCAAAAAGGGTGCTTATTACGAACCCATCGTGGCATTGGATTTTGCCAGTCTGTACCCAAGTATCATGCGTGCCCACAATCTATGCTACTCAACTTACATATTTGACAAAAATCAAATTAACAAAAATTTTTACGATTATGAAGAATTTGAAATTGAAGGCGAAAAACACTACTTTGTTTCTAAACGTAAGGATGAAGAAACCAAGACCTTTGCACTTTTGCCCAAGATTCTGGCAGACCTCAAGAACTTTCGAAGTCAAGCCAAGAAGGACATGGCGAGGACCAAAGGAACCCCGCTGGAAGCTGTGTATAACGGTAAACAATTGGCTTACAAGGTGGTAATGAATTCGGTCTATGGGTTTACTGGTGTTAGCAAGGGGATGTTGGGACTGAAGGTCATAGCGTCTGCAGTCACGTGTCGCGGCCGTCAAATGATTGACGAAACTAAGGCGACTGTTGAAAGTAACTTTGAGGGTTCAGAGGTTGTGTACGGAGATACGGACTCGGTGATGGTCAAATTTAAATTGGATGATTCATTGACCATGGATGAAAAGATAGCCGCGTCGTGGAAGCTTGGAGAGAAGGCAGCTGATATGTGTGTATTTCCTCCGCCAAACGAGTTGGAGCTTGAAAAAGTGTACTGTCCTTACATCCTTTATTCTAAGAAACGCTACGCGGCTAAGATGTGGGTGCAGAACAAGAGGGGTGAGATGGAGTTGGAGAAGGTGGACATAAAGGGACTACAGGTCATCCGAAGGGATCAGTCTCCGTTCAATCGAAAAGTCGGTAAGAAGATTCTAGATATCTTACTGGATTCGAATGATTCGGCACCAGCACTGGAGTATGCCATGACAAAGGGCAAGGAACTCTTGGATGGCGAAGTATCCAACGAATTACTTTTGGAAACGCGATCCCTAAAAGATGACGGTTTCCGTACGGAATTTGGTACAGATCCAATGGTCTACGAAACTTACAATCAAGGAAAGGGTGAGAAGGATAAGGTCAAGATATATAATAAACGTAATCTTCCTCATGTCTGGGTTCGGGATAAGATGTGGGATCGAAAACCTGGGTCCGAACCTAGGCAGGGGGAGCGTGTAAGTTATCTTGTGACGGACACAGGAAATCCAAAACATAAAATGTTTGAGAAAGCCGAGGATCCAGTCTTTGTGGAAGAAAACAATGTAAAATTAGATTATAAATATTATTTTGAAAAATTGAAGAAGCCCGTGAATGATCTCATGGCTCCAGTGATCGGAGACAAAGGCGATCCACTGGAAAGTCTCATTCCTAAAATCACCTCGGTAGATCAGTGTGAGACTAAGGAGCATATCAATAAGTTTTCGGCGAAAGACCTTCGAGAGTGGTGTGAAAAACACATAACTCTACCAAAGGGTATCAGTAAGTGGAAGAAACCCGACTGGGTTCATCAGGTCTGCGTCATCAAGAAGATCAATACGGCGACTTCTCTGGATAAGGTATTTTCATTTGACAATTTTAACCAAGTTTGAGTTTTTCGCCAACGTAGTACTTATTGTAGGCTACCACTGGATCAGGATCATGATAAGTGTCTGGCATGCAAAGCGGCACAGGCTCGACGTTCTCTTCTAAGTTCAAAACTCCGTACTGTGACTTTAGTGAAATATTGTGAACACATTCTGGAATATGCTCAGCAAGCCACCTGGCATGCTCCAGACTGGCGTGGGGATGCTTGTACCTGCGCTCGAATTCTTCACCTAACTCAATGGCCAAACGGGCAGCAAAGATATAGTTTGTTTCGGCAGACCTGACCCAGATGGCCATGGGGTGGTTGATATTCGAGATACGTTTGTAGCCATGTTCACCCTTCTTGTTCAGTGGACATTGGTTCATCCAATCACCACCCGGATGAAGTATGTGCCATGCCGTATACATCATCTGGGTAATTTCTAAGATCATCTTGCCCACATGTTTGTTGATGTGCCTACTTGCACAAACTTTGGGGTCCCATGAAAGTAAAAAGAGGTTCATCTTCCTTGGACTCTGAGCTCTGAAGTCTGACGGACTTCGTCGTCGGTCCCTGAATAAAAATTAATATCAGGTCATAGTAGATGAGTAAACAACAGATTCACATCACGGGAGCCCCAGGTGTGGGTGTGGATGCAAGTGCACTTGAAGCTCAAGAAGCAAGATTAATGGATTTTACAAAAGATACAAGTGATTTTATAAGAAAAATCCAAAAGACCTTTTTGAATCCATCAGTATTGTTTATCATGATTACAATTATTTTTGTTTTGGCGATTGAAATTCTTTGGGGATCTTACTTCAAAACGGAAGACTCTAAACAATTTGCCAAGGGTTCTTCTAAATTCATTCGATCTATGACCTATTTCTCATGGATAAGTGGTACTATAATTGCATTTGGTATTTCTATGTATTTAGCCGGTTCATTTTTATTCGGAGATGTGTTTGGACCAGAAGATCAAAAGGTGATTGGCAGAGTCACCGCATCGATCGTTTTTGTATATTTCATAAATGCCCTCGTGACTGGTTTAGGTGGCGCATCGACCTATACAATTCTTGGGAATTTTCTCACTATAAAGTAAGATGATACAGGCAACTATCGCATCACTAGTTATTAATGTTTTCATACTTGAACTCATCCCTTTCATTTACGTGAAGTCATTCGGTTGCCCGGACTATCTCGCGAGCGAAGATAGAGAAAATATGATGCGAGGAACGAAGTGGTTCATTCGCCTTCTTGCGTTGGGTTTCTCACTGCTATTTGGATTCTTTATCTTCGGCTCCAACGACATGAATAATTTCTACGTATATGCATCACTGGCTGGTGCTACGTTCTTATTCCTCACCTTTTTTGGAATCTCTGTCGAAAAGTTTTTATTCTTCAAGACGGACAGCTTAGAAGTAAGGTGCAAAAATTTCAAACCCAAATTTAAATTGTCTGATAATTAGTAGATGAGTGACAATCAACCTCGCAAGTACCGAAACATTGCCACAGATTACTTCAACTATTTCACCACCAGGCTAAGGAGAACAGACGCTCAGTCCGACGCGCAGTCATATTTGAATGCAGTCCCTTTTATGATTATGAGCATGGTCATGGTTATAGCCCTTCATGATCTTTTCTCGATGTTCTTGCTTCGATCCACCAAGAGTACGTGCAAGTTGATGGCATGGGGTGGCATTGGAAAGATCGTATTCATACGGTGGATGTTACTTATCCCTGCAATATTTTTCACGGTAATGATCACCAGCTTCTTTGCGACACTTGCTCTAGAAACATGCGATGATGGAGATAGGTTCTGCATCATTGAATTTCTTAACTACAAAATGATTTTCGTTGGAATTGCACTAGGTTTGTTTGTCATGGCCCTCTTTTATGCGTGGAAGCGCAGAAAGGAAGGTTCGGTTGAATATTTGTTGATTGCGTCACTGATGGACCCCAATGGCGACGGACGCTCTAAATTTTTGGATGAGTGTAAGAATTCGAAGGAATTCAATGATATCATGGCTAAGCAGAACACATAACACACTCGTCCTTATTCTCGAGTGAGCAAGCCGCCTTGGCGACTGGGTCCACGGTGAACTGCACAGCCCTTGCCTTCGGGCGCGTCCTAAGATAGTACATACCCGTCTTTAGTCCCTGTTTCCAGGCATACATGTGCATGGATGAAATTTTACTCGTGTTTGGATCTTCCAAGAATAGATTCAAAGACTGAGATTGACACACGAAGCGCCCACGGTCGGCAGCCTGGTCGATTAATGTCTTTTGTGACATTTCCCAAACGGTCTTGTACTTTGCCTTGAGTTCATCAGGTATAGTTAGGTTTTGCACGGAACCATTATCGCGGATGATGGCATTCTTGGTATCGTTATTCCAGACTCCCAGTGAGATCAACTCCTTGATCAAATGTTTATTTATGACCACAAACTCACCCGCCAATGTTCTTCGGAGATACATGTTGCTGGTGTAAGGTTCGATGCACTCGTTGTTCCCAAGAATCTGCGAAGTTGACGCTGTGGGCATGGGTGCAAGAAGCAAACTGTTGCGCATTCCATGTTTCTTGACCTTCTCTTTGAGTTCGTCCCAGTTCTGGTTCAGTGGATACTTTGAAGGTTCCCACATATCAAACTGGAGAATGCCCTTGGATGCGGGTGATCCATCGAACGTTTCGTAGGCACCATATTTCTTGGCTTCCTCCATACTCTCCATGACCGATCCATAGTAGATTGCTTCGAATATCTTATGGTTCAACTCTCGGGCATCTTCGGAATCAAACGCCATGTCCATGAGAATGTATGTATCGGCCAAACCCTGGACTCCGATGCCGATGGGTCGGTGGCGCATATTGGATTTTCGCGCGGGTTCGGTAGGATAAAAGTTTCGGTCAATGACCTTGTTCAGGTTGCGTGTGACCGTTCGGGAAACGTCAATTAGTGACTGGTAGTTAAACTTCTTGGTCTTTGGGTTTACGAACTTGGGCAGTGCAATGGAAGCCAGGTTGCACACAGCAGTTTCATCCTTGTCTGTGTATTCCACAATTTCGGTACACAAGTTGGAACACTTGATGGTTCCCAAATTCTTTTGATTACTCTTTTCATTGCACGGATCCTTGAAAAGCATGTAAGGAGTTCCAGTCTCAACCTGACTACGTAGAATCCTCTGCCAGAGAGTGTGAGCATCCATTGTCTTCACCGCCTTGCCTTCCTGTTCGTAGCGTTCATAGGCTTCTTTGAATGCGTCCCCATAGAGTTCTGGAAGATCCTTGGCGTCGTCGGGTGAAAATAGAGACCACTTGGCACCACTTTGAACCCTCTCCATAAACAAGTCTGGAATCCACAGAGCCGTGAACAAATCTCTACACCTTGCCTCTTCGTCACCTTGATTAAGTCTCAAATCCAGAAACGCCTCGATGTCTGAGTGCCAGGGCTCAATATAAACTGCGATCGACCCCTTCCTCCTACCTGCCTGATTAACATAACGTGCGGTGGCATTAAAGACCCTGAGCATCGGGATGATTCCACTGGAAGTTCCATTGGTTCCCTTGATATGAGATCCGTCTCCGCGGACATTGTGGATGTGCATTCCGATTCCACCCGCCCACTTGCTAATTTGAGCACACTCGTGGGCTGTCTTGTAAATCCCGTCAATCGAATCATCCTTCATGGCCACCAAGAAGCACGAACTCATCTGGGGCTTGGGTGTTCCAGCATTGAACAACGTAGGTGTGGCATGGGTGAAGTAACCCTGTGACATCAGCTCATAGGTCTCCTTGGCCCTCTCCCAGTCGTCACCGTGAATACCCAGGGAAACGCGCATCCACAAGTACTGAGGACTCTCCATGAGTTTTCCACTGAGTCGCTGGAGGTAGGACTTTTCCAGAGTCTTCAAACCGAAAAAATTGATCTGCATGTCCCTGGCGTGAACAATGGCTTCATTGACAGTGGATCTTCCGATGGTTTCGATGGAATTCCACAAGTCTTCGCTGATGATCTCGGCTTCCCTCAACTTCCACATGGCATCCGAAAATGTCATGGGAATCTGCTTGCGAATGCTACTGGCCACTACCCTGGCTGCGAGATCCTCATATTCGGTCTGGATTGTGGACATACCGACGGCTGTTTCGGCGACCAGAGAATCAATTTCAGTGGAATGTATTCCGTCATATAAACTGTCTATGACTTTTTGACTAATGAGTTCCACGTCGATGGCTTTCTTCATCTCGGTCGTCATGAGATTCTTAAGTCGTTGAGTAATCTTATCGAATTTCATGACAACGAACGACCCATTGCGCTTCTGGATCTTCATTTTGCTAATACTACTATCGAAATCTTTAAAAGGAGTTTCACGGACGCTGGACGGAATAGCGATACACCTTGGTCACTGGGTCACTTGAGCGCACCGCGGTCCCTCCTGGAGCCCTGGCAAGGAGCTGGGTGGGGCGGTTTGTATAAGTGTTACACATAAACTTAGTATCTGGGGTCACGTGACTAGCTGGAAACTGATTATCAGCTGTCTTGGGCTTGACGAAAACAAAGGGATTGTGATCAATCACCAGGGGTTGCATGTCAGGAAAGCAAGCGGGCATCCTTTACTTATCAGTAGCAAATAATTTTTCATACATGCCAGTTCCAACGCCATAATATTTGTCTGTACCATGGATTCCTACTGCTGTATCTATGTCACCTAGACTTTCAATTCCAAATTTATAACACGAATTCATGTTTGGCAGGCTAAAATTCTTCTGGCGTCTCATACACTTGGTGAATGCCACGTCCTCTGGGAGTTTTCGTTCTTCATCGGTGAAGGTTTCACATGCCTTGACCATGGCATCCTTTTTACGTAATGAAAGACCACCGTTCATGATGAACTCAGATTCGCTCAAGGTTCCGCACAGCGGTCCAATATAATCCCATTCTAGCATGTCATCACTTGGTTCCCTGAGAATTATACAATCCATTTGAAATATGAGAATATGTTCTTCGCGAAACTTTTTCCAAAATGATGTATCCATAAGCAAATAATTGTACATGGCAATGTTCATTTTTTTAACATCCAGGACAACTGGTATAAATACACCACCTACTTGATCTTTTACAAATTCTATGACATTCTTTGGTCCCACAACGTATAAGTTCCATCCAGGAAGTTTTTCAATGGCATTCCTTATAACCAGGGGGAGCCAATAACCACATCGCGTCTCCACTATAACCATGGCCTTTGAGCCTTGATGGTTGTAGGAAGCTTGAATATCACTGCGATCCACGTATTGATTCAGGAACTTTCCACAGTTATATTCCATTCTACTAGTTTATTTCATTTTTTTACTTTGTGATTTTACTCAGACTCATCGAAGCTATCATCGTCCTCCACATCGTCGTCAACAAAGGCATACTCTGTAAGCTTTTGTGAAGGCGTAACTCGCAGTTGCTGGAGGCGAACCGTGACACCAAACTTGGTACCAACAAACCAGATGCTTGCCACGTGAACGATTGCAGTCACATACTGACCCTTCTCAAGCTTGTTGAGGTCAAATGGCTCGCGGTCGGTGGTGAAAACCTGAGGAACGAAAGTACCATCCTGGTTAGCCATGACCTTGGTCTTGAAGATAGGGGAATACTTGTCATCAGAAGGAGCCTTGAAAAGTGCAGTGTAGAGTGCCTCACGTACAACGGTCTCGTTCATAGCCTTTCCGAGATACGTTTCGGCGTTCTCAACAACCTTCTTTACCACCAAGTCATCGAACTTCTTAAGAAAGTCCACAAAGGTCGGGTCGTCAGCAGCCATTGGAAGATTGTAACTTACCTTGCCATTGGCGTCCTCAAAAACACCAAGACCAAAGGGAACCTTCATCTTGGGGAGCTGAAGAAAGAGCTTGGAACTTCCACGACCATTGAGGTAGATGGTCTTTCCATTGTTGGCATTCTTGCGAATGTCAGAGAAGGTCACGTCAGAGAGCGAGAGATCAGAGAACTTGATAACAGCAGGAGAAGACATGTTTGGTTTTCGTACTTACCTTTGGTTTCATTTCTTTAAGACTGTTTCACTGGTTCAAAAAAACTTCTCATGTAAGAGTAAATGATGTTCGATATGCTTCTTCGTGATCCCAAGGTGATGGCTTCTATCCAGGCCGCCCTTTTGTTCCTCGTCGTGGCGAACCCTGCCACCTACCGTCTGGTCCAGATGATCTTTGGTGGTCTTTTCAAGGTTGCCAATTCTACCACTGGTTGCCCTTCCGCTATGGGTCTTATTCTGCATGCCGTGGTCTTTGGGCTTCTTTCGTACGGTCTCATGATGCTCAAACGTCCTGCAGTGGTCGTGGTTGCCGATGAGGCTGGGGAGGCCGTGGTCAATGTCGCAGAGGACGTCGTCAAGGCTGATCAGGCGATTGCTTCAGAGGTCATGAAGCGCGAGGGGTACTGGACCAAGATGTAATTTTAAATTATTTAGTAATAGTAAAATGAATAAGCAAGTTATACTTGCGGTCGTCTTGTTTTATGTGGTGTCTAATCCTGCCACTTACAAACTGGTCGAGAGCTTTCTTGGGCGTTTTTTTAGGATAGCCAAGAATGGTTCGCCGACTTTCGCTGGACTTTTGGTTCATGCGGCGGTGTTTGGTGCTCTTTTAATGTTTCTTTTGCCAAAGATCTCTGGTTTAAAACATACTCATGAACATGAACATGAAACACCAACAGATATCGGTAGTGTGAATGGACAAAAATTGGATGATAGAATTAATAAGAAACGGGATGATGCACGTATCGAGCGGCTAAGAAAGGCTGGCATTCCAGAAGAAATGAT
>Ga0075460_10000926_pt1 | contig 11590 bp, 24 predicted proteins | sample DEB08_DNA_3_FD_77580 | JGI IMG/M metagenome (GOLD analysis project Ga0075460, IMG submission 77580) | Aqueous microbial communities from the Delaware River and Bay under freshwater to marine salinity gradient to study organic matter... | ecosystem: Environmental > Aquatic > Marine > Coastal ...
TTTGTCTAAACACGAACGGCAGGTTGAGTTTCACGGCGAAGCGCCGTTTGCGAAACACGATTACAGATTTCGTAGTCGTGACTTAATCCGAATGGCGGGTTCGATCTGGGCCGAAAGTCCGGACGAAAGAGCATTTCGTTTGAGTCGTGAGTCGCAACGGGAGCGTATGCGAAATACTCCGGTCGGCGTGGGTTTTGGTCAGGATGATGTTTACGGTCCTGATAACGACTATTCCACCGTCGAGTTCCTTAGTGATACACGCGACCAAGGGTTTCAAACGTATCGATAAATTCACCGATGCGTTGATGTGTGTTCATTAACGGCGGCATGTAATATATAAAACCATAGCATTTGTTTGATCGTACTTTATCTAACGCTGGAGTATCCCAAAACAGTCTAGGGTGCGTCTTCATAATACAAACAGGAAAGTCTATTTTAAGCTTTTGTAGCACAATTATTGCGACTTCTGTTGATGTTATAAACAAGATGCCTTCATCAAACTCGTTACGCGTGTATTTCTTAAGTGCTTCCTCGATCCACACGCGTTGTGCTGATTTTACAAACCGTTTTTGTTTGACGAACAGCGCTGTGTTCGGAGGTTGTTCTGCCGAATATAAAACGCTGCGTGGGGGGTACAGGTATATTGATGACGCTTTCCATCCTTGTTTCAATCCGTTATCGGCGGGAGTGTAAAACCGATCTGCAGCAACGATCGTATTTGCGTTTTCACTCGATGCTGGATCTAAGTCAATCTTCCCGCCAAAAAACGCTGTAACGTTTGCTAGTACGTTTATAGGACTTACAAAGTCGTCAGCTTCGTAGGGCATCTTCTACTTGTTTATCGATCATCTTATTCGCTTTTTCAAGATCAATTACATGCGCCGACATCCCTGTGTTGTCGACCATAACGACCACAGGTTTATCTGAATCCTGCTCTTTTTCGACAACCTTAATAAGATCCTTTAAAAACTTGCAGAGGTTAGAGTTCATCATTTCCTCTGCAAGTGCAATATCTTTACGAATTTCAGAGATCGTAAGATACTGACTTTGTTCCGAATACGAGGGGTTAAAAAAGAGGGCCCCTGCACCCTCAGCTTTACGAAACTCTCCGTAGAGCGTCGTGATGTCACCGATAATCATTTTCACCGCATTGGCAGAGATGCGGTTTTTGACTTCGCTTTTCCCGAACAGAACTTGTTTGAGATTTTGAAGGTTTCGGCGGAGGTTACTCATTTTCGTACCCTGTAAAGGAAGTCCAAGCGTCTTTCAGAACTTTAGCCGAGTCGTAGAGAAAGCTATTTGTATTGTTGTCCGAGGGGTGGAGTTTGCAGTAGTGCCGTCCTTCGACGAGCCCAGATTTGCCTTTAGAAGCGACACCTTGATGAACTAACTTATCTACGGCAATCGGCGGCACGCCCATTCGAGCCGCTAAAGCTTTTTTTGTGATGAACGCTGTAGTTAAGTTGCCGCTTTTTGCATTAGCTAAAATTTGCAAACTGGTGTCGATACTGTCCAGAGTTTTGAGTAGCGCGGACAGCAGGTTAGATTCTGGTTTCATTTTTGGTTTAGATACAAAGCAGAGGCGGCCCCTCCACCGAGATCTCGGCAAAGAGGCGCCTTGCCGCGTGGGAGAAAAGGCTAAAATCCCACGCACCTCTGCGGGTCCTTAGAGCGGCCTTTCTTACGCCCTCAGCACCTCCGCCATATTACAGCAACTTCTCCAGTTGCGTCTGAAAGTCGACGGGTTCTTCAATCAGCAGGTTGATCAGCGTGTTAAGTTTCTGATCTAACACCGCTGGGGTTGTCTCGCGTTCGTTAAGGATCAACCAGTACGTGTACGCATTTAAAAGATACATGTGCGTCTGCTTCGCCCGCAGCGCTTGAGTTTTCCATTTGTCGTAGTCGAAACTGTTCGTGTGTCGACTGTTGCCCGTCTTTAACTCAAGATCGCGCACCTCAATTTGAAGCTCGATATCTTTGATCGTATACTGCAAGGCTGAGATCTTTGCCTTACACTCCGTGATCGACTCAGGCTCTTTGTTGTCTGTATAAATCCACGTTGGGAGGTTCTCGATAATGTACTGTTTATCCCACGTGATCGGTTTTGTAGGCGTAGTGTAAGTCATTCGTTTAAAACGGACTGGATAATAGAGTTAAACTTGCCGTTAATACAGTACAACACGTGTGATTCAAAATCAATTCGGATGACTATGTTGTACTTAATCAATCGTGACAGTTCTCGGAGTAAGCGCTGTTTGGGAACGTTTAACTCCTCGATTAACTCAACGACCGATAGCGGCTGGCGGAATACTAGCAGACGTATTACGTCCGAGTAAAACTTTACGCAAGCACGGATTTTCTTATGTTCGTGATTGTGCGCAAAGACACTGTAACTTGATACTTCTTGTGTAGAAGTTCCTTGATCGTGCGTGGGTGCAGCCGCTGTTGCATCCAAAGGAGAACGTCCTCTCTCATCGCAGGAGTCACCTTAGCGGCAGGACTCGCCGCCCGCATCATGTGGTACGGATTCAGGCAATCGGGATCACCACAAGTATTTAAGATCTTGTCTTTCTGGCGAAGCTCGACGTTGTAGAACTTAGAGTACACAAATCGGCGCGGGCGCATGATCGTGCTGTCGGAGAGGTCGACAAGACGGGCGACCACCGTGGGTAGATAGACGTGCGCCTCGGGATTCAGTTGAGTGCGGTTCTGATTGAACCAGGCATGAACCTTGGCGGACGCCGATCTTGCAGCTTTAAGTTCTTCAACGCAGATCGGACAGGCGAATGTGCCCGCGACGGGACGGATTTTCTCCAGATCGGACTTGAGGAGGGCGAACTGGTCCGTTCTGCCGCATTTGCAACGGAACGTGCAGGTATCTGTAAAAGTTTGGATTTCGAAGTGGTCGAGAGTTGTCGTTTCTACAGGTGTGTCTTCGGGTATCGAAACAAGTTTTGAATGTAAAAGGCCGAAAATGGCGATCAGATCTTTTTGAGTCACTGAGTGCTACGGAGTGTTCTGGTGCTTCTGAGAGCATAGCATGGACGACCGGTTCTATAGAAGTGATTTTTTTCTAAGGAGGGTTACTTCACGTGAATTTCCAACCCATATTAGGGTTTTTAAAAGCCCGTGGAGGCAGGTGCGTTATGCGACAGTAGTAATTTATAATATAATTTTAAGCACTCTAACTAAGCCCACCTAATAGGAAATTCGTGTTAACTCGCGACGATTTGCGAGCAGTTTGTCGAAAAACACGGTCTAAAAAGCCAGCGTGGGAACATACAGTACAAACATAAGTTAAAACTTGTGTTACGCTTCAGGGTGTAGTGATGTCAGTAAGGCCCCATGACTCCTGCGATTCGTGATCAACGTCAAACCGAAGGGACATCTGACGTTGACTTCTGGCGATACTGCCGCAAAGAAGCGGATCGTCGTAATGTGCCTGCTTGGATGCTCGCTGAGGAGGCGTTCGCACACGAGGACTTGACACGGGTCTCCGAGAGCGCTAGGGTGCGCCGGTAATCAGATCCTCAGATGTACAACGAGAAACGCGCAGGGTCCGAAAACCGGATTCAGCGCTATAAAAACATGTATTCGCTCTATTGCGAAGGTTTTACCTATGAACAAATCGGAAGACGCTACGGGATCAGTAAAGAGCGTGTTCGGCAGGTTTTACTGCGAGGCGCCAGTCCTGAGGAGGCCGAACATCTTCAGTTTCTGCTTCGTAAGCGACGGCTGGGAGCGTCCGAGCAGGCCCCTCAGATCCTGAAGCTACTCGCGGAGGGCAGGACTCAGAAGCAGGTTGCAGAGACTGTCGGGGTGTCCGTCTTCGCCGTCAAACGGGTCGCCAAGAAGGCTCAGGTCGAGGCGTGGAAGGAAGCCGCAGCTAAGTTGGCTGCAGGGGAGGTCAGCCATGGATGAGCACTACGAATGGGAATTAGAGGACTCCAACGGAGAGTGGGTTGCGGGCGGGTCTGCCAATGATCTTGGAGACGTGCAGCAAGAGGGTATGCGTTATCTGTTGATTTACTCGCAAGACGGACCGCACAAACTAATCGTCCGTAGGCATGAGGTTCGCACCGTTATGGAGATATGCAAACCAGTTATTGACGATACATCTAAACACACAAGTCAAGAGGACTACGACTGATGCAGAGATTTTCTGTTCTTTTCCCTATCGGATTCGTTATTGGTTTTGTCGGCTCTCAGATTGTTGTCCGTTACTTGATTTCTACTCACTAAATACAGCCTTTAACACCATGACCTATTCAACTTCACACCCCATCACGTCATTGCCAGATCTAAGCGACGAGCAGGTGAGCGAATGGCTGATCAACGTGGGGTACCCGCTGGAGGTCTCGGAACATGCTGTCATCACAATTACTGCCAGCCGACTCAGAAACGTCGCACGTCAATCTGCCCAATGGGGCGCCGACCAGGAGCTGGAGGCGTGCTGCGATTGGCTTGACCGTAATAATCAATGGGCCAAAGTTGATCTTGACGAGTTGCGCGATGGTCGCCGCCCCAAGCCCCCAAGCAAGATCGAAATCGCCGAGAAGTTGATCGCTCGTTATAGCGACGGCTGGACGCCTTCCCCTAATGACTGGGTAATCATTCGTGATGCTCTGGCCGAGGGCCGCCGCGCCCAGGAGGCTCTCTCCAGTGACTGACCCCATCACTCCGCCGCAAGAACTGATCGAGCGATGGCTTGCCGCCCCTGAATACTCCACGGGCGGACGATGCACGTTGATCACCCTGACAAGCAACCGCCTGAACGCCATCGTCACCAAGGCCGCCCAATGGGGTGCCGACCAAAAACTGGAAGCCCGTCGTTACCTTGCCCAGTCTGACCTCACGCCGCCAACTTCCGCGAAAACTACGACCATGACTGAATCAACCAACGCTTTCATTTGCGTGGGTGAAAAACTTCACAAGTTTCGCCCTCAGCCCGACGCTACTCCTGACGAGCTATTGGAAATTTTTGTGCTGTTAAATTTGGCGGTTACGCCTGAACGCTACAAAATGTTGTCTGAATCAGTTCAGCGACATTTCACCACGCAACCAGAGTAGAGAACAAGACTACGACTTATGAAGATCATTAACGGACAAAGGCGGTATGGGGTCTGGAACGGATCTCCCATGGGGCAGCCAGAAGACACAACTAAATGTATTCAGGAAATCTGGCCATCAAGCCCATCAGGCGTTTGGATCCCCCGTCAATGTGGTCGCAAACGTGGCCACGGCCCAGATGGGTGTTACTGCAAGCAACACTCCAAAAAGTACACATGTAAAGAAAGCTAATGCAAGAAGATTCTTTATTTGCCTGTGCGACACTTTTACTTCTAATCGGTCTTGCTATGGCGCTGCTTTCTGGCTCCCCTGACACAGTGGAGCGAGTATCGGACGCTGCTCTCTACATCATTCCCGCACTACCCTAGAGAAGAGGACTAAGACCATGGCCGACCAACAGCCCGCTACGGGGTCTTTGACCGTCAACTCGGAACTGCCAACCACGCAGCTATCTGCTGCACGGGTCAGCAAAACTCTGCCCGATGCCTACCGTCTGGTTGGCCATCGCACCGACAACGGCTTCACCGAATTAAGGCTCCAGGGCTACTTCACCTGGACGCAGGGCTGGAGGCAGCGTGGCGGTGAATGGAAAGACATCGAGACAGTCGATGCCGATGAACTCAGCAACGACAAGCCTTATGGCCCACTGCTTTAGTGAAGGAGGCTAATCAATCGTGGCAAGACTAATTCACTTAGGTTCGCAGCTATTTCCTGTGAACGAAATCCAAGCCGTTAGCGACGTAGAGGAAGAGTGGTGCGGAACTGACTTCTTCTTCTACGTTTTAACTGTTTTTCTTAAAGGAGATCGCGTAGTGACCTGGAAAAGCGATAGGTGCAATCGCACCACTCCAAGCTATAACGCACGTCTCAAGCGGCAGGCCATTTGTCTTCGGACAAGCATCATCGAGGCAGCGTGGCCGGACTCGCAGATTATTGATTGTACACCCACTAAGGAAGGAGTCTACGTCTGATGGCTGAAGACATTAACCTCGTCCGAACAATGGACGCAAGAGCATGGGCCGCTAAGTTCATGCGAATTACCGGAGGAACGATTGACGAGGAGACCATGATTCCTTGGTTTGCTAATGCAATCATGTGCGGCTGGGATCATCACTACTGGCAGTCTGAAGAGTACAAGCAAATGATTGCGCGTGTGCTCCCACAAGCCGAACGCACAAGTGAAGACAACTACCACCGGGACAAGCAGTCCCCTTGATCAAAGTTAGCTATAGTACAGAGAAGGCTGTCGGTTTCTTTTATCTACAGTCTTCTCTTAGTTATAGTCCTGCAGCGTGTCGGTGGCTCCTCTAACTTCTTCACGTCGCAGCCTTAACCCTCCGAATTTTGAGGGGATCATTGCAGCACTTAAATCCTGTTTTATCTCAATCAGCGGCGTGGGAACAACTTCGTTTTCGTTAGATCCAAAAGGGTATCCTGCGAACTTTGAAGGTGTTGTTAGGTGTATTGAGGATTTAAATCTTACAGCGAGTGGAATCGCAACTGGAAGCGGGGATGCGCAAGCGATACTCTTAGCTAATCAAGCGTTAATCGTGGCTTCGGGTGCCCAAGTAACCGCTACAAGCGCTTCTGTCACAGCTTCTGGTGCTCAAATTACAGCAAGTGGGGCTCAGGTAACAGCTAACGCTGCTGTGGCTCGGTCTGGCGACGCCATGAGCGGTAATTTAAACACACCTAGTTTAAATGGAGGTCCGTTAGCAGGGTTTAGAAACCTTCTTATAAATGCAAATCCTATAATTAACCAGCGGAGTTTTACAAACGGAGCAGACGCTGCAGCTAATTCATATACACTTGATCGTTGGAAAGCATCAGTAGCGAATCAAAACATATCGTGGACTGATGTTTCTGGTGTCAGAACAGTAAATACACCGAGTGGGTCCTTGACTCAGGTTGTAGAAGCTGTTAATAATTTGGGGGGTGTTCATACTCTTAGTTGGACTGGGACAGCGACAGCACGTATTAACGGCACTGGAATTTTAAACGGTGCTCAGGTGACACTGCCACCTAACACAAACATAACCACACAGTTTACCAGCGGGACGTTTTCGCAGCCTCAGTTGGAATCTGGTCCCGTTAAAACTCCTTTTGAGCGCAGACCTTATTCTTTAGAGTTAGCGTTGTGTGAGCGCTATTGTCTTTTTAATGAGTACAAAGGTGCAGGAATTAGCGATGGCGTCAGCACAGCTATTTTTACGCTCCCAGAAATAGCGAGTCTACGTTCGCAGTCACCTACTATTACCGCGATTGGAACCGTATCTTACTACAACACAGCTTCAGGAGATTTTGTAACACGTTCTCCTAGTTTGGCTAATTTTTCAATCAGCGGCTCTACGGTGAGGATCGCTGGAAACACTGATTACACTACACTTTTTCCCTGTAGTGTTAATATAGTGTACCTAATTGAATCAGATTTTTAAGTTTGTCAGTGTGTTACCGGAACTTGGGTTAGTCTTGTGTCTTGGTCTGTTCACAGTCTCAATACGCCTAACTTTGAAGGCATTATTGCGGCTCTAACAAGTTGTTTTGCTTCGATCAGCGGCGTGGGAACTACATCGTTTGCCCTGAACCCATCCGGGTACCCTTCTAATTTTGAAGGTGTCGTTAGGTGTATAGAAGATTTAAACATCACGGCAAGTGGTTTGAAACCACTGTATAGATACGGAGCTTTTTACGACACAACGATACAGACAAATCCCGTTGCGAGTGGAACTAATTACTTTAACGTGAATACGGTATCGTTACAAGACGGTATTGCTGTCGTATCAGGTTCTCGTATTATTATACCGTCGTCTGGAGTTTATAACATACAGTTTTCTGCTCAAGCCGATAAGACTGACAGCGGAATCGATAGCATGGATATCTGGTTAGTCCGCAATAACGTAGGCGAACCTTGGTCTAACAGTAGTATTGCGCTGCCGGGAAATAACTCTAAAGCACTCCCTGCTTGGAATTTCCTCGTTAACGCTGATGTCGGCGATAATTTCCAGATTGCATGGTCGTCACCTGACACAGACGTGCGTTTATACGCCGCTAGCGGATTAGTAGATCCGGTGCGCCCTGAGGTACCTTCGGTTATTCTTACTGTTAATCAGGTATACTGATTACTTTTTAGCTAATTTAGTCAACATACCAGCACCGAATTCGATGTAGCGATAAAAACGATTATAAATTTCGTTGTCTGTTTGAGAGGGTGTCAGATTGACAATGAACAAGCAGATTGTGTGCACCGCCGCGATAACGGCAACAAGCTCGCCACCCCGAGTAAGCACAAAAGTCAGCGTGGGGTCCATGTGATTGTCCTCGTTACCTTTATATTAGAGCACCAAGATGAACTTGTTCAAGACTTGTCGGTTTTTTCAAGGAAAATGAGTTTGTCGAGTTTGTCATTGATCGAGCGCAGCCAGCTTTGAATGTCGTGCATCCGTGTGTCTAAATCGGATTTAAGCACGTAGTTCACAGTCATCTGTTCGATCTTTTTTTCCATCGATTCAGCCCGACGATCTATGAAGTCAAACTTATTCTCTATGAGTTTCTGCTTTCGTTCGTGAGTCCACGTAAGAAGTAACACGATTGCGCTCACCGCCCCAACAACCGCTTCCATCGAAGTGTACCCCTTAGTTTTTACAGTTTAAACGTCGGCGGTTAGCAAGTGCACAAAAATTCTCTATAATTAAACAACGCGAGCTTTACACCAATGTCGCAGTTTACCAAGAATTTAGAGTTAAATAGTGTACTACAGAGCGGCGTGTTGTCTTCCGATCAACGTCCGTATTCGACAAGTTTTGATCAGCGCCGCGTGGTTAGCCAAAGCGGTGTAGTCGTTAACACGGCCGCTGCACGTACGTACCAAGCTGACGGTCTTTACGGAATCTCCGATTACTACCCCTTGACCGTAAACGCCACAGGTATTTTACAAGTCGATATCCGAGACCAACGTAACTGCGGGGATGTGATCATCCTTAACTCTGCAGGAAACGAAGTCATGATTGCCACTCCTTCGTACTATAGTGGGCGTAGTACTTCTATTACTCGTACTACGATCAACGCTTCCGGTGCGTACACTGCGTACATTCAAGTTAAAGGTCGCTCCGGCGCCAAATACCGCGTGGGCATTGGTGTCTCCTCGACGTGAATCTCTCGGATACTGGCGCAGCTCTCATTAAAGAGTTTGAGGGTCTTGAGCTTACAGCGTACCGTGACTCTGGGGATGTTCTAACAATTGGTTACGGTCACACGGGACCTGATGTTACTGAAGATCTGACAATCACAAAAGAGCGCGCTGACGAATTGTTTCGTCAAGACGTTAAGAAGTTTGAGGAAGGAGTCTCTCGACTCGTTCGCGTACCTTTGTCTCAGTCTGAGTTCGATGCCCTAGTTTCGTTTAGTTTCAACCTCGGTTTAGGTGCACTCGAACGCTCCACTCTGTTTCGACTGCTTCACGAAGGTAAGTCGAAGACCCAAGTCGCACAAGAATTTCCACGCTGGAATCAAGACGGTAACGGTCGCGTTAGCGCGGGTCTCACACGACGGCGCTTGGCCGAAAAAGCTCTATTCTTGTTCCAGCCAGCTTCGCCCCGCGTGGAACATTCAATCGTTGCTAAGCAAGATACGTGGCTGAAGCGCGAACCGGTGCAGTCTTCTACATTATCTGCCGAGAAGAAACTGTTTGTGCCTAAAGGATCAGCGCACGTATTTGATGAAATCTCTATTCTTCCAGGTAAAGCGGACTATCGAGTCACATTAGAGTTTCAACCGACGACTGCTTGGTGGTTTTTTCCAGAGCATTGGGAGATCCGCAACTCGAACGCTGCTTCTGCGCCCGCACCCGCGCCAAAACCTAATACAGTCTTGCTGCCGATTCCGTATTACAGTCAGCGTGATAACTACAGAGACCCCCTCCGTACATGTTTCTCTAGTTCGTGCGCGATGATGCTCAAGGGTCTTAAGCCCAACAGCATTACTGGTGATGATCAGTATCTTCGAACTGTGTTTAGTTACGGGGATACTACAGATCCTTTTACACAACTTAAAGCATTAAGTTACTACGGAGTTAAAGCCGAGTTCCTGCAGAATGCCTCGTGGGCCGATGTCGATGCTCAATTAGATAAAGGCATTAGTGTGCCTATTGGCATTCTTCACAAGGGCCCTGTTTCTTCTCCAAGTGGCACTGGGCACTGGATTGTCCTTATTGGGTATACAGAAGATAAAACTGAGTATTATGTCCATGATCCCTACGGGGATCTTAATTTAGCTTCCGGTGAGTACGTAAGCACAAATGGTCAGAAGTTGAAGTATTCTAAGAAGCGTCTCGGTCCTCGCTGGTTGGTCGAAGGACCTAAGTCTGGATGGTACATCAAAGGATTCAAATGAACCTGAATTCAAGTGTTAACTGGAGTGCGATCGCGGATTGCGCTAACCAACGCGCTCTTGCGCTGACATTCAACTTCGATGATCTCTCCGAGCAGTCTCCTCTCGGGGAGCTAGAGACACGCGAGATGGCCAACACAATGGAGTATCGAAAGAATCTGTTGGCAAATGTATATCTTTCAGTCCTTGCCGAGCTTGAAGACTCGGTTGCAAATAGCGTCGAATGACACGAAGCAAAGCCCCGCGTGGGTAAGCTGTATCCTTCTTCGACGCCGCAATGATCTCGTACGACGAAAACGACATCCTCGCCGCCTGGGATATTAAAGCTGAGGACCGCAAGATTGAATTTCTAGATAAACTGTACTCTTTTTACGCACCTGTTAGTCGTACCTACTCTGGGTTAACACATCGTTTTGCGCAAGACGTGCAGGACTATTTTCGCCGTCTTGGTCGATTCACGGACAAGGCAGAGTCGACAAAGTTTGCTAATTTTCTGTTAACATTAGAGTAGATAAAGTAGTCTGCTGATGGCTAGAGACTATAAAAAAGAGTACGAGAACTTTCATAGTCGACCTGAGGAGCGTAAACGTCGGGCAGCTCGTAACAAAGCTCGTCGTTACATGGAGAAGAACGGTCGAGCGCATAAGGGTGACGGAAAAGACGTCGACCACAAGAACCACAACGCAGAAGACAATCGGCCGAGTAACCTTAGAGTTATAGATAAAAGCGCTAATCGGAGCGACAACTGATGGCTATTGTTCCGGGCTCTGATCAAAAAGGCAGGGCGCCTGAAGCGGCGCTTGAGACACGGCTTATGCCGGGTTTTGCGGGCTTCAATCAGCCGGAAGCCATTAGTCTGCGCCGTTCTTTGACGTACGACAATCCAATTCGGCTCGCTACCCAGCTTTTAACTAATCGGGGTGTGTACAGCCGAGCCCCCGTGGGACCGGTCGAGTACACGGAAGGCAACATCAAAAAGTCCGCGTACTTAACCGGTCTGCCTGGTTATAACCAGCGCAACGTCCCGATTCCGGACAGTCCAGACGATATGTCGCAGGCTGACTACTTAGCTTCGCTTCAGCAAATGTCTCCCCAAGCGGTGACGCAAGTGCAAAGCGCTATCATGAATCCAAGT
>Ga0075460_10000933_pt1 | contig 11552 bp, 15 predicted proteins | sample DEB08_DNA_3_FD_77580 | JGI IMG/M metagenome (GOLD analysis project Ga0075460, IMG submission 77580) | Aqueous microbial communities from the Delaware River and Bay under freshwater to marine salinity gradient to study organic matter... | ecosystem: Environmental > Aquatic > Marine > Coastal ...
GCGTGCCGTCCGGTGGTCTGTTGTTTTTGGACCACGACGGCAAGTCAGCTAGCACGCTCTTGGCCGAGTGGGACCTGCCGCTGTCATCTTTACCGCGCAGCTGGGTGGTCAAGTCAGGCCGCGATGGCCGGATGCAAATCATCTACCGCGTGCCTGAGCAGTACTGGGATGCGATCGCCACGCGCAAATACAAGACCGGCGTCATTGATGACGACGGCAAAGCCGAGCAAGTGGAGTTGCGATGGAACGGCTGCCAGTCCGTCGTGGCCGGTGCGCACCCACAAACCACCGGCTACTACTGGGTGCCAGGTTATGGGCCAGGCGACCGCGACATAGCAGAAGCGCCGCTTGGATTAATTGAGCGGATGCTCAAGCCGCAGCCGCAGCCAGTACGCGCCGAGCTGATCCAGATGCCTGATCCGCAGGGCGATGTAGATCGCGCGCGGTCATACCTCGCCGCATTGGATGCCAGCCGCGCTGATGACTACGACGACTGGCTTGCGGTTGGCATGTCGCTTCACAGCGTCGGCGACGACAGCCTGCTCGATCAATGGGAGCAGTGGTCGGCGCAGTCCGCTAAGCACAAACCCAGCGACTGCCAACGCAAGTGGCGGAGCTTTAAGAAATCCGGCATCACGCTCGGCACTCTTGGCGACATGGCCAAGAAAGACGGATGGCGTAGCGCCAGCCCAGTACGGCGCGAGGTTGGCGGCCGCACCGCTGACCCGGAGCCGCAGTCTAGCGGTCGTGCGCCAGTAGGCGGCAAGCCAGAGAAGCTAGAGGCCGCTGAGCTGTTGGAGTACCTGCGTCGTAATGCCGGTGACATCAGGCTCAACATTTTTACCCAGCAGATTGAGGTCGATAACCAAGTGATCGAAGGCGTCGACCGCTATTACCTCAAGCTGGCAGAGCAGGGTTACAAGGTCGGCAAAGAGCTTGCGATTGATTGCTTGGTCCAAGTGGCAAGCGAAAAGCCATATGACCCGGTGCGCCTTTACCTAGAACACTGCGCCGACCACGTTGCACCGACCTACATCGACAGGCTGGCCACCGCCTACCTGCGCCCGTGTGATGCCGCGCTGCCAGAGCCGACCATCTATGACGAGATGCTTAAGCGCACGCTGATCGGTGCTGTAGCGCGTGCCTTCAACCCTGGCTGCAAGCACGATACCGCCTGCGTATTGATGGGCGATCAAGGTGCCTACAAGTCCAGCTTCTGGGGTTGCCTAGGTGGTCCGTTCTTTTCAGATGCACTTGGTGACATCTCGACCAAAGACGACGTGATGGTGCTCCATCGGTCGTGGATGATGGAATGGGCGGAGCTGGATCACATCACAGGCAGGCGTCATGCCGGACAGGTAAAAGCCTTTCTTTCGCAGGCTATTGATCTAATGCGCGTGCCCTATGGCAAGGAAGTTGAGTCATTTCCAAGGCGTGGCATCATCGTCGGCACAACTAACAAAACCACTGGGTTTCTAGTGGATGAAACCGGCAACCGCCGCTTCTGGGTCATCCCGACCACTAAGACGCAGCAGGACCAAATTGATACCGCTTCGCTAATGCTTGAACGCGATGCGATTTGGTCCGCCGTTGTACATGCCTACAGGGCAGGTGAGACTAACCGGCTACCTGTTGAGATGGAAGTCAAGGTGACCGAAGAGAATGATAACTACGTGATTGACTCGCCATGGCGTAGTGCCATTGAGGAATATCTTGCCCGCAGGCGCTCTAGTGATGTGCTCACGATTGAGGACGTTCTTACTCACGGAATCAAAAAACCACTGGAGCGCCAGAACCGATCGGATCAGATGCAGGTGGCTGCGATTCTCAAGGATCTCGGGTTGGTCCGCAAACGAGAGGCGACAGGCAAGAGACGTTGGCACTACGCCCCGTCCTAAGTGGGTGCGGACGGCGAGATCCATTGCAGTGACTGGGTTTTGAGCCGTCCTATCCCCGTCTGGTCCTACATAGGGTTCAAGAGTTTCCTAATACCCCTCCTCCTCCCCCTCTTTATCCCATTTTATTAAGAGGTTAGGACGGTAGGACGGTAGGACAAGCCCAGTGGCCGCAAGGCGTCTCACCGTCCGAACCCCGCAAACTGCGTTAGGACGCCGCTTTTTGCTTATGCTCCGCCTCGATTGGAACCACTGAATGCCCGAAATCAAGATCAATGTCACCGCTGATGACCTAGCGCGGCTCAATGCCGAAGCAGCGGCGCATGGCATCCCGCGTGCGCACCTGATCCGGCAGCGTGCTCTAGGCGACGGTGGTGTTGCAGGATTGACCACGGCGGCTTACCATGCGCTGGTGGCGGACGCCTGCGCATTCATGCGTGGTGACCTGAACCGCCGACACGTTGAAACTCTCGTTGCATATGTCATCGCTCATTCACATTCCAGCCAAGCAGCAGCCGGTGATCAATCGGCTGCATGAGACCATGACCCAAGCAGTGGCGTATGCCGCAGCCATTGCCGACAACGCCATTGATGACGGCGTACCGCTACCCATGGAGCTTGTGGATAGCTTCGCCGCTGATTACGAACGCATCATCACCAGCCTCGTCACTGCCGCCACCGTCAAATGAAAGCCGTCACCTGCCAAGCAGATCTCGATCACGCGTTGCGCACCATTGCGCCAGCTGTTGGTCACCGCAGCTCGCACCCGATCCTTGATTGCTGCCTGATCAATGCCGCTGCTGGCACCCTCACTATCACCGGCTTCAACCTTGATCTCGGCATCACCGTTACCATCCCCGCTGCAGTGGATACTGATGGCGCTGTAGCGCTGCCGTATCGGCTGCTAGCTGGCCTTGTGAGCCGTTTTGATGGCGATGAGGCCCTGACCCTCGCAGATGGCGCTCTGACCGCCTCTAGCGGCTCCTACGGCCTAGCAGCGGCTGATGCGGCGGACTATCCCGCATTGCCTGTTGTCGACGCCGCTACGAGCGAGCTGCACCTATCCGCCGGTATCCGTGCCTGCATGGCAGCTGCCAGCACTGATGCCAGCAAGCAACTGCTCCAAGGCATCCACCTCGGCAGCGGTTACATGGAGGCCACTGACGGGCATCGCCTCATGCGCTACCCCATCGACCTACCCGCCGGACTCGACGTGGTATTGCCAGCCAGTACCATGCGGCTGCTGCAGGATCGAGTGGTCACCATCGCCATGGCAGCCGGTCAAGCTGTCATCAATGCCGGCGATGGCATCACCATCTACAGCCGCGTGCTAGATGGCACCTACCCAGATGTGGCTAAACTGCTGCCCACTGAGTTCAGCAACGCCATCACCGCCGATCGTCGCCGCTTGACACGTGCACTAGAGCGTGTTGCCGTCATCGCCGACGCGCACAACTCCATCGTCAAGATCGAGGCAGTAGGTGGCACCATTGCCATCACCGCCGAGGCAGACGCCAACAACGGCAAGGAGTTGCTCAAGGTGGAAGGCACCTCTAATGGAGCATGGGCGTTCAACGTCCACTACCTGCTAGACGGCATCAAAGCCTTCAAGCCCGCAGAAGCCATCACGCTGCACGCCAATACGGCAACCACACCCGTGGTGCTGACACCTAGCGGCATGGATGGTGTAACTTATCTGGTAATGCCCGTGCAAATTCGCGCATAAAGAGGTGGCTAAAAAAAGCACCAACGTGGAGATCGACGAGCGGATTAACACCGTTTACGATCTACTGTTGCGTGCTTACAGCCGTACACAAATCGTTCGATACTGTGCGGAGCACTGGAATGTTGGTGAGCGCCAAGCCGAAAATTACATGGCCCGCGCTCGCCAACTTCAGCAGCTTGATGCGGAGTTAGAACGCCCGCAGTGGCTGGCTTCTGCTATCTCAAGGCTGCAGGACTACGAGCGGCTTGCACGCGATAAAGGCAACCTCAGCATTGCAATCAAAGCGCTAGAAGATCAGGCCAAGCTGCTGCGGTTTGAAATCTCGTGAGCCTGCTAGCCGGCATTGTTGAACCCGGCAAACTGCTTGGGTTTATGGATGTTGCTACGCAGGAAGACACAGGCGATCTGCTCAACCGCATTCGCGCTGACCTGCACCCAGGGCAGCTTGCATTTGTCGATGACACTGCAACAGAGATCATTGGCATCTCAGCTGGCTACGGCGCCGGCAAGACACGTGCGTTGTGCGCTAAGGCTGTAATGCTGGCCGCGGCCAATCAGGGCTTCATCGGCGCAGTGATGGAACCCACTGGCCCATTGATCCGTGACATCTGGCAGAACGATTTCGAGAACTTCCTGGAGGCATACGACATCCCCTACACCTTCAGGGCTAGCCCGCTGCCGGAATACATGTTGCACCTGCCAGGCGGTGACACCAAAATCCTGTGCCGTAGCTTCGAGAACTGGAGCCGCATCATCGGCTTGAACCTTGCATGGGTGCTGGCTGATGAGATCGATACGGTGACGCCAAGCATTGCCAACAAGGCATTTCCCAAGATCCTTGGCCGCTTGCGCTCCGGCAATGTCCGCCAGTTTGGTGCTGCATCTACACCAGAGGGCTTCCGCTGGATGTGGAACACCTTCGGCAGTGAGGATGCCAAAGGGCGTGCGGATCGCAAGCTCATCAAGATGCGATCAGCGGATAACCCGCACCTGCCGCCGGACTTTATTGAGCGCCTGGAAGCCAACTACGACCCCAACCTGTTGCGGGCCTATCTCGATGGTGAGTTTGTCAACCTCACTACGGGCACCATTTACGACCGCTTCAACCGCGAGAAGCACGTCGTATCAGAGCTGCCTGACCTTGACCGCGAGCCATTGCGCATTGGCGTTGACTTCAACATTGGCAACATGTCCGCCATCATCGGTGTCCGCACCGGCAGCAGCCTGCTAGTGATTGATGAGATCAGCGGCGCCCATGACACCGACGCATTGGCGCACGAAATCCAGGCGCGTTACCCGCAGCGGCGTATCTACATCTACCCAGATGCCAGCGGCGGCAACCGCAGTACTAACGCAAGCCAGACCGATATTCAGATCTTGGAGTCCTACGGCATGTCCAACCAATCACCGCGTGCCAATCCTCCCGTCCGTGATCGCGTGGCTGCTGTTCAGGCTTTGCTGGAAAACGGCAAGGGCCAAGTCAGGCTCACCATTCACCAACGCTGCAAACGGCTGATCGAATGCCTAGAGCTGCAGTGCTACACCGACAAGGGCGACCCTGACAAGGATGCCGGGCATGACCACATGAATGACGCACTGGGTTACTTGGTCTGGCGTGAGTTCAACCCGCTCCATGCCGGCGCTGGACGCACGACCGGAATCCGCCTTTACTGAGCACCCTGCCTGAGCGCAGCCTCAATGAAGAACGAGCCAAGGCTTGAGACGGTGCGACCCTCAGCCTTGGCCTTTTGCTTGAGAAGCGCTGCTACCGCTACTGGCAGCACCACCTGGACCCGGACACCTTGCGCCATGCTCTGATCGTGGTATGATTTGCGGAGGATCGAACCCGATCCGCACACACCGTACCGCAAATGGAGGATTATTACCAATCAGCAGCATGGCAACGCAAACGCCAGCAGCGCCTTGACCACGACCAGCACACCTGCCAAGGCTGCGGCATCACTGCCGCGCAATTAGCAGAGCTGGGTTGGCCATCACTGCAGGTTCACCACAAGAACGCTGGACCGCCGGACTACCGTTACCCATCGTTTGGCAACGAGCAACTCACGGATCTTTTGACCCTGTGCTCTATTTGCCACGACGGCATTACCAATTCAGTCAGGCAACAGCGCTTCAAGTTGGACCCACGCAAGCAGGTGGCATCAGTCAGCGTTGCAGCGCCATCACTTTCTGTCCCCTTATCAACGAACCAACGTGTCCAACCTCAGTACGATCCAGATCACAATTTCGGGCGAGTCTCCATTGCTGTGCCACAACGGGCAAACAGCAGATCCGCGAAATACCTACGCCAAGGCGATGAAGGCGGTGTCGAGCAAGCGGAAGAAAACTGACGCTGACTACGACGAGATGGCAAGGCTTGAATGGCTTGCTGGCTTGTACCGCTTCCGCGATGAGCTGGTTATCCCCGACTACGTGCTCGAAGCGGTGTTTATCAACGGTGCCAAGAAGTCAAAGCGTGGCCCGCAAGCCAAGTGCGGCATGTTCTTCACTGAGCACGCACCGCTTGAGTTTCCTGGCAAGCCTGCTGAGATCAACGATGACACGCTTAGCGAGATGTTCGCTAGCGGTGAGTTCACCCACACTGTCGGAGTGAAGGTCGGCATGGCAAAGGTCATGCGCACCCGCCCGATGTTCCGCCACTGGAGCCTCAAGGCAACTGCGCAGTTTGACCCTGACGTGCTCAATCTGCGCGACATCGAAGAGATCGCCGTTGATGCTGGCAAGCTGGTCGGCCTAGGCGACTGGCGACCCAAGCATGGGCGATTCAGCACTGGCATCCTTGCGGTGTAAGTCCAGGTGTGGTGAGACCGGGCTGGGACTGGCGGGATCAGACGAGAAAGGGCAAGCTAAGGTCCGGCATGGGCTGATTGATCTCAGCGCTGAGGGCTTCGGCCCTCTCCGCTGGGTTCTTTGGAATCCAGATTTGGTCTGTCAGGTTAGGGACAGGAAGGTTACGGCAAAGCCGGTTGTGGTCGGGATTAGTGAGTCAGGGACAGGCAAGGACTGCAGACGGCAGTACGGAGGGTTATCCCTCCCTACTGTTCTCTTGGGAACAGGCCTGGTTTGGTGGTTTAGGGTGAGTTCTGTTAATGCGTGGCTGGGCACGGCTAGCCGAGGCTCTCAAGGGTTTGGGTAACACCAAACCCTTTAAACTTTGCCTATTGACGGTGCGTCATGTACTCAGGTTTTGGCTTTTACGATCGACCCATTGCGCAGCGCAAGGTAACGCGCGTCCAAGACCCAAGCACGTCTTGGTACGCAATGGAACCGCATTGGATGCTCATTGAGGATCTACTGCAAGGCACTTATCAAATGCGCAAGCGCCATAGGCGTTATCTGCCGCAAGAGCCGAGAGAGTTAGATGAAAGTTATGATAATCGACTTGCTAGAAGTGTTTGCCCGCCTTACTACGTCCGATTGGAGCGCATGTTAGCAGGGATGCTTACCCGCAAACCAGTCAGGCTCGACGATACGGCGGATGTAATCCGTGAGCAGCTTTTTGACGTAAATCTTTTGGGCGATGATTTAAATGTTTGGACATTCGACGTCACCCGCAAGATGGTGCGTTATGGCCACGTTGGTGTACTGGTGGATGCACCGGCTGATGGGGGTCGACCCTATTGGGTGAGCTACACGCCACGGCAGATCCTTGGCTGGCGTGCTGAGCAGCAGGAAGGTCGGCAGGTGTTGACGCAACTGCGGTTGGCTGAGATCGTCAACGTGCCTGATGGCGAGTTTGGCGAAAAGGCAGTTGAGCAGATCCGCGTGCTAACGCCAGGTGAGTATCAACTGCATCAGAAGCAAGACAACGGTGACTTCCAGGTAATCGACGAAGGACGCACTAGTCTTTCTAAGATTCCATTCTCAGTCGCCTATGCGCAGCGCCATGGCTTTATGGAGTCACGCCCGCCGTTGGAGGATATCGCCGAGTTGAACCTTAAGGCATATCAAATCCAGAGCGACCTCGACAACCAGCTGCACATCAGCGCTGTGCCGATGCTGGCGTTCTATGGCTTCCCGTCTGCAGCAGAGGAAGTCAGCGCTGGTCCCGGCGAGGCGATTGCATTCCCCGCAGAAGGGCGTGCAGAATATATCGAGCCTCAAGGCCGCAGCTTTGACTACCAGTTCCGCCGCCTAGAGCAGCTTGCAGCGCAGATCAACGAGCTAGGGCTATCGGCAGTGCTCGGCCAGAAGCTATCCGCTGAAACCGCCGAGGCAAAGCGCATTGATCGCAGCCAAGGCGACAGCACCATGATGGTGATTGCGCAAAACGTGCAGGACATGATCGACAACTGCCTGCAGTTTCATGCGCAATACATCGGCAACAACACCGCACCAGGCAGCAGCTACGTCAACCGTGATTTCCTAGGCACACGCCTTGAACCGCAGGAAATTCAAGCTTTACTACAGCTTTACACGGCTGGCACCATTACGCAGGAGACTTTGCTGCGTGAGCTTGCTGAGGGTGATGTTTTAGGTGATGACTTTAACGTAGATGAGGAGCTTGAGGCTACGGCCAATGCGGGGCTTGATCTACCATTTGCTGGACTGGATAACCGATCGACTAGTGGATCTGATGATCTGGATGGAACCGAGGAAGCCGAGGAAGCAGGAGCTTGATTACCACGTCAGCGCTTTGCCTGAAGAGGTCCTAGCCATCGTGCGCGTCAGCTGGTATAGGGAGGGCAAGGCTGACGAAGTAGATGAAACTATCCTGTTTGAAGACGGCCAAAATGGTTATGAGGCATTTGCTGCATTAGTTGGCACTGCATTAAGCCAAGGCGCTAATGTCAGCATCCGCAGCGGTTATGCGCCGGAGGATTTAGGTATCCATCAATGAGCACACCGGAAGCGCTATATCGCAATGCGATCGATCTGAACCGCTACAGCAATAGCGTTGCGCGGCGTGTGATCAATGCCTACAACGACATCATCATTGATGCGGTCAATCAACTGCGCACGATTGATGAGTTGTCGGCACCAGTCAAGGCTGCACGGCTCAGGGGAATCCTTGCGCAGCTCAAGGACTCGCTAGCGACCTGGGCAGGCGACAGCACAGAGCTGACGGCGCTGGAGCTGCAAGGCATTGCGCAGTTGCAGTCAGAGTTTGTTACTGACCAGCTTGCACGTGCATTACCCGTTGGTGCTCGTGATGCAGTGCGCACCGTTGAGATCAGCCCGCAATTTGCGCAGTCGGTGGTCACCACAGATCCAACGCAGATCAATGTGGTGGCGTTAAGTGATGATCTGTTTGCAGCAGTGCAAGGCGCACCGCAAACGTTCAGTCTCACCGCAGCGCAAGGCGCCACAATCACACTGCCAAACGGAGAGGTGGTCAGCAAAGCATTTCGCGGTATTGCGGTTGACCAGTCCGAGCGGTTCTCGCAAGTGGTACGGCAAGGATTGCTAACGGGTGAGCCGACGCCAGCTATTGCAAAGCGGCTAGTTGGAAACCTTGAGTTTGGCGAGCAGGCCAAGACAGTTAAGCAGCTTGTTGCAGCAGGTGGCCAAGCAACAGCAGTAGCCGACAATCAGATCGTTACGCTTGTGCGCACCAGCATCAACCAAGTAGCCAATGCAGCTAGCCAGCAGGTATATGAAGCAAATCAAGATATCACTAAAAAGTATCGCTATGTGGCAACACTGGATACCCGCACCAGCAGCATTTGCCGCGCATTGGATGGCCGTGAGTTTGAATACGGCAAAGGTCCGACTCCGCCGCAACATTTCAACTGCCGATCAACCACAGTGCCGGTGATCAACTACAAAGAACTGGGCTTTGATCCACCACCACCGAGCAAGCGCGCAGCAGCAGGCGGCATGGTGCCGGCGGATCAGACCTATGGGCAGTGGCTGGCTAAGCAAGATCTGCCAACGAAGGCCAAAGCACTAGGCGCCAGCAAAGTTCCGTATTTCAATAGGCTTGCTGACAAATACGGCCCGACTGATGCCATCGCCAAACTCGTGCGTGATGACGGGTCAGAGTTAACCTTGGATCAACTACGCGCTCGGTACGGTGCCTAAGAAACCAGGCCTCTACGCCAACATCAACGCCAAGCGCAAGCGCATTGAAGCGGGCAGCAAGGAGCGCATGTCACGCAAGGGTGACCCCGATCGCCCGAGTGCTGCTGATTTCAAGGCTGCTGCGAAGACTGCCAAGAAGCCAAAGCGCAAATGAGCATCACCTATCGCGGCGAGCAGTTTGAGGGTTACAACAAACCCAAGCGGACCCCGAAGCATCCGAACAAGTCGCACGCGGTATTGGCCAAGGAAGGCGACAAGGTAAAGCTGATCCGATTCGGTCAGCAAGGTGTTAGCGGCAGCCCAGCACGCGAGGGTGAATCCGCTGCAGCAAAAGCGCGGCGTGCATCATTCAAAGCGCGACACGCCAGCAACATCGCTAAGGGCAAGATGTCTGCTGCGTATTGGGCTGACAAGGAGAAATGGTAGCCTCTTGGCAATGAATCCAGTCCTTTAGTTCTGCGACATACCAGCGCAGATCTTGTGCTTTTGCGGCGTGCCATCCGGCACCCGTCTGGCGATACAACCGCTCGTGGCGGTCGATTGCATTTAGCAATTCTTTAATCAGTGGATTCCAAGGATCACGGATTGGTGTATTCCACTCGCGTGCCATTGTCTTGGCTGCTGGTACGATGACAGCGTAATTAAGCCTGCGGCTTATCCATGTCTGATGAAACACAACTCCAGGAGCCTGCGGCTGCCGGGAGTGACAATAGCGAGGCACTGCAGCGCAGTGTTGAGGCGCTAGAACGCAAAAATCAAGAGCTGATTGCAGAGCTGCGGCAAGCCAAGAAATCCAAGGCACCAGATGGGGTCAATGTCGATGAACTGCTGGAGTTCAAACGCAACTACGAGCAACAGCAGCTCGAATCCCAAGGCAAGTACCAAGAAGCCCGCCAAGCTTTGGAGCAGCAGTTCCGTGAGGCGACGGTTGAAAAGGACCAGCGCATTGCAGAACTTGAAGCTCGAGTCCGCGAGCTAGAGCTGGTCACGCCTGCAGTCACGGCACTGGCCGAAATCGTGCACGACCCTGACCTTGTACTGAAAACCAAGCTGTCGCCTGATGCAATCCAACGCGAGGCGGATGGCACTGTGGTCGTCGTCGATGGCTACCAGCGCACGCCCGTACAGGAGTGGGCAAAACAAACGCTGCCCGCTTGGATGCAAAAGCAACCCAAGCCACAAGGCAGCGGCGCACCAACCGGCGGCAGCAATACTGCTATCCCAGCTGGCATGAGCAATCCATTCAACCGCGATAGCTTCAACCTCACCGAGCAAGCGCGGCTATTCCGTACAGATCGAGACCTATACGATCGCATGAAAGCAACAGCTAACCGTTAAGATCTAGTTGTTCGCTCGTGATGGCTGCGCCGCATTGAGCCGAGGGCTGCGCCCACATCCGTAAACCATTCCTGGTGATTCATCATGGCGACTCTTCGCTCTGACATCATCATCCCCGAGGTATTTACTCCGTACGTTATTGAGCAGACCACTCTGCGTGATGCCTTCCTGGCATCCGGCGTGGTGCAGCCCATGGCGGAGTTGAATGCTACCGAGGGTGGTGATTACATCAACGTTCCCTTCTGGAAAGCTAACCTCACTGGCGACTTCGAAGTGCTGACTGACAGCACCTCGCTGACCCCCGGCAAAATCACTGCTGACAAGCAAGTTGGCGTGATCCTGCACCGTGGCCGCGCCTTTGAGGCTCGTGACCTTGCAGCCCTTGCTGCTGGCTCAGACCCTATGGCTGCCATCGGCGCCAAGGTGGCTGATTACGTGGCCAACCAGCGTCAAAAAGACCTGATCAAGTGCCTTGATGGCGTGTTCGGCAGTCTGTCTGCCAACACCTCTAGCTCGGCATTCTTTGAGCTGGCTGTTGACTCTGAATC
>Ga0075460_10000934_pt1 | contig 11543 bp, 12 predicted proteins | sample DEB08_DNA_3_FD_77580 | JGI IMG/M metagenome (GOLD analysis project Ga0075460, IMG submission 77580) | Aqueous microbial communities from the Delaware River and Bay under freshwater to marine salinity gradient to study organic matter... | ecosystem: Environmental > Aquatic > Marine > Coastal ...
CGCATTGGACTCCGCCGGGGAGGAGTGCCCGGCGTAGGTGCGCATGATCCACGGACGGTCCCGCTTGGCGTCCCGGGGGCGTTCCATGGCGGCAGCCTACTCGCGGGTAACCCTCGGTGGCGAGGTCGCGCCCCATGCCCCACCATGGGGGCGTGGGCACCAGTTACTCCTACGCCGTCGGGCCACTCATGGCCTTCATCTTCCTCGGCATCATGATCTTGCTGCTGCGCTGGGCCTTCCGCCGCGGCGTCTCTGTCGTCGCAGCTCCCCCGCGCCCCGGGCAGGCCGATGACTACGGCATCCTCGTACCCGTCGCCACTCCACCGTCGTACATCGAAGGCGAGATGATCCGGCGATCACTGGAGGATGCCGGCATCAAGGCGACGCTCGCGCAGACTCTCGATGGCCCCCGCGTCATGGTGTGGCCTGGCGATGAGGGCCGCGCTCGCGCCCAGCTCAACGCGAGCTAGGTCACGACGCGTGTGATGTCGGCACCGAGGCGCTGCAGGTCGGCGACGAATCCGGCGTAGCCGCGGTCGATGTGGTGCACCTCGTGCACCGTCGTCTCGCCATCGGCGACGAGCCCCGCCAGGACGAGCCCTGCGCCCGCACGAATGTCCGTCGCCTCCACCGGCGCGCCGCTGAGGAGTTCCCTACCGCGCACCAGGGCGTGGTGGCCTTCGGTCTGCACGTCGGCGCCCAGGCGCACGAGCTCGTGGACGAAGCGGAAGCGCGCCTCGAAGAGGTTCTCGGTCACCAGCGCGGCTCCGTCCGCGATGGCGTTGAGCGCGATGAACTGTGGCTGCAGGTCGGTCGGGAAGCCCGGGTAGGGCAGAGTCACGATGTCGACCGAGTCCGGGCGGCGATCCATCGTCACGCGGAAGCCGTCGTCAAGCACGCTCACCGCGGCCCCAGCGGTCGTGAGCTTGTCGAGGGCGATATCAAGGTGCGCCGCGCGGGCATTGCGCACCGTGATGTCACCGCGGGTCATCGCCGCCGCCACGGCCCACGTGCCCGAGACGATGCGATCGGGCACGGTCGTGTGCTCGACAGGAGTCAGCATCTCGACGCCCTGCACCTCGAGCGTGGACGAGCCAATTCCATCGATGACCGCACCCATCTCGGTCAGCATCGTGCAGATATCGACAATCTCCGGCTCGCGGGCAGCGTTGTCGATCACGGTGCGTCCACGTGCGGTGACTGCCGCCATGAGCAATGTCTCGGTCGCACCTACGCTGGGGAAGTCCAGCCAGATCGTGGCACCGTGCAGTCCATTGAGTGCCCGCGCGATGAGGTAGCCGTGCTCGCTCGTCACCTCGGCACCCATGCGCTGCAGGCCGCCGATGTGCATGTCCAGGCCCCGCGAGCCGATGTTGTCGCCGCCGGGTAGGGCGACATCGACCACACCGCAGCGGGCCAGCAGCGGACCGAGGACGGTGATGGATGCGCGCATGCGGCGCACGAGGTCATAGTCGGCCCGATGCTCCAGGTCTTCGGGCACATCGATCACGACCGTGCCTGAAGCCGCATCGTGCTCGACCGTGCAGCCGAGCCGGCGCAGCAATTCGGCCATGATCTCGACATCGAGGATGTCGGGGGCATCGAGCAAGGTGGTCCGGCCGGGAGCCAGCAGCGCGGCGGCCATGAGCTTGAGCACGCTGTTCTTGGCGCCGGTGACCCGCACCTCGCCGCTCAGCCGAGCGCCGCCGACGACGCGCAGGACCTCCATGGCCCCATGCTAGGCCCGCAGCGGCGGGGTCGCGCCGCGCGCATCCTGTCGTCCTCCCCTAGGGTCAGGACATGGTCAACCTCACGCGGATCTACACCCGGGCCGGAGACGACGGCAGCACGTCGCTCGGGGACATGTCGCGTACGCGCAAGACCGACCTGCGACTTCAGGCGTACGCCGATGTCGATGAGGCCAACTCGACGATCGGCGCCGCCCTGGCTCTGGGAGACCTCCCGGCCGACATGGTCGAACTGCTCTCCCGGATCCAGAACGATCTCTTCGACGTCGGCGCAGACCTCTGCACCCCCGTTGTCCCTGATCCGGAGTACCCGCCCCTGCGCGTCGTCCCCGCGGACGTGAGTCGGCTGGAGCAGGCGTGCGACGAGTACAACGCGCGCCTCGAGCCCCTCCGGTCCTTCATCCTGCCCGGAGGCACCGCTGGTGCTGCGCTCCTGCATGTCGCCCGCACGGTCGTGCGCCGCGCCGAGCGCTCGACGTGGCGGGCCATCGACGAACTCGGCGACTCGATGAACCCCTTGACCGCGGCGTATCTCAATCGCCTGTCCGACCTGATGTTCATCCTCGCGCGCACGGCGAATCTCCCCCAGGGCGACCTGCTCTGGCAGCCCGGGGCCTCGCGCGGCGACTAGTCGAGCTGGCCGATCGCCCGCAGGCGAGCGCGCCCCCGGGCAGCGATGCGCGGGTCGTCCGAGGCGGCGTCGGCCTTCGCCCGCTCCGCGTCGATCTCGGACTCGAACTCCGCTGACTCCGCGAGGACGGTCACGCCCGCCTCCGTCACGGAGAGGTACCCGCCGTCCACCGCGATGCGCAGGTCGTCCTCGCCCTCGCGCTCGACACGCACCATGGCATCGTCGACGAGCTGTGCCACCAGCGGAATGTGCTGGGGCAGGATGCCGATGTCGCCGGAGACCGTCCTCGTGAACAGGAACGTCGCCTTGCCCGACCAGATCCTGCGCTCGACGGCCACAATGGCGACGTCTAGTTCGGCCATCTCACATCATCCTTCGGGTCAGGGACGCCCTACAGCGTGACGCCGTAGGTGGCCGCCTTCTTGGCGAGGTCATCGAGGCCACCGATGAGGAAGAAGGCCTGCTCCGGGACATGGTCGAACTCGCCCTTGCAGAGCCGATCGAAGGCCTCGATGGTCTCCTTCACCGGAACCGTCGAACCCGGCTGGCCGGTGAACTGCTCGGCAGCCATCATGTTCTGGCTGAGGAATCGCTCGATGCGTCGTGCGCGACCGACGAGCTGCTTGTCCTCCTCGGACAACTCGTCGATGCCGAGGATGGCGATGATGTCCTGCAGGTCCTTGTAGCGCTGCAGGATGCGGATGACCTCCTGGGCGACGCGGTAGTGCTCCTCGCCCACGATCGCCGGGTCGAGGATCGTGGAGCTCGATGCCAGGGGATCCACCGCGGGGAAGATGCCCTTCGAGAAGACCTTGCGGGACAACTCCGTCGTGGCGTCCAGGTGGGCGAACGTGGTGGCGGGGGCGGGATCGGTGTAGTCGTCCGCCGGCACGTAGACCGCCTGCATCGACGTGATGGAGCGGCCGCCCACGGAGGTGATGCGCTCCTGGAGCTCGCCCATCTCATCCGCGAGCGTGGGCTGGTACCCCACGGCGGAAGGCATGCGACCGAGGAGCGTGGAGACCTCCGAGCCGGCCTGGGTGAATCGGAAGATGTTGTCGATGAACAGCAGTACGTCCTGCTTCTGGACATCGCGGAAGTACTCGGCCATGGTCAGCGCCGACAGGGCCACGCGCATACGGGTGCCCGGCGGCTCGTCCATCTGACCGAACACGAGAGCCGTGTCCTTGAGCACGTTGGCGTCGCTGAGCTCGACCCAGAGGTCATTGCCCTCACGAGTGCGCTCCCCCACGCCGGCGAACACGGAGGTGCCGCCGAAGTTGCGTGCGATGCGGTTGATCATCTCCTGGATGAGCACCGTCTTGCCCACGCCGGCACCGCCGAACAGGGCGATCTTGCCGCCGCGGACGTAGGGGGTGAGCAGGTCGACGACCTTGAGGCCGGTCTCGAGCATCTCCGTGCGAGGCTCGAGCTCGTCGAACGCCGGTGGGCGCCGGTGGATCGGCCACCGCTCGAAGCTCTTGCCATAGCCGGGATCGTCGAGGCACTGGCCGAGCGAGTTCCACACGTGGCCCTTGACGCCATCGCCCACCGGGACGGTGATGGGGCCGCCCGTGTCGACGACCTCGGCGCCGCGCACCAGGCCGTCCGTGGGCTGCATGGAGATCGTGCGCACCAGGCTGTCGCCGAGGTGCTGTGCCACCTCGAGGGTGATCATCTTGCCCATCGGAGCGTAGGTGATGTCGACCTCGAGCGCATTGAACAACTCGGGCACCGAGCCACGCGGGAACTCCACGTCGACGACGGGGCCGGTGACGCGGACGACGCGCCCGGTGATCTCGCGGGTCGCGGTGTCGGTGCTGCTCTCTTGTGTGGCGGTCATGGTCCTCTTCGCTTCCTTCTGGTTCCGCTTGGCTGGTACTACCTGGCTGCGTCGGCCAGAGCATTGGCTCCGCCGACGATCTCGCTGATTTCCTGGGTGATCTGCGCCTGACGCTCGCGATTGGCCATCAAGGTCAGGACCTTGATGAGGTCATCGGCGTTGTCCGTCGCCGCCTTCATGGCACGGCGCCTCGATGCCGACTCCGAGGCGGCCGACTCCAGCAGCGCTGAGAAGATCCGGGTCGCAACGTACCGGGGCAGCAGCGACTCGAAGAGCGTGTTGGCGTCGGGCTCGAAGGAGAACAGCGTGCGAGGCCCGCTCTCCTCCTCGACGTACTCGACCTCCATGGGCGCGATGCGCCGCGCCTCGGCCGCCTGCGACAGCATCGACCGGAACTCGGTGAAGACGATGTGGAGTTCGTCGACCCCGAGGATGCCGTCGACGCCGGGATCCTCTCCGTCATCGTCCGCACCCGCCAGGAAGGCCTCCACGAGGAAGGCGGCGATCTCCTGGGCGTCCTCGTAGGTGGGCTTCTCCGAGATACCGATCCACGACTTGGTGATGCTCCAGTTGCGGAAGCTGAAGTAGCTCAGCGCCTTCCGTCCGACGACGTAGAGCACGGGCGTCTTGCCCTCGGAGCGGAGCAGGGACATGAGCTCCTCGGCACGGCGCAGCACGTTGGCGTTGTAGCCGCCGCACAGGCCGCGATCGGAGGACACGATGAGCACGCCAGCGCGCTTGGGGTCCTCCCGCGGCACGAGAAGCGGGTGGTCGAGCGCCGCCTCCGCCGACAGGTTCGTCAGCATGTTGGTGATCTCGGTCGAGTAGGGCCGCGCGGCCTCCACCCGGGCCTGTGCCTTGGCGATCCGCGACGTCGCAATGAGCTCCTGGGCCTTCGTGATCTTCTTGATCGACTCGGCCGAGCGAATGCGTCCGCGAAGTTCGCGCAGTGTGGCTGCCATGGCGTCTTCTTCGACCTACTTCTTCGGCGCCGGCTTGCGCACCTGGACCGACTCCTTCTCGAGCTCGCTCTCATCCATCGCCGGCACCGCCTCATCCGGGATCACCGAGCTGCCGTCGGAGGTCGCGAAGCCCTTCTTGAAGTCCCCGACCGCGGTGACGAGCGCCTGCTCGTTCTCCTCGGTCAGCTTCTGCGTGCGCTTGATGTCCTCGAGGATCTCCTTGCGGGAGGCCTTGAGGTGCTCGATGAACTCCGACTCGAATCGCGAGACGTCGGCGACCGGAACGGAGTCGAGGTGCCCGCGGGTGCCGAGCCAGACGGCCACGACCTGGTCCTCGACCGGCATCGGGGAGTACTGGGGCTGCTTGAGCAGCTCCACGAGTCGGGCGCCGCGCTCCAGCTGGGCCTTCGATACCTCGTCGAGGTCGGAGGCGAAGGCGGCGAAGGCCTCCAGTTCGCGGTACTGCGACAGGTCCAGGCGCAGTGATCCGGCAACTTCCTTCATGGCCTTGATCTGCGCGGCACCGCCGACGCGCGAGACGGAGACGCCGACGTTGATAGCGGGTCGGACGCCCTGATTGAACAGGTCGGTCTCCAGGAAGCACTGGCCATCGGTGATCGAGATGACGTTGGTGGGGATGTACGCCGAGATGTCATTGGCCTTGGTCTCGATGATCGGCAGGCCGGTCATCGATCCAGCCCCCAGTTCATCGGAGAGCTTGGCGCAGCGCTCCAGGAGGCGCGAGTGGAGGTAGAAGACGTCACCCGGGTAGGCCTCGCGACCCGGAGGCCGGCGCAGGAGGAGGGAGATCGCACGGTAGGCCTCGGCGTGCTTGGTCAGGTCGTCGAACACGATCAGGACGTGCTTGCCCTCGTACATCCACTGCTGGCCGATGGCCGAGCCCGTGTAGGGAGCGAGGTACTTGAAGCCGGCCGGGTCGGAGGCGGGAGCGGCCACGATGGTCGTGTACTCCATCGCACCGCCCTCTTCCAGGGCACGGCGAACGCTCGCGATCGTGGTGCCCTTCTGGCCGACGGCCACGTAGACGCAGCGCACCTGCTTGGTGGGATCCCCCGTCTGCCAGTTCTCCAGCTGATTGAGGATGGTGTCGACGCAGACCGCGGTCTTGCCGGTCTTGCGGTCGCCGATGATGAGCTGGCGCTGGCCACGGCCGATCGGCGTCATCGCGTCGATGGCCTTGATGCCCGTCTGCAGGGGCTCGTGCACGCTCTGGCGCTGGACGACCGACGGGGCCTGGAGCTCCAGGGGCCTGCGCTCCGTGCTCGGGATCTCCCCGCGGCCGTCGATGGGCAGGCCCAGGGGATTGACGACGCGGCCGAGGAACGCGTCGCCGACGGGCACCGACAGGACCTCGCCGGTACGCCGCACGGCCTGTCCCTCTTCGATCTTGTCGAAATCGCCCAGGATGACGACGCCGATGCTGTGCTCGTCGAGGTTGAGCGCCATGCCCATGACGCCGCCCGGGAACTCCAGCAGCTCTTGCGCCATTACGGAGGGAAGGCCCTCGACGTGCGCGATGCCGTCGCCGGCATCGATCACCGTGCCGACCTCTTCGCGGCCCGTGCCGACCTCGAGACTCGAGACGTACTTCTCGATGGCGCCCTCGATGTCCTGAGGGGAGATTGTCAACTCAGCCATGGTTCTTCGTCTTCCTCTTGTCTCGGTGTTGCGGTGGTGGGTGGTCGATTAGTCGGGCAGTTTCGTGGCCGCTTCGGCAAGGCGCGCCGCGAGCGTCCCGTCGATGACGTCGTCCCCGACGGCGACCGCGAGGCCGCCGAGCAGGTCCGGGTCGATGGTCAGGTGGACTGATACGGGGTGGCGATAGATCCGGGTCAGCACGTCGGCGAGGCGGCGGCGCTGGTCCCTGCTCAGATCCGCGGCGGCGCTCACCTGGGCGACGATCTCGCCCTGTCGCGAGACGGCCAGCTGGGCCAGCTCCTCCACGGCGTCATCGGCGCGCTGACCGTGGAGGAGCTCCACGGTCTGCGCCAGCAGGGTGGCGGCGATGGCGTTGGTGCCGCTGGCACCGTCGAGCACCGTGCGCAGCAGGGCAACGCGCCCCGCGGGCGGCTCGTGGTACTCGCCGAGCAGCGCGATGAGCCGGGGCTGGCCCTCGAGGACGCGGCCGAAGCGGAACAGCTGCTCCGCCACGTCGTCCGCCTGGTCCTCGCGCTCGGCACGCGCCAGCAGGCTGAGCCGCGAGACGTTCTCCAGGCAGCCGATGAAGTCCTGGGTGGCCGACCAGCGGACGGAGACCGCGGCGCGCAGGACCTCCAGGGTGGGCTCGCCCACCTGCCCGGCGAAGAGACGGCCCAGGAGATCCTGCTTCGCCTCGGCCCACCCGCTGGCCTCGGTCAGGTGCCGCGCGAGCACCGGCTCCCGCAGGAGGACCTTGTCGACCGCGACGAGTTCCGCCGAGAGCCGGGACAGGTCGTCGCCGCTCAGGGTGGGCGCCAGGGCATCGAACCGCGCGACGACCGTCGCCTGTGCATCGCGACTCGCCGGACGGAGATCGGTCGGGCTGACCTCCGGCGCCACTTCGACGGGCGCCATGCTCTCGAGTTCGTCGAGGAAACGGTCGACCGTCGCCGACTGAGCGGCGGGGTCGGCGACGTACTCCTTCACGATCTCGGTCGCCCGGCGCACCGATTCATTGCCGAGCTTGCCGCGGAGCTCGCGGATCATCTGGGAGCGCAGGAGCAGCACCTGCTGTCCCCCGTAGACCTTGATGCGCTCCGCCTCGATGCCGCCCTGGACACGCAATTGCTCGGCGATGCGCACGGAGTCCGAGGTCGCCTCGTCGACGATGTGCTGCGCCTCAACTCGACCCTCGGCGACTCGCTCCGCATGGAAGACGTCGGCAGCCGCCAGGCGCCGTGTCGCGGCCGCGCTCTCGGCGAGCTGGGTGCGCACGGCCTCCTGGCGCTCGCGCATGAGCTTGCGCACGGGGGGCACCACGAACTTCACGATGATGAGGACGATGACGCCGAAGCCGATGAACTGTCCGATGAACGTCGCCATGGATGCCTACTGACCCGCTGTCCTCGTCGACGAGCCGGAGCTCGCAGGATCCACGCCCAGCACGCGGCTGGCGAGGGTCTCCGCGAGGGTCTCCGCCGAGGTCTCCAGGGTCGGTGCGAGGGCCGCACCCTCGGCCTGGAGCTCCGCGTTGGCCTGCTCCATCCTGCCCGCGACTTCGCCGTTGGCCTCCGCCCGCCAGGCATCGACGGCCTGGCGGCCGTCCGCTCGCGCGGCGTCCCGGATGCTGCCGGCCTCGGCTCGCGCGGACGAAAGCTCATTGCGGTAGTCGGTCTCGGCAGCCGCCTCCTGCTCCGACGCCTGGCGATTGTCCTGCGCGGTCTCGGCCACCATGCGCTCGCGTTCGTTGAGCACCTTCTGCACAGGCGGCACGACGAACTTCGCGATGACGCCGAAGACGATCAGGAAGATCGCCAACACGTAGAAGAACGTGCCGTTGGGGATGAGGAAGTTGGTCGTGCCGCTCTCTCCCTCAGCCGCCAGCACGCCGACGCCGGCTACTCCTGCCATTCCCATCGGTGATCAGGATGCTCCTGGAGTGGCGAACACGAAGAGAGCCATGAACGCCAGGTTGATGAAGTACGCCGCCTCGACGAGGCCGACGGTGATGAAGAACGGGGTGAACAGGCGTCCCTGGGCTTCGGGCTGACGGGCGATCCCGGAGATCAGCGCATTGCCTGCGATGCCGTCGCCGATACCCGCCCCGATGGCACCGCCACCCAGGATGAGACCGCCGCCGATCAGCGCCCCCATGACGATTGTTGGGTCTGCCATTGCACTTTCCTCCTCGATTACCTGTGATGTCGCTTCCGGGCTTGATCCCGAGCCGTCCTCGGGGGTCATGTCACTCTAGTGGTGGTCCTCAGCTGACTCGGTTGCCTGGCTGAAGTAGAGGATCGTCAGCAGGGCGAAGATGAACGCCTGGATGAGGCCGACGAAGAGGTCAAAGGTCTTCCAGATCGCATTGGGCGCCCACATGATGTAGGTCGGGATCAAGGCGATGAGGCCGACCATGATCACGCCGGCGAAGATGTTGCCGAAGAGTCGCAGCGAGAGCGAGATCGGCTTAGCGATCTCCTCGACGATGTTGATCGGTGCGAGGAAGGCGACGTGGCCCTTCACGACCTTCACCGGATAGCCGATGATCCCGCGCTTCTTGAAGCCCGCAGCGTGGTAGCAGATGAAGACGAACAGCGCGAGGGCCAGCACGAAGTTGATGTCGGACGCCGGGGGCTTGAGCAGCTCGGCCGTCCTCCCGTCCGCTGTCGTGTACTGGAGTGGCAGCACCGCGATCCAGTTGGACACCAGGATGAAGACGAAGAGCGCCACCGCCAGCGGGAGCACGAACGGCGCGAGCGACAGGCCCATGGACGACTGGATCTGCGAGCGCATCTGGGTGGTGATGGCCTCCCAGAACAGCTGAACCCCGTTCGGGACGCCGGTCGAGGTGACCTTGGCACGCAGGATGAAGGCCAGGATCAGGGTCACGATGCCGGCGAACGCGGTGGCGTAGATGGTGTCGGTATTGACGGTCATCCCGAACCACACGGCGGTCGTGTGGTGACCGACCTCGATCGCACCTTCGGTGGGCATTCCTGTGAACATGGCGCCTAGTCCGCAGCCCCTTCTGGCGTCGCCGCCGTCACCTCGGCCTGCTCGCCCGTGCGGAGCTTCCTCCATACGGGGAGCACGGTGCTCAGCACGAGGAGGACCTGGAAGAGGGCCATGCCGAAGAGCAAGCCGAGCCCCATAGGCCGGAAGATGAAGGCGATCGCCAGCCCGATCGCCGTGATGATCAGGAGCCGAGTGGCGGAGTTGAGCGCCATCCGCCGCTTGACGGGGTTCTCGTCAGCGGTGATGGACGTCACCGACCACTTCACCAGCAGGGCATTGAGAAGGCCCAGGGCGAGCCCGACGGCGAAGAAGACCCCGAACATGACGTAGCCGGCCAGCGCGGCAAGGCCGATGGCGAGCACCGCCGTGACCGCGCAGATGATGCCGAGTCGGGCGGGACGGAAGACGACGGATGGCAGCACGAACGGCACATCCGGCACCGGCGTCGCCACAGAACCACCCACAATCGTGTCGCTCGGGACGGCGCGTCCGTGCAGGCGCACTACCCAGGTTTTCGGCAGGCTACCACAGCAAAAACGACCCCGAATCTGGAGCCCTAGGAGGCCGTCCGAGCCCCTTCCTGCTCCCGAGTCCGACGGGTGCGATCCCACCGCGGCTTGAGTGCGACGGCCGCCAGCAGCACGAATCCGACGACCAGGATGAGCAGTGCGTACGACACCGGAACGAAGGCGAGGGCGACCGCCGCGGCCGCCACCACCGCGGTCCATCCGTACATCAGCCACACCGTGCGTCGCTGCGAATGACCCATCTCGAGCAAGCGGTGGTGGAGGTGCTGCTTGTCCGGTGCGAACGGCGATCGGCCCCGCCTCGTGCGGCGGAGTACGGCGAGGCCGAGGTCCAGCAGCGGCAGAACGAGGACCGCCAGCGGCAGCAGGATGGGCAGCAGAGCGGGCAGCAGCGTGCCGCCTTCGATCGCGGCAGGGTCGATCTGGCCCGAGAGCGTGATGATGCTGGCGGCGAGCAGGAAGCCCAGGAGCATGGAGCCGGTGTCCCCCATGAAGATGCGCGCGGGGAAGACGTTGTAGGGCAGGAATCCCGCGCACATGCCGATCAGGAGGGCGGACACCAGGGTGGCCATCGTGGCGCGCTCGAACCCCACCTCGACGGACAGCAGGTAGGAGTAGGCAAAGAAGGCGAGGGCAGCCACTCCGACGATGCCGGCCGCGAGGCCGTCCAGCCCGTCGACCATGTTGATGGCGTTGATGCACACCAGGACGACCAGGATCGTCAGCAGGACGCTGGTGACGGGGTCGAGGACGAGCGTGCCGCCGATCGGCAGCCAGATGATGGCGATCCCCTGCAGGGCCATGACAGCGGCGGCCAGCACCTGCCCGGCGAGCTTGGTCGGTGCAGCGAGGCCCCATCGGTCATCGATCATTCCGAGGACGACGATGATGGCAGCGCCGCTGAGCAAGGCGAGCGTGGGACTGTCACCGACCTGGAAGACCGAACTCATCTGCGGCAGTTTGCTCGCCAGGAGCAGGCCGGCGCACAGGCCGGCGAGCATGGCCAGGCCACCCAGCCGAGGCGTCGGCGCATCGTGGACATCGCGATCGCGCACCTCTGCCATCGCACCCCAGCGCACCGCGAGGGCGCGCGCCAGGGGGGTCACGAGATAGGTCACGGCCGCGGCCGCGACGAGGCAGAGGAGGTATTCGCGCACG
>Ga0075460_10000941_pt1 | contig 11487 bp, 21 predicted proteins | sample DEB08_DNA_3_FD_77580 | JGI IMG/M metagenome (GOLD analysis project Ga0075460, IMG submission 77580) | Aqueous microbial communities from the Delaware River and Bay under freshwater to marine salinity gradient to study organic matter... | ecosystem: Environmental > Aquatic > Marine > Coastal ...
TTATGAATCTGGTCAAGGTGCTTCAGGTTCAGAAAACAATAATACTGGTATAGGTAAGCAATCTTTATTCGCAGTAACTACTGCTGAGTCTAATGTGGCAGTAGGAACAAATACCTTAGATGAACTTACTACTGGTGGATATAATACTGCGATTGGAGCAAATGCCTTACACGCTTTAGATGGTGGTGAAACAGAAAATGTAGCAATTGGTTATAATGCTGGTTCTAATGCCGATGGAGCGACAAATAACATATGTATTGGTAGTAATGCACTATTATCAACTGGAAATGGAACAAACCAAATAGTAATTGGTAAAGATACAACTGGTGTAGCAAATAACTCAGTAACTCTAGGTAATGCAAGTGTAACTGATGTTTATATGGCTCAAGACCAAAGAGCTAAGATGCATTCAGGTCAGATAGAAACTATTATGGATAGTAGCACTAATGCAAATATCGCAGTTATAAGAAGTGAAAATACTAGTAATTATTCTTCTAGTGTTCTTCACGTTACTGGAGATAGAACAACTACAAATAATACTTATAACTTAGCAAACTTTACGAATGCTGGAACTTCTAAATGTATAATAACAGATGGGGGAGACTTAAAAAATACTAATAATTCTTATGGTGCTATATCTGATGAAAAACTAAAACAAGATATTGAAGATGCAAGTTCACAATGGGATGATATTAAAGCAGTAAGATTTAGAAAGTTTAAGTTTAAAGATAATGTTGAAGATGGATTTAAGCTTGGTGTTGTTGCTCAAGAATTAGAAAAGGTATCACCTAGTCTTATTTCAGAATCTATTGATAGAGATGCAGATGGTAAAGACTTAGGAACTACTACAAAGTCTGTAAAGTATTCAATACTACAAATGAAAGGTATAGTGGCTTTGCAAGAAGCTTTAAATAGAATAGAGACTCTTGAAGCAAAAGTAAAAGAATTAGAAAGTAAATAACAAATAAGGAGTCAATAATGGCAAAAAAAGAAAAGAAGCCAGTCTTGAACTTAGATGATAAAGAATATATCATTGAGGATATGACTGACGAGCAAAAGATGATGGTAAATCATATAAACGATATTCAGAACAAACAGAATAGCAATCAGTTTATAGCTGACCAACTAGCTGTTGGAAAAGAAGCGTTTATTAATATGCTTAGAAAATCATTAAACTCTGAGGAAGAAGCAGAGTAATGATTGTAAGGAGATGCGCTCAAGGTCACGATATAGTTATTCATAAGAACACTAGCCCTAATATGGTTAAGAAAGTTCAAATGGCAGATGAATCCTTAGTAACTATTACCTATCCTAATTCTAAAGATTATTTTGTTTTAGTAGATGGTGTAATTGAAAAAAGAACTGACTCATTCCAAACTGCTGAAGAGTTTTATTTGGATAAGTGCGGTGAAAAACATAATCAAACTAATGGGCGCATTGACTTGGTAAAACATAAATTAATTAATAATCAAGTGGTAAATAGATGAGCAATAAAATAATAAAAAAGAAAAGCGGAGATTTTGAAGTTGTATATGAAGATAGCAATACAAGTTATAATATTAAGTTTACTTATATCTATGTTGGGTAGTTGTTCAAATGGTTGGTCAGTAGGTAGTCTTTCTGAAGATTCAACTATGTATTCTTATATAGAAATTGTTGATAGAGATTCTACAAGTCATTTTTATGCAGATAAAATTAATATTAATTCAGACAACTGGTGTTTTACTCATAGCAGATGGGAACTAATAAGGAAAAAATGAGTGAAGAAGTTAAAACAGCTAGAAGCTATCGAGGTGCTGTCGTGGATGATAACGCTATTGTCAGTATCAATATCCGCTGGCTTGGACAAATTCTTGTTCTTGTTGGCACTCTCGTGTATGGCTACTATAGGATTGAGACTAGATTGGGAACACTTGAAACTGAATTGGCTAATGCGAATGAACGCATTGGGGATTTACTTAATAAACACATCTTGGAAGAAAGGGCTGAAAGGGAAGAGTTATCAAAAAAGATAACTTTTTATGAAAAAGAATTTAACATAAACCCATTGAGTTGGGGTAAAAAGCGGAGAAAGTAATGGATATGATGGCAATATATGGCGAAGCGGGTATGATAGGAATTTGCGGAGCATTACTTGTTTATTTAGTTATGAGTTTATCTAAAAAATCAGAAGCACAACAAGTATCATTAAAAGATTTAGAGGTAGAAAACAAAGGGCAATCTGAAAGTATTAATAATATGGAAGGAATGATAATAAAACTTATATCAAGATGGAATGAATCTGATGCTGTAAGAGATAGAAGGTATGAACAAACTATGGAAGCAATAAGCGATTTAGAAAAACAACTATCTAGGATGGACGGTATTATGTCTAGAATGAACGGAAACGGAAGAAGTTAATGGATAATCAAGAGTACAGAACAATCTACGCAAGACACGATGAAAAATTAAAAAATATTTATTCTACTTTAAATAGAATGGAAAAACAATTAAAAGATTTAAACGGTTCTGTAGGTAGGCACGAAATAAATATAGCAAAAATGCAAGTTTGGGGAGGGGTTGCTTTAATAACTTTTCCTGTAATAGTAAACACAATAATGAGGTTAATGTAATGTTAAAGAAAATGATAGCAGATGAATTATTAGGAGATTCAACGAAAGATGAATTAATTGATGAAATTAATAGAAATGTTGATATACCAATTATATCTGAAAAAACAGAAAAAGCTATATTGGAAGCTTTATGGAAAGTAATTAAAAAAGTATTGTTAAGTAAACTGGGTATATAGTGACTAAAGACCCTAGATTAAAACGATTTGGATTAAAAGGATACAATAAACCTAAAAGAACTCCTAAACATAAAAAGAATAGTCATATGGTTTTAGCTAAAGAAGGTACTAAAACAAAGTTAATTAGATTTGGTCAACAAGGTGCAAATACTGCTGGTAAACCTAAAAAATCTGAATCAAAAGCTATGAAAGCTAAACGCAAATCATTTAAAGCTAGACACGCAAAAAATATTGCAAGGGGTAAAATGTCAGGTGCGTATTGGGCAGATAAGGTTAAATGGTAATGGCTACTTCTGAAAAAACTAAACCTAAACTATGGCAAAGAATTGTTTCATCTGTAAAGAGAGGAAATAAAGGTGGTCGGAAAAATGAATGGTCTGCTCGTAAAAGTCAATTAGCTGTTCAGAGATATAAGAAAGCTGGTGGTGGGTATAAAGGCAAAAAATCTAGTAAGAATTCTTTATCTAAGTGGACAAAACAAGATTGGGGATATATCACAAAAAGTGATGCTGATAAACCAAGAAAGAAAAAAGGTCGGTATCTACCTAAAAAAGTTAGGGAGAGTTTAACACCTAGTCAAAAAGCTTATGAAAATCGTAAGAAAAGACAAGCTACTGCAAAAGGCAAGCAGAGTGCTAAATATAGTAAAAAAACATCTAAAAAAGTTAGGAGAACAAGATAATGCCAAAAGGTAAAGGATACGGAATTACTAAGAAAAAACCAATGAAGAAAAGAAGAATAGTAAAAGTTAGAAAAGTTAATAAAAAATGATTTACCAATTACAAATGCTAGCCCTTATTAAAGAAACATTAGAAGATATGGGTTTTAAATATTATTCTCACGACGCTATGATGTTAGTTTATAATACAGGGCTAGTTGAATCTAAATATAAATATTTAATGCAGAAAGGTGGGTCTAATATTGCTAGAGGTTTTTTTCAATGTGAGCCGTGGGTTGCTGTTTCCGTTTGTAAAGATTACTTACAATATAGGGATTCTTTAATGAAAAAAGTTGCTGAAATTTGTTATTTAGATTGGAAATATTTTATAAATCCAACAGAATCAGATTGGAAAAAAATATTAACAACAAATATTACTGCACAGATAGTTTTTTGCAGATTGCATTACTGGAGAGTTCCTAAAAAACTACCTAAAACAATAGATGAACAAGCACGATATTGGAAAAAATGGTATAATACAACGAAAGGTGCTGGAACTATAAAGCATTTTAAGGAAATTGTAAATGATTCAACAAGATAGCATAACAAAATTTTTTAAAAATGAGAATAATGTTTTGATGGGTTGTCCTCAATGTTTATCTCCTAATTTAATGAAAGCTGGTATTCAAGCTTTTTCAAAAAAAGAAAGTAAACAGAAATATAAATGCAAAGAATGTGGAGTTGTATCACATACATTGAGACAGTTAAAAGATGAAAGTTCTTTTGAAGTTCCAGAAATTAAACCTGAATCTGAAATGTCTGTTGATGATATTATTAAGTACAGAGTTAAAAAGTTTAAGATTAAAAACAATGTTCAAGAATATTATAATTTAACTCACGTTAATATAAAAATTGATGGAGTAATAGGAATATGTCATTTTGGAGACCCTCACGTAGATGATGATGGAACTGATTTAGGTGAATTGTTTGGGATATGCGATGTAATTAAAAATACAGAAGGAATGTTTGCTGGGAATTTAGGGGATGTCCAAAATAACTGGGTAGGCAGATTAGCTGCTCTTTATAGCCAACAAAGTACAACTGCAAAAGAATCTTGGAAACTTACAGAGTATTTTTTAAATAAATTACCTTGGTTATATTTAGTAGGTGGAAATCACGATGTTTGGTCAGGTGATGGTGACCCTATAGAATTTATTATGAGAAATAACACTAGAACTACTTATGCAAATCACGGAGTTAGACTTAATTTAAATTTTCCTAATAAATCAACCGTAAGAGTAAATGCTAGACATACTTTTAAAGGTAATTCGATGTGGAACTCAGCTCACGGAGTTAGTAAAGCTATTCAAATGGGATGGAGAGACCACATAGTAACAGCTGGACATACTCACGTTTCCGGTTATCAAGTTTTAAAAGACCCAGCATCAGGGTTAATTTCTCACGCCTTACAAGTTGCATCTTTTAAAAGAATGGATGAATATGCAAATAGATTAGGATTAGATGATAAGAATATTTTTAATTGTCCAGTTACAATAATAGACCCTAAATATTCAGATGATGATAACAGAAAAATAACAACAATATTTAACCCTTATGAAGCTTCAGAATATTTAAAATGGAAAAGGTCACAGAAATAAGCACTAAAGAAAAAGATGTTAATGCATTTGAAGTCATTACAAGATGTAAAGATTTTGCTAATCAGATAGATATATCTAATATTATATTAGACAATATATGTATAGATGAAAAAGAAATGTTAATTAAATTGATAGAATCTTTAAGGGATTTAGAACTAGAAATTATAGAAATATACCCAAATTTTACAATAGAAGGTGAAGCGTAATGAGCACATATCAAGAGAGTTACTGTAATATAACAACAGATTTATTGTTTATTGAGCCATATTTAGGTTCATATGACCATAAAAAAGTTTTATCTAATAATTGGATAGCTTCAGGAACTAACCATTTATTTTATTTATATAATACTGGAGATTGCAGTAATCAATTATATAAAGATGGTAAGGAATTAACTGTTGTAACTGATGAACCTAACGCAAATGATGAATACAGATATAATGCTAGTACAGATTTATTAGAATATTATTATCATGGAACAAGTGCTAGCGTTTTAAATAGAAGCGTTTTTGAAGCATCTAGAGATTGGTCGGATTTAAAAACAGAAGCAGTTAAACGTGCTAGTGATTTTATTCGTTCTTATCTTCCGTTTCCTATCTACCCTAATAAAGGCGTAGGAACTCAAGATGCAGTTGGTAATGATTATCCTGAAATAATTGTAAGAAGTACCGCAGTAATGGCAGTTGAATCTCTAATAAGACCTTATGATGTTGAAAAAGCTGATACAATAAAATCTCAAGCTACAAATGAAACCGGCACTGGTTGGCTTGATATGCTTAGAACTGGGCAAATACATTTATATTCAAGTGAAGATGAATCTAAATACAAAGGGATTTTAAGAGTTGTTTCAGTTGATGCAAATACAACTGGTTCAATTGTTGACGTAAGAGGTAGGTCATCATATCCTTGGGATATTATAAAGATTAAAATTAGTAATGGTGGAACTATAACTGCTGGGACTTCTAATACTACGGTTAAATTTGATTCTTTAGTAGGAAATGAAAACGGTTTAAAACTACAACCAATGGCTACTGATGAAATTATTGATTGTTATTGGCAATTAATAGGACATAATATGTATATCAGATTTTCTCCTGGTGTTTATGCAACTAATGATGAATGGGAATTAGAAGTAAGTGGTGAATTGGATAAAATGTTTACACCAATTAAAACCGTAGCTCAATCGAGAAGATAATGCCTATAGAATTTGAAAATATAATCCACGATAGAGTTTTAATTTCTTTAGACAATATAATTTCTGATGAATTTAACATTCCAATATTTTATTCTTCGCAAGAAGGGCGTGGCAACAGTTTTTTTATAATCACTATAGAAAACGATAGTTTGCTTGAAAGAGGGGCAAATTTCGAAGCGAGAGAGTACACCCTGAATATTATTTATAATCTAAAAATTGTAGGGACTAATAACACAAACACTTTTAAGCAAATTAGTAATATTGCTGAAAGATGTAAAAAATTAATATCAAATAATTCTTCATATTCATTAGAGAATACTTACAAATGGCACGATGCACAAGTAAATTCTATACAATATAATGAAAACGAAGATAACGAAGATTTATCAACTGCAATTATTGAATTTAATTGCGTATCAACTGAGGTTTGTTAAATGAAATATAAAATGTCAAATAAGATTAAAAGTTTTTCAGCTTTAAATGATTATCAAGGATTAGGGGAAAATAATGCTAAGTTGCTTGAATCAGGAAAAGCTATTGAATTAAAAAAACCGCCTAAACATTTAGTCGAAGGAGGCTATATAGTAATGGCGAAAACTAAGGAGAGTAAATAATGGCCGGATTAGATAAAACCGTATATAGCGGTAATCAATTTGAGGCTTATGTGTCTATTCAATCAGACGCTTTAGGCACAAATGATGTTAGTGGAACACTATATAAATTAAGATTAACAGAAGTCAATGATATTGATTTTTCTGCTGGTTTTCAAACTGCTGATGTCCAAAGAACTGGGCAAAGAGTTATGCGACCTACAGACCATATAAAAATTAATAAAGGTGGAACTTATACTTGGTCTTTTGATAATCTTGTAATTGAAAATGAAGCAGTATTGCAAGCTTTGTTGCAACTTGCAACTGAAGATTCTTCACCTGAAGGAACTGCAGTATTAACTGGGAATCAATCTACTGTAGTTTATGAAGAAGGGGCATCAACTGGAGAGTATGCGTGTGTTGTTATTTCTTCTCCTGATGCAGATAAAGATAGATTAATGTTTAGTTCTATATTACAAGAGCTGACATTATCAATGTCCCCTGATACAAATGGAGGAAGATTAACTGCAAGTGGAACTTTCTTTAGTGGTTATCAACCGGTAATAGGTGCTGAAGCTACTTCACCTGATGCAACTGCAGTTAATTATACTAAAGGGTTTTTTGATTGCACAACAATGAGTATAGGTGGAGATGATGTTGTTTTAAATAGTTTTAGCGTTACAATATCTAACCCAGCTCAAAGAGTTGGATATAGTACAGTGAATAGCATTACACACGAACCTTCTGCTTATCAAAGAGGCGGACAAATTACTGTAACTGGAACAGTAAGTGCTAAATTAGATGATAATGTAACTGATACTATTGTTGATTTTCGCACTGGTAATAATGTTAATATTAGCATTGGGGATGGTTCAAGTATTGATTTTGATATTCCTACTGCAAAATATACTGGATATACTCATAGCAATACCGAATCAGGTGTTTTTATTGAATTACCTTTTATGGCTACTGCTGATGGTTCAGACGCATTAATTACAATTACAGCAACTTAACCTAAAGGGAGGTCAATATGTTCGTAAACACTGAATATGGTGAATTTGAATGCAAAGACATAACAAGGCAAGAAAGAAGAAACTTATATAAAGAGGTGAAAGAAGTTTATGCAAGTAATGATATAGAAAAATTGCATAATCTAGGAGATAAATTTGCTATAATAGCTTTTGGAGATGAAGAAAAAGCTGATGAAGCACTAAAAGGTTTATCTGCTATAGAAGAAGATGTTGTGCTTTCTACAATCATAACTTCTTATATGGGTTTAGCTTTAAAAAAGCATACTGGCGATTGAGAATAGCGGTTTGGTTTTCTCAGATGGGTTTACCAAGCGTTCCTTTTGACCTCCCATACCAAGCTCGGTCGCCAGTTTTATCTAAAGTTGTTGATTATAAAACAGAAGAAGATATTTTGGAAGAAGTGAAAAGAATAATTAACGAAAAACAAACTAATAAATTTGGATTAGGTCAAAGTTTATATTACCAAATGCCTTTATTTTGTAATCCAGCGTTAGTTATTCCTGATTGGTGTTGGAATATGATTAATGATTATTATTGTGCTGAAAGATATAATATCCCTATTGCTAACGATTTGTATTCTGCAAGTGCTTGGTTAATTGATTGTTTCGACATTATTAAACAAGAATTATATAATATTGAAAAACATATTGAGATAAAAAATGGCAGATAAAAATTTAAATATTAAGTTAGGCGTTAAGGGTGATAAAACCGCTCAAAACGCTTTAAAGAAAACTCAAACAAGTGTAACAAGTTTAGGAGCATCTGCTTTAAAAGCTGGGGCAGTTTTCTTTGGAGCAAGGTCTATTATTTCAGGGATAAGTAGTGTTATTCAACTAGCTGGGGAACAAGAGAAAGCTGAAAAGAAGCTTGAAGTTGCTTTAGGTAAACGTTCTCAAGCTTTGTTAGACCAAGCGAGTGCATTACAACAAGTGACTACATTTGGAGATGAAGCTATACTTGGTGTTCAAGCTAGTTTAGCTGCTTTTTTAGATTCCGAAGAACAAATAAAAGAAGCTACTACCGCTACTTTAGATTTATCTGTTGCGATGGGAATGGATTTAAAAAGTGCTGGAGATTTAGTTGCTAAAACTTTAGGCTCGTCTACTAACGCTATGTCTAGATATGGAATTGAAGTTAATGGTGCAGTTGGCTCTTCTGAAAGACTAGAATCTTTAACTAGAAATGTTGCTAATTTATTTGGAGGTCAAGCAAAAGCACAAGCTGAAACAATGGCTGGAGCAATAGAACAAATGGGGAATGCGGTTGGAGACGCTGGGGAAGCTATAGGAGAATTACTAGCACCAGTGGTTATTTCAGTCGCCAAAGCATTTAAAACTGCTTCAGAAGTTGTAGGTAGTTTTTTTCAAAGATTGTCGCCACCTGATTATGACGACATAATTAATAATTTAAAATCTGTAAATGCTGAAGTTAGTTTGATTGCAGACATTCAGAAATTAAAACTTACTTCTGAATTAATTGAAGTTAATAATGAACTAAGAGCTTTAGGTAAAGAAAACACAACGATAGCTGAAGTAGGGGAAAAAACAACACAAGTAACTGAAGATTTAACTTTTCAAATGAAAGCTCAAGCTGAAATGATGGCTATAGGTAATTTAAAAACCGCTGGGTTTAAACAAACGCTGATTGATAGGCTTCAAACAGAAGCAAAAGAGTTAACTCAAATAGGTGAATTAATTACTAGGAGAGAAAAATTAAACGAGTTAATAAGTTCTATAGGCGCTACAGAAAAAGAAGTTGTTGAAACTAAAAAGAAAAATAATGAAATAGATAAAGAAAATATTGAACATGCAACTGGCAATTTAGAATTAAAACAACAAGAACTAGCTTTTATGCCTGAGTTTACAGAAGGTTTTAAAGAATTAGTAGAATCTAAACAAGCACAAATAGAACAACAAGAATTAGAAATAAGAAATAATAATCTTTTAATATCTATGTATCCTGATTTAGCAAAAAAATTAGGTTTAGTTACAGATAAAACAGATTTAGCAACCAAAGCTTGGAAAACTTTTAAACAAAATGTAGATGTTGCGACTGCATCAAGTATTCAAGCTGGGGCATCTATAACAAGCACTTCTGATGCTTTATATGCTTCAGGAGAAGCGGCGAAATCAGTGGCTATTGATTCAGTAACTTCTAGCATTATGATTTCAGTTGCTGAGTGGATGAAAAATTTTATGGCAAAAACTCCTTTGCATCCAATAATAGCCGGACCATTAGCTTTAGCTGGTGGAGCTGCTTTTGGTTCATTAATGGGGAGTGCAATTCAGAGAATGAAGTTTGAAGATGGTGGAATAGTTCCCGGAACGGATACTGGGCAAGGAGATACAGTTCCAGCTATGTTAACACCGGGAGAAATAATTTTAAACAAAGCTCAACAACAAAATTTAACTAATGGAATGGGCGTAACGGTTAATATTAGCGGTAATGTGTTAGGAACTGAAGAATTTGTAAGAGATGTCCTTATCCCTGAAATACAAAACGGAATAAAACTAGCGTGAGTTTAACTGTACCAGAATCATTTAAAAAACCTAATATTATAGAAAATTGGGTAGTCCTTTTAGGTCACGGTAAAGGAATTACAGATTCAGGAGCAACAACTACGGAAGTTGTAAACACTACCGAGACAGAAATAGATGTATCAGATGGAAGTAAATTCGCTAGTGGTGATATTATACTTATAGATAATGAAAGAATAAAAGTTGTGTCTGTTAGCTCTAATACATTAACAGTTATTAGAGCTCTTAATAGAGATGGTATTTATACTAATTCAGGACAAACAATTTATCACGATAATTTTAAATGTATATCTTTTGCAGATACAAAATTTGAAGGTGAGTTTAGTGATGGTGTAATTAGTTCAGAGCCAAGTATTAGAGAATCAATTAATATAGAAAACTCCACAGCAAAAACTGGAAATGTCTCTATCTCTATACCTAACTTTAATTATCAAGGGAGTTCATTTAGCAAAGAATTATTTGGAGGAACTAGAACTTATATTAATAGAAAGTGTTTAATATATATAGTTCCTAAGGGTGTTACATTAAAAGTTGATAGTTTACTAATTTATAATGGCAAACTTCAAAACATTAGCCACGACAATGATTCTATAAAACTTTCTATTGTATCTAAGAGTCCTATAGATGGCGTGGAAATTCCACAAGTAAAGACAAGTAAGGATAATTATTTTCCTATCGCCTATGGAGATTATACACCAAGTACTGCTAGTTTAAATTTTGGTTCAGGTTCAGATGCAGATGATTACAGAAAAAGAAAAACCCTTTATCCTATTCCAATAGAAGAAAGAAGAAGAGACACTATTTTTTCATTAACTGGTATAAGAAGTACAAGTGCAAATGCTTTTCCTAACTACTATGAAAAATCAACAGATACATTTCATCCTCTAGCTAATGATAGTTCAAATCCAGCATTAGTTGATTCAGATAATGAAACTTATGGGGATGGTTATGCAGTAAGGTTTCATCAAAATCTATTAAAAAATGGTTTATTTAAAGTTGTAGAATTTACAAGTAAGACTCAAGGAACAAA
>Ga0075460_10000942_pt1 | contig 11481 bp, 19 predicted proteins | sample DEB08_DNA_3_FD_77580 | JGI IMG/M metagenome (GOLD analysis project Ga0075460, IMG submission 77580) | Aqueous microbial communities from the Delaware River and Bay under freshwater to marine salinity gradient to study organic matter... | ecosystem: Environmental > Aquatic > Marine > Coastal ...
GGTTTAGCTAAAGGTAGATGGGTAAAAAACAGAACAAATATGATAGATAGTGTTGACAGTACAACCTGGACTAGTGGTGTTAAAGGTAGAAAAACAGATGTATGGAAGGGGCAATCACTATTATTTGGAGATAAAGGTAAGAACAATAGATCAATGATACAATTAGCATGTCAAAAGAATCTAATTTATCTAAGTAAAGCTGGTTTAGATCCTAAAGAACTATTATCTGGTGGTATAGATAGTTTAACTATGGCTCCATTAGCATTATATTATATGCCTATGTTATATGACTTAGGATATTACCAGGAGAACTTTTCAAATTGATTATAACTGAACACGATGATCCATCACCTTACATAATAATTGATGAATTTTTAAGTAAAGATGCACTGAATAAAATAAAGACTGAAATAAAAGCAATCTCTATGTTTAGCACCGAAGGACAAGTAAATCATAATAATCAAATAAGTGTAAATAAAGATATAAAACGTAATCATAATGTTTGGGTAGATGAATTATTTATAAATAGAAGAGATGAATCAAACATCTTAAAAGAAATTAAAAACAATATATGGTCTCCAATAACATACGATTTTTATAGAAACACAAAGGCTAGTATTTTTAGATTATATGAATTAACAAACACCGATACTACTCTTTTATCAATTTATAAGAACGGTGATTTTTATAAAGAACATACTGATATTGCAGGATATGACAGAAACAGTAATGAAAAAATGTTTCTTACTGCAGTATTAATGTTAAAAATGAATGGTGATTTTAAAGGTGGAGAACTTGTTTTACAAGAAAAAGTTATACCTTATAAAGATAACAGATTAATAATTTTTGAATCTCATAGATCACACAGTGTTAATAAAACTATAACTGATGATAATCCTGATAACTGGAGATACACTTTACAATACTTCGCAAAGATTAAATAGGGCATATTATAATACTATATATGAAGGTCGCAATAGATCATGAAAAAGTATTCCCAAACGGAACATATATCTTCACTGCAAAGGGTGTCCAACTTTCTCCGCAATTTGGAGAAGGACAGCGAATCGCAGAAATCCTTAAAGGGCAAAACGAGACGAGAAAGGCAAATGAAGAGCAAAAGAAAAAATTCGAAAGAATAACCGGGATAGACATCGACAAAGATGGAATAATCGGTTAATACCTTTTTTATAAACACTTTTATATATCTTCGTATGATTTATATATATGGATGAATGTGTGCCAAAGGAGCCACTAATAAAGCTTACTAAGGATAATAAGGTTAAGATTAATAAGCATAAGACAGTATCTCCTTACAACAGTGCAAAGAGTCTAAAATATGCAAAGTTACCAGCAGAGTGTGACAAATGTATATACAGGTCAGAAGAAGAAGGAGGTAATGGCAGATGCCCTAAATATGAAAAAGGTGCAGCTTGTGCAGTTCGTAAAGATATTAAAGCATTTTTAGATCAATTAGATACTAGAAACCCGGAGGACCTAAAAGCATTACTAGATACAATGGCTAAAGAGATGGGAGAGAATGTATTCCTAGCATTAGTACAAGCACAGATGGATGGTAATATTCCAGATAAAAACGCAATAGCACAACAGAATGCATTCCTTAATATATCTAAATTGTTGGTTGAATTGGGTAGTAAGATAACTGTCACAGAAAAGAAAACATTTGACGAGTCAGGTGATTTGGAAGAATTATTCAGACAGTTGGAGTTTAAGGAATGACTAAATCATCTAAAGAGATTACAGATAAACGAGAAAAACTAATGACTATGGTTGCCGATATGGCAAAGAGTCCTAGTAAATTTAGTGAGGTAATGCTCGGGCATAAACTATTCAAATATAATGCAGACTATGCAGACAGTAACGAAAGATTCCTAATATACAGATCAGGTAGACAGGCAGGTAAAACCATGACAACAGCAGTTAAAACAATACATTGGAGTTTTTTTGCTCCTATATTATCCCAGGATGCAAGAGAGAAAAAAGAGGGGATAGTTATTATAGCAGCACCTACACAAAACCAGGCTAGCATTATGTTCGATAGAATTAGAACTCTAGTTACAAATAGTAAATTCCTATCAAAGTATATAGTTAGAAGTACACAAACAGAGTTATGGGTACAATGGCTAAACAAGGGAGGAATCACTAAGATATACGTAAGAGCAACAGGTGAGACAGGTACAGGACTTAGAGGTTATTCACCACATGTAATTATAGCTGACGAATGTGCTTTCATTAAACGTAGTATTATGATTGCATTTCTGCCTTCTGGTATGGCAACTAATGCAAATGTATGGCTAACATCAACTCCCTTTGGTAAACAGGGATTTTTCTATGAGGCATGTATGAATGCTAGACCTAGAATGGAAGATGGACTTTGGAAAGAATTCCACGTAAGATCTATAGATAACCCAAAAATTGCGGAGGATCCATTATTTGTAGAACAAGTTAGACAGTTATCACAAGAAGAATATACACAAGAAGTAGAAGGAGATTTCCTGGATATTGGTGATGCATTGATTCCATACGATTTATTGATGTCAGCCTATGGTAGAAAATGGAGACCTGTAGGAAATACAAGATACTTTATGGGTGTTGATGTGGCTAGATCTGGTAAAGATGAAACAGTATTTATGATCATAGAAGTAGACGATGATAATAATATAAGAGTAATAGAATATCAAAAAGAATCACAATCTAACCTGGTAGATGTAGTAGGTAAGATGGGGGAACTATTACAAAAATATCCATTTGAAACAATATTCATAGACGAAACAGGATTAGGAGGAGGTGTAGTAGACCTAGCAAGAAAAAGAGAATACCCAGTAAGAGGTGTGATGTTTTCATTAAAAGAGAAAGGTAATATGTTTAGCAATGTAAGAATGATATTTGAAAATAAAAAGATAGTAGTTCCACAAGATGATAAGAAAGTACTATATCAATTAAGTTATCTAAAGAGAGCCTACTCTGAAGACGGTAGATTAAAAATAAAGACAGAAGATGGAGCCAAAGACGACCATGCAGATGCCCTGGCTTTAGCATGCTTTGCAGTAAATTTCAAAGGTGGATGGTATTATATGTTTGATAAGGACGATCCTAGAGCATCAGACGGTAAAGGCTGGAAAGCCATAATAGGATAACTTATATATAAATCAATACTATACATTATATGGTTAGTTTAAGAGACGTAACAGGTAATTGGTTTTCAGATCCTTATTTAGCCATAGCAGATAGACAGGTCAGATCAGTAACACATGTTAATAAATTCGGTCATAATACTTGTGTATTGTCATGTACCACAGAAGTGATATGGGATGGAAGCGGAGCATACACTTATCCAACTCAAGCAAGAATTCATAATTTAACATCATCATCATCAAATGATACAGCAGCAGGGACAGGAGCTAGAACAGTTCAAGTATTTGGATTAGATTCATGTTATTATGAAATAGATGAAACAGTTACATTATCAGGTACATCTAACGCACCAACGGTAAAATCATATCTTAGAATATTTAGAATGTTAGTAAAAACAGCAGGTTCAGGCGAAAATGCAGCAGGTGAGATTACAGCTACAGCAGCAGTAGATGGATCAGTATCAGCAATAATAGCATCAGGTAATCAAACTCACATGGCAGTATACACAGTTCCAGCAGGAAAAACAGCATACGTGACACAAGTATATGGTTCCATAGGTAGAAAACAAACAGCAACATTTTCATTAAAACTTGACGTTAGACCTCTAGGTGGAGTATTTAATAATAAATTTGAGATTGACGGTAGTTCCACAGGATCCTCATTCGATACACATGATTTTAAACCATATTTAAGAATTGAAGGTAAATCAGATATACAGATGAGGGGAAACGCATCAGCATCAGGAGCAGACTTAACTGCAGGTTTTGATCTAATTTTAGTATAGTTTTATAAAACTTTATATATACAGACGTTAAATATATTGTATGCCTAATGGTTCAGGTTTATTCAACGCCTACAATCAAAACGTAGGAGAAACGGAAAAAAATATTCCTCCTACAAATGACGTAACAGCAGAGTCATTTGATAGTAAAAAGGCTAATCTTTTAGATAAAATTCAACATGCAAAAATTGGTACTTTAGTAGCTTATACAAAAGGTCAAGGTACCATAGTTAAAAAAGATGGTGCATACCTTACAGTATTTAATGAAGCAGCAGGAGAGTATGATCAAGTCCACGTAGGAGAAACATACATTCCAGGCGACATGATTTCTATGGGAGTCATGAATCAATTATGGGATCAAATGCAACAAGAGGTCCGAATGGGGCTACTATCAAAAGCTAATATTCAACAACCATTACACTTTGTATCTAGATCATGGAATGAATTACCAAGAGAATTAAGAGAAGTAATTAAAGAACACGCAAAATATAACTCATCAGTTCCAGGTAAAGCAGATGATTATTATAAAGGTGTACCAATCAAAGAACTAGGAACTATTGGTAGACAAATGTATGATAAAGAACAAGAGGAAAAGAGAGAAAAAGAAAATAAACTTAATGATAAAAAGGTATCTAAAGATGTAAATTATGGAAAGCACCCAGATGCAACAGAACCACAACTGGGTGAAGAACAAGGTGATATAAGCCGTGAACATAGATCACATAACACACCTTCAGATGGATATATTGGATCAGTTATTGGAAAACCAAAGATAAAAGATCCAAAGTTAAGAACAAATAGTGGTGCATCATTAGATAATAAAAAAACATTGAAATCAGATGTAGAACATGGATTATACGGTGGTGTAGTTTCAACAGATACTAACTTTGATGCAGAAGATGAGTATGAAGAAGATCACAGAGAAGGAGATAGAAAGCAAGTTAAATATGATAGACTTAAAGAACCAGAAGCTCCAGAACCAACAGTTGTTAGAGCTAAAGAGAAAGTTAATAAATATAATAGATTAGGTTCAAAAAATCCATTTGATAGAAATCTAATTAGAAGACAGAAAGATTTTGTTAATAAAAATAATACAAGATATGGTATGAGACAAGCCTCCGACGAGGAAGTAGAGAATTTTTTTTTAAATAAATTTAACAAACTCGACGAAGAATTAAAAGCTAAGAAAGAACCAGCTCCAGGTGCTAATGATAAAGTATCTGTAGAACACCGTTATGGTGGAGGTTATGGCAATTCAGGTATGAGAAGAACTTTTATGCCAGGCGACAAAAAAATTATAGGCACTTATGGAAATAGAGATACTAGTTTTGATAGATTACATAACGCCAAAGAGAATAAAAAAGAAACAACAGAACCAAAAAGTGCAGTAGGTAGAGCAAGAAAATACTATGATTTAGATGGTAATCAAATTAGTGCAAAAGAATATAAGGAACAGTTTGGATAGATAGATATGGATAGATATATAAACGAAGCATTAAAGGTATATGAACAAAGACAGAAATCTTATTTAAATAAAGCAGAGAGAGGCGGTAACGCTGCAGGCGCATTAAACCAGGGGCAAACTATTAAGACTCCTCCAGGTAATAAACAATTTTTTGCTACAATTCAAGGTAAACAAGTAAAAGCATCTCCATATCAAATTAGAGAATGGAATAAAAATACTACAGAAGAACAAAGAAATGATCCTAATTATTTTCCAGAATTCGCTAAAACAATTGTATCACAAGGTGGTAAATCTACCGCTTCAATTATGAGAGAACAAGGTAAAGTATGGAATCAAAAACTTAGAAGATATGTTGACGCACCAAAGAAAACTGAAGCACCTAAAACCACTACAAGCGCAACTACAAAACCAAAGACAGAACCAGGTAAAACAACAGTAGGTTCAAACACAGGTAAAAAAGTTTGGAATCCAAAAACTAATACTTATGATACAGTAAAAGAAACACCAAAAACTAAACCAAAAACCACTACACCTAAAGCAAAGCCAGCAGCTAAGCCTAAAACTAATACAAAGAAAGAAACACCAGCAGCTAAGCCAGAAGCTAAACCAAAAACCAAACCAGCTACAGGTGGATTTGTTACAGAAGATATGTTAGGTAAATCACAACCAACAATCAAAGCATTACAAATTAGAAATGAGAGATTATATGCAACAGGGGAGATCACTAAATCTGATTATCTCTTAACAAGATTAAGAATAGAAAGAGTAGCTAAAAGATTTCAATACGAAGAAAGATTAAGAGATGACAGTGATCCAATAAAACCCGTAGAACCTAAAAATACTGGAGAAGGATCTAATTATGTAGGTTCTCATGGTAGAAAATTAGGTGGAAGAAAAGAAGCATTAGCTGCAGCAGCAACAGGAAAAGAAACCACAAACAGAGGAGTAAAACGTAGAAATAATTCAAGTGGTCCTGGTTTATCAATTGCGGATAGATTACAAAGAGATAAAGAATAAGACTTAAATACCTAGTATATATATAATTACTATGGGTAGAAGATCAGAAGAGAAACACTGTATTAATTGTGGAACTACTTTACCCTATAGATATAAAGGACGACAAAGAATTTACTGTGGTCCTACATGTAGGAAAATTTACACAAACAATAAAAAAGAGAAAGACTTATAGCAGGCTCATACCTAATGATTCTATGCATTACAGATGTAGATTCTGTGAGTGGGAATTTGATATGCCACAAGTAAACACAGAACAAATGAAAGTCATATTCGCACATGAACATGAACACCTCAATGAGGTTAAAGAAGATGACAGCAACTAAACTCTATGTAGATGGAGGAACCAGAGGATCAGTTATTTGTTTATTTGATCCTCAGAGAGATAAAAAAATAGTAAAGAAAAGAACAGGTAATGTTACTAATAACGACCTGGAATATCTTGCTATTATATATGGTATAGAATACGCAAAAAAGTATTTTCCCAAAGACAAGTTAACTATATATAGTGATAGTAAATTAGCAGTGAATCAGATTAATGGAGAATACAAAGTAAACGGGGACAACCTAATAGCATTACATAAAAAGACTTTAAGAAAACTAACAGATAATATAACAATACAATGGGTAAGAAGATCTTTTAACCCTGCTGGGATACATCTCGAGTCTTTGAAGGGTATGTTGAAGTAGGTTTTTCTTGTAGCTCTTGAGGATGCCTGGATAAATACTCATCTAATATTCTTTTAAATACTATAGAATCTGACTCAAATACCCTACCATTTTTAGTTTGTTTTACTAGCCTAGCCAGACCTCTAAGTTTATTCTTATCGGTCCAGGAAATAGATATGGTGGTAAAAATTGCACCCTCTTTTCTTTTCTTAGGCATATCTCTTTTATACCTGCGATATATATAAATCTTATTTCTAAATATAATCCTTAATATTAATAACAGTCATCTGGAATTTTTTCCAGAATACTTTATTCCAATACCAAAAACTAATGGTAAATCTATTTGATACATTATCATGTACACCTTTTACAAAGTATTTCGTTTTGTATAATAATGCATGACAAATTTCATGCTGAACTCTATCTCCGTTTTCTCTATTTTTTAAATCATTATCATCATCATGTAAGTATAAATCAATTCTATATTTTCCAGTTACACCGGAGGGCATATTAGGATTAATCTTCTGACCACTAGTAGTTTCAATATGCTCAAAGAATTGTGGATTAGTTGCATCAAGTCCCCAGATATGTATATCCCAAAACGTTCTAAAGTCATAAACATTCTTACCTAAATTAAGAACTACATTGTTAATCATGTTTTGATATAAACCTTCATTTAAATTACTAGTATGAAAGGTAACTGGCATACATTTATATTATCGATAGAGTATATTAATTTAACGACATGGGAACTAAACTAACAGCAAAACGAGCAGGCACATGCCCCGAATGCAAAAAGACATGGAACACTGGAGACGAAGCTTATTGGGATAGCTCAGTAAAAAACTCTGCAGGTTTCAGTGTAATATGCATTGACGAAGATTGTTTCAAAGAACAAGGAGGAAAGCTAACCCCTAGAGCCCCAACACAAAGTTATAACTCTGGTTATAAAACAAGTTATAAAGGCTTTAGCAAACCACAGGTAGATGTAACACTCAAAGTTCCAGAGATTGAAATTGGATCTGAGATCAGAGAGAATGGAAATCTATTGAAACAATACATTAGGCAAGCCGATGAAATGGTAGAAGAGTTGTATAACCTTCCACCAAACGACCAGACTCGTGGTCAAATCAGATCTAAGTTCGTTGATCAACTTATCGCAATCGGTAAGCACAACTAACTTTTTTATTTTTTATTCATTTATATAAGGTATCAGTGTAATAATATTATGCAATGTGTTAATTATCAATGCACTTCAGAGACAAGAAAGAATCATGTAAGATGCCCCAAGTGTAGAAACTTTGGTTATATGACTTGTCATGATTGTGGTATTAACTTTTATAATAATCACAAAATTAGATGTGATGACTGTTCTAAAAAAAGAAGAGTTCAAATGAATAAAGAATCTTATGATAGAAGAAACAATAATAAAAGAGAATGTGTAATGTGTTTTGAAAAACTAGATAAAGGTAAAACATGCGTTGGTGATTGTAAAAGAATATACAACAATTTATATACTCAAATGTATATTAAAGAACATGGATTGCGATAGGTGTGGATTTGAAATGAATAAAATGCAAGTTTGTCATCAGATCTGTCCTAACTGTGGAGCAGTTGTAGATTGTTCGGATGGTGTTTTTGATTGAATATTGATACGTTTATTCAGTATTGTATGTATATACAAAACTTTGTTTGGAAATGGACAGGAGGATGTATATGATATATCCTAGTTGTAGAGATGGAGATCATCATAAATGTCCAATACAATATGGTAACATGACAAAATGTCAATGTTACTGTCATAAAATAATAGGTATGGGATAATGGAAGAATCATATCATCAAGATATAAGCAAGATGACATACTATCAACTGCTTAGATTTATATGTGGTAACGATAAAGAATATAGAAGAGTGAGAAAAAATTTGGATCCACTACTAAAAAGAATAGGAGAGAAATGGCATGGCAGTAACTAAGTGTCCTATATGTCAAGAGTTTCTTGTTGGATTTCAATGGGAAAAAACTTCTAAAGGAAAGAACTGGCTAAAGAATATAGAGAAAGGTGAATGGCATGATTGTCCTAATAAAAAATTTAAAAAGAAAACTGCATCAAAGAAGGGGCAAACTAAAATTTATTCAGTCAATGATGCACCTGTATTACCAGAAGAATATGATAGTGATAAAGTAGGATACTATTGTACAAGTGGACATTATCTAGGAGGTTATAAAGACATGCCAAACAATTGTCCCAAATGTAACAAGTCAACAACAGTAACAGAATTTAGACATACCATATAGAAAGATTTATAAAACGTAACATATATATAATAACATATGTGTAATGGAATTTGTAAAAGATTATATAAGGCACGACGAAAAGCCCCTGGTGCTTCTATGTATATAGATAACAAACGATGCACTAATTGCGACAGATTTATTTCAATGGAAGGTGTATATCGTAAATCAACATCATGGAATTGTAAATGTTGTGATGCTCCAGTAAGACATACACCTTACTCTGGAAGAAAAAGCATAGAACGTTTATATGTAGGTCCTGTGTATAAGTTAATTATCGACAATGTTAACTGTTAAAGATCGAATTGAACAAGAGAGAAAACGCTGGCAAGATAAATACACAACCAAAAGAAACATCAAAGAAGAATACTATAGAAAAGGAATCGATACAATTGGTTACTTTGACATTGAAGCATCACACCTAAAAGGAAATATGGGTGAGATGTTATCATGGGCTATGGTATACAGAGATACACAAACAAACAAAACTTGGGTTGAGTATGATGCAATTACACACAAAGATGTAATGACAGCATATAGAAAAGGTGATCCTAACTTTGATAGACATGTAGTTGAATCAGCTATAGATGCTATGAAAGATGTACAACTTGTAATTGGTCATTATTTCAATGGACCAAAGAAAATGGATATGCCTTTTCTCAGAACAAGAGCTGCGTTTCTCAAACTTCAGTTTCCAGACTACCAGAAGTTCCGCTTCATGGATACCTGGGCAAAGGGTAGAGCATTATATTCTCTAACCAGTAATAGGCTAGGTGTCTTTGGAGATATGTTTGGAAGTGAAGAAGAAAAGACTCCAGTAAACTTTGATACTTGGAGACTAGCTAAAATGGGACATCCTAAATCTATGAAGTATGTTGTAGATCACAACATAAAAGACGTCTGGGTTACTCATAATGTTCACAAAAAAATGGAACATCTGTTACCAATTCCTAACTCATATATATAGTTAGGTAAAAATCTTTTTTATAAATCTTCACGCTTTAAATTTATATAGGGTTAATGTATAACTAGTTCTATGTTTATCAATATTCATGTTGAAGGCATGAAACAACCTTTGGTAGTAGATATAACAAAGGCTTCTAAATTAGGAGAAGAGCTCGAACGAGCAGGTAAAAAGTGGCGATTAGGTAATACTTTATCTTAAAGGTTTATATTACTAATCAACGCTATATTTTTTTGTGACACAAGTAAAAACAATTTCTATCAAAGATGTAGAACTCTTTGAGAAACTGAATCAATACACACCAGGTAACATGGGATTTACACAACAAGTAACTTGTGCAGTAAAATTCTATGTTGATCAATGTGAGAAAGCAGAAGGATCTCCCGTTGATGAATTACCAAAGTTCGATGCAGCGATTGAAGAATGGATTGATTACATGAATAATCATCCAGAACATATTGGTAACATGATGAGAAGAGTTGTTCAGTTGTCAAACATTTTGAGGAGGGAAGAGTATGCCATTCAATGAACCTGTCTTAGATGAAATAATGCCTGACAGAGTATGGATGAAAAACCTTTCTACTCTAATACAATGGAAAGAGGATCTACTGAAGATTAAGAATGGAGATGTATTTTATTTGGATGTTGATCATCCATACTATAAACCATTCTATCAAAAATATGGAATAGATGTTATTCCTTTAACAACAACTGCATTGTTTGATGCATTGGACACCGCACACAAAGGTAAAAAAATTGCAGCATTTCACTTTGCTGATGTGAGTGTAAAAATAAAAGAAGAATCAAAAATTAGAATGAGACAAATAACAACAAAGCATGAAGGAGTTCCTGTTACTTTTAACTCCGTCATTCTTGCTGTTGGAAGAAGACAGGCTTATCCTGTTTCAGGTGTATTCTTTTGCCCTGAATGTGGTGAAGAAGAAAATGTGTTTGCAGATAAACAAAGAAAGTTTAAAACACCTGTATGCCCTGCACATAAATTCCCAAAAAGTATGGAGCTGAAGGAGGGCACTATGAAATCAGAATTAATACAAGACATAGTTATACAAGAACCAATAGATGAGATAGTAGAAAATCAACCTGTATACATGGACGCAAAGCTAGTAGACTCAGATG
>Ga0075460_10000944_pt1 | contig 11476 bp, 12 predicted proteins | sample DEB08_DNA_3_FD_77580 | JGI IMG/M metagenome (GOLD analysis project Ga0075460, IMG submission 77580) | Aqueous microbial communities from the Delaware River and Bay under freshwater to marine salinity gradient to study organic matter... | ecosystem: Environmental > Aquatic > Marine > Coastal ...
CCGCTGACCGAGATTCCGAGCGTGTTCGCGGTCGGACGATAGATGCCGGTGTCGGGATCGTTGGTGAAGTGCAGCGAAGGCGAAGCCGCGGTGCCGTCGTCGAGCGTGATGTCGCCATCGGTCGCGGAGATCGTGATCGCACCGGGACCGACCGTGATCGAGATGCCAGCGCCTGCGGTCAGATTGCTAGTCACCCACGACGTGCCGCTGCCGATCAGGACGTCGCCATCACTCGGAACGGTCGTCAGTTCGGAGAGCGAAGTCGGACCACCGCCGCCGCCTCCGGTGCCGCGTGCAGCGACCAGAGTCCAGTCTGCCGAGGAGCGCGACGGGCGCGTGCGGTTGCCGTCCGTGTTCGAAGTGTACGAGTCGCCATTGATCGTGACGAGATCGAGCTTGTTGTAAGTCTCGCCCGCCTGCCACTTGCCGCGAGGATTCAACCCGCGAGGCTCGGCAAACTCTTTCCGCAGCTGGTCGATCTCACCGGCACGCGGGAAGCGTGCGAGTTCAGCGCTGACGATATCCTTGACCGCGCTCGGTAGGCTGGCGGCGTGCTCGGCAATCTTCGCCTCGGCTTGCGCGGCAAGACGGGCGTTTTCTTCGCGCTCTGCGATGATCGCGTTGTAGCGTGCCTGCGTACTGATTTCGAGGCTCTTGGCGAGGTCTGCGATCTTCGCCTCAAGCGTTACGCCAAGCGCCGCTGTTTTGTCGGCAGCTTGCTTCGTCGTCCATTCCTCAAGCTCGGCACGCAGTTGCGGCTCGGTCTCGTCGAACGCCTTCTCAATCTCGGTCGAAAGGTGCTCACGCAGTTGCGGCAGTTGCGCGACGAGTTCTTTCAGCTCGGTCCGCTGTACGATAGCGAGTTCGATCAGCCGTTCGATCTGGGTCTGGGTATCCATTGTTCAGGAGTTCTTTTGAAGTTTTCCTTCGTGCTGCCGCATACAAACGGCATTTCGCTGCGCGGCATCTGGGAATTCTTTAATCGCTACCGCGTCGCCCATGCAGCGCGTCATGAAGTCATCGTGCGTCTCGCCCATATTAGGTGTCGGCAGGTCAAACTTCTTTGCTTCCAGCAGTTGCGCGGGCGTTTTGCCGATTACGAATGGAGCAACGTGCGCGGCGCTGCGCTTGTCGAGTTCCTTGCGGTATTGCTCGACGGCGGTTAGCCAGTCGTTCGCGTTCGTCGGCTTCTGCTTGATTGCAAGTTGCACCTCGGTCGCGGCGCTGAACTGCACGCGCTCGGTTTGCACGCTGTTCTGCGCCTGCTGCTTGTTCAGTCGCTCAACAATCGCGTTCGCCCAGCGTTGACCAGCATCGCCGCCCCATCCGTTCCAAGCCTGCCAGCCAGCGCCCTTTTCAGACCAACTGCTACCTTGTTTATCAACTTCGTGTCGATCAAAATACGCCTTCATTCGGCGCACCGTGTCTTCTGAAAGTGGCTTACGATTTTTAAGGTCACGAGCGCGAGCAAGGCCGACAGCGGTCATTCCTCGTTGCGACGGCGGCTTCGAGGCCCTTACCTCTAGAGCGCGTTGTGCATTTGCAGCCATTTCCTTTGTTGGCTTGTAGCTACCATCGGCAAAGTTGACCTCCACGACTTCAGCGCGATCCGATGACGGTGCCCCGCTTTCTGTCGTTGCAAGTTCCTCCGACGACGGATCAACAATCGCAGTCGGCGTCTGGTCGATTGGCGTTTCCTCTGGATTGACCGGCTGACCGTCAGGCCCAACCGGAATCGTTGCGCCAGCGGCAGCAGCTTGCACCGGAGTATTTGGCAAGCTCTGCGTCGTGAGTCGAATTGCGGTTTCTGGCACGCCGTATTTTCCGGCAAGCTCTTTAACGTAAGCGGCCTCGGCAGCGATCTGCTCAAGGCGGGCGAAGGCGTCGGTGCCTTCGGAGGCGGCAATCTCTTGAAGCGACTTCGCGCCCTGCCGGTTCTCGGCCATGTTCGCGGCAGATTCGCGGCCAACGTCAATTGTGAGCTTGGCCGGAAAGCGCCATTCGCCACGAGTCGCACGACGTAGCGCCTGCACCATCGTCTCGCCAGCAGCCAGAGGAGGCGGCGGGATTTCCTGACGCGCAATCGCGTCGAGCAGCACCGCGTTCTTAATCGGGTCGAGGACTTTATCCTGCAAGACGCCCTGATGCCGGCCGAAAATGCGGTCGGCCTGCGCGAACTCTGCGCGCACGCTTGGTCCGCTGTAATCCTCGGTGCCGAACAGAACGCCCTGCGGAATGCCGGTGCCGATAGCGATTTCGTGCATCAGGTGCGCGATGAATCCAGCAAAGGCATTTGACGGACGCGACGGCATCACCTCGACCTTGTCGGCGGTTCCGAAGTAACGAATCGTCGCAACCTGCGAGAATTCGTTTTGCTGCTCCTGTCCGTTCGGCAGAATGTTGGTCGGCGGTCCAGCCGTGAAGAGGTTGCGCGGGTTGGCGCTGCCGCGATCCGAGAATACCAGCGCGGCCTGCTGCGAAGCAAAACGTACACCTGCTTTTTCGGCCTCAAGGATTTCATTAAGCATCCGAATCGTGCGCTCGGAGCAATGGAAGTCCGTGACGCCGCGCATCTGGTCGATGCGGAACGGGTCGAAGTAATGTGTGAAGTTCGATGCCGGAATGTCTTCCGCGCCAAAGTAAACGCCTTCGCGGGTTACGCGGTAAATGCGATACGCTACCGGACGACCAAAGTCGTCAACAATCACGCCCTGAAAGTAGTTGTCGCTCTCGGCTCCGACCATGTTCGGGTTGCCGATGCGCGTGGCCGGAACCAACTGAATCCGCAGCGCGTCCTCGACGCGACGAATGGCAAAACCGCAATCGCCATCGACCGGACGCTCCTCGCAAGCCAGCTGGATTAACTTCCGAAAGGAGTGTCTGCCGCTGATGTCGCAGTTTTTGCACCAAGCGTGGAAGAACTCCGAAACCATGTCGTTATAACTCTTGTCGCCGGTTGCCGGTGAGTACTCGGTCGGCGTGAGGAACTGCCCGAACTTGCGCGAGACGGCGCGAGCTTGCGGCACGTTTTCCACCAACTCCCGCGCCTCCCACATCATCACAATACGCGAGCGAGTCGTCTGCGTACTTTCGCTCGGCTGACCATAGGTGCGCGGCGCGTAAATGCGATTAGTGACGCTGGCGTTGTAGCTAAAAAGCTCGCGCTGCACCTGCGCTTCAAGACGCTTCAGCGCATAGGAAGGCGCGACCGCCTCAAGCGCCCGCTCGTACCAAGGCCGATTGGCAAGGATTGGAGTCGGGTCAAAGGCTGGGACGTTGCTCATTTTCAGAATCCGTTAAACGAAACGTAGGACTGAACCGTGCTCTGACCGTTGGCATCGTCGATTGCCGCCTGCAACTGCCCGAGCATCATATTCAGTTTGTCCAAATCGGCGCGGTTCACCGATTTGCCGTTCAAACTATATGACTGATTGAGCAAAACCGCTTGGATAGCGTCCAGCGTCTTGGTCTTAAGCGTATTGAGCGTGGCAACGTCGATGCCGAAAAACGGATTGGACAGAGCGGCCATTTGAAATGGCGGCATCCGTCAAAAGGCTTTTTACGCCTTTACTCCTTCGGCGGCGTGTAGCGAAGGATTCCAGCGATGGTACCCATGCAAAGCATCATCGCAGAGGTATCTAGACCGTGATTTGGGGCGTTATGTTTGACTTCACGCCACTCCCATACCCCAGCGCGAATTTCTATCTTGGACTCGCCCTTGAGGTGTTCCAGATACAATGGATTTACATCCTGCGGCAGTTCCCAGCGTAAATCGCCTTTACCCTCTAGCGCCGTTTGGAGAACGTCTTTAAAGTAATCTCCAGAAAAGTTGTAAAAAAACACGTCGCCGCCACGAAAATCGCTGACGTGCGGTTCGGAAAATGGGAAATTGATGACTTGTCCGCTGGCTTCGTCTTTCAATGCCCACGTCCTGCGTCCGTAGCCACGCATGGATCGCCAGCCAAACTCCGCGCAGTCGTGATCAACATCGGCTGGTCGGTAACCTCGGTCCTGAGCCACGCATTGGTCGGCTACCTTGTAACGCTTCTGAAGCAACCGCAACGAAGCACGTGAGTCAATCCGACCAAAGAAAAGCTGCCGATAACGTGGACCAGTAGCGGTCGAGAACGCGCCGATCTCGGCCCACCAGTGATCTTGTTGACGGTCAATCGACATCATGCGAATCACCTCGTTTTCGATTGGCTGACCCTGCTCGTATTGCGCCATCGTGTAGTCGCTTTTTGGAACGAACACGTTGAGCACCTTGCGCTCCATAATCCACGGCTTCGCCTCGCGCTTTGTTCTGAATTCCTGCATCGGCGTGTCATCTCCGGTGCGGATGTTATGATTATGCGCTTCGCAAAACTCCTCGACCAAAAGCCTCATCGGTCTGCTCACGAGCGCTTCGATTCGAAACGAAACTAGTTCCTTTGGAGATTTAAGATTGGTGGCAACAAAACGTCCGGTCTTTCTCCAGCTTGCTCGCGTGGTTTCTTCATCTGGTGACTCGTAACCGCAGTTAATGCAACGAAACCGGCAAGTCTCAGTTGCGCGTTGAACGTCAAGCGTGTCATCATCGCGCTTTGCGGTTTTATCCCAGACAACGCCACCGAGAATTTCATTGCCGCTTCGCTGCATAAACGAAATTTCGTGCAACTTATGGCAGGCAGGACATTCAGCCATCCATTCCTGCTGGTTGCCGGAACGATATGACAAATCCTCGACGTTGCCGGTGTCCGCGTCCATCACGGCGGCTTGGCTCACGTTGTAAATTTTGCTTCTGCCTACTTCTTCAAATTTCGATACGCGAGCGACGGCATGACCATAAACGTCCTGCCATTTTGGTAACCAAATCTCATCGTTAACTTTGTAACGAATGGACTGCGACTGCTGGGTCGAGATGTTGGCAGAATTTAATGTCAGGAAAAACCCACCGAAATAGATTTCAGTCTGGGTGCGTTGCGGTCCAGTTTTTGGAAGCATCCGCGCAACTGGCTTACACCGCTCAAGCAGAGGATTCAGGCGCGACTTGCAATGCTTCTCGACCATATCGTCAGTCTGCATCGTCCAGCTAATCGGTCCGGCATCGTTGCAGATGAGCCACGGAATCCAAATGTCGGCAACCAAGGTGCCGCCAATCTGAACCGCTTTACGAAAATGAACCCTGCGAATAACTGGGTTCTGTAACGCGTCGAAAATTGGAATCAGCCAAGGCGTGATTCTCGCATTAAACGGACCGGACGTTGCATACGATTCTGGTAGCTGAACGTGTTTCCGCGCCCACTCGTAAATCGATGAGCGATCCGGTTGAGAAAATCGAAAGCGGTTCAAGCCCGCTTGGATTTGCTTCATGCTTCCACCGTTTGCGGCTGCTCTTTTTTCGGCCTGCCGCCCAGCTTTCCATTTTTCCGATTGGCTAGAGTCTTGCGCTCTGACTTAACCGAGCCGCCTTTCCGGCCTAGCATCGCAGCGTACTGCGATAGGCTGATCGGTTGTTCGTTAGTGGTTGGTTGCGTTTCGATCATTGGTTTTGGTGTTATCGACTTTGCTCAAGGATTCAAGAAAGCCTTCCGCTTGGGAAGGCTCGGTTTGAATCCTTAAGCCGCAACCAAATTCAGCAGGTTGCCAGCACGCTTCTCCAAGTCGATTCTCGCGTCGAGGTAATCGAAATCTCGTGCGTAAGCCGTGAAGCCTTGAACCAAATCCCAGAGCGTTTCGCAGCCACCTTCCTCGCGCTCCGCTGCTTCGATTGCATTGTTGAGTTCGGCTCGGCTGAAGTCAAATGGCGCAAGCATCGTATCCAATTCATCGCCCTTGGGCAACCTACGCTCCATTGCACGAGTAATGGTAGCTTGATCGTTAATGATGGATGCTTCGGCATAGTGTGCAAGCATCGGAGCGGCATCTGAATCAAAACGGCTTGGGCCATTTTTACTGTGCCGGATGACCAGCTTGTTGATCTGCTGCGCGCCCCACACGATGTGATTGCCGCAAACCTCGTTGAAAAGGAACGTCATCAGGCCGAACGTCTTGCTTCCGGTCTCTGAGTTCCAGACGAAGAAGCCTCGATTGAGCTTGGCACGCGGACCAGCCTCCAATCGTGAACCGCCGTCGATCATGAACATGAATACGTCTCGGTCGCTAGCGTAAAGACCAGATGGCTTCGGAGTACCGCTCGCACGATCATAAGCGAGAGGATTGTAGAATCGGCCTCCGGTACGATCAACGATACGCTGCACCGCATCGACGCAATCCGCATCCCAGATTCTACCATACGATGGACTTGTCACCGCCTGCAAAGTATTGAGAGTTTGTGCCTGTGGATCGACGACGGTCATGAACTTCGCTTCCTCGCGTGGACTCTTTGCGATGCCATCGTTGATGCACCGAACCGCAAGATCGGTAGGCAAGCGGCGCAGATAATTGGCTGGTGCACCAATCATGCTGGCAAACTGACCGAAAGCCCAATGGCTTGGCTCGCACGCAGAGATTGCAGAGTTGAGCACGATGGTGCCATTACGCTCTTCCGCTTTCAGAGCACGCACGTCCAGATCGACTGAACGTGACGCCATCCGGCGGCGGTGAACTGCGTCGCGCAGTTGAGCGAGAGTTTGATAGCGTTGATCGGCAGGGCGTGAGGCCCACTGGCGGCTGGCTTCTAACAGGTTGGTCGTTGTCATTGTCGTTGTGGTTTTTGGTTTTTGGTTTCGTTAACTGAGTCGAAGACTCAATGAAGCCCTCCGTAGAGGGCTTGATGAGGCTTCAACCAATCATCACCCAACCGGAGCCGAGTAGGTGTTGTTGGAAACCAATAATTAAAGCGGTCCAGCGACCCTTGGGCGTCCGAACGATTTGGTAGCGGACCTTCTGAATTTCCCATTTGCTCATCGCCTTTACCAAGTTTTCCGAGGTGGCGTAGCTCTTCACGTAAACACTGTCTAGGTCTAGACAGGAAGGATGATCTGAGTAGTTGAGTTGGTTCGTTATCATTGTTGGTTGTGGTTGGGTTAACGGTGTGGAGTAAAAGCGAATCGGTTGGGAAAGTAAAACACTTTTTTTAAAAATTCATCACCACCACTCTACCGCTCCGAAGCTCCAGCACGTTGGTATTTTTCTGAAGAAACTCCAAGGCCTCCTGCTCATCAATGCTCGCTTTCATCCCGTGAGCCTCGGCTGCTTCAAGAGCGGTATCGAATTCGGTCCAAGTGGAGCAGACCTCGATAACGTCCAACTCCATCTCCTCGCCTTGATAGTCGTCGATGTTTTGAAGCTGCTCGAAGAGCGCGGTTAACGCTTCACGGCTGAAATCGTTCGGCCGGATACGCTTGAACTGCTCTAGGAAGATGGACTCGGTTACTGTGATTTTCATGTTGTTGGTTGGGTTGTGGTTGACTTGACCAGCAAAAGCGAAGCGGTTGGCAAAGTAAATAACAATTTTTGAAATTGTTAGGATGCTACCGGCCAAACGTATGGCAGATCGCTTGGTACGCCTTGAAAATGGGAGGCGTAGATTTGGTTTTTGCGGACCAAATTGGATTGGTGGCTTAGGTGAATATCCATTCGGCCAAACCATTCCGGCATTTTTGTGAACTGCTCGACTGCAAGTCGTTTGGTTAACTCCGAGACAAAGCGTTCACGCATCGTGTCACGGTATCCGCGCGCCAGCCACTCGTCGCAAATTGCAATGCCGTATTTGAGCAGCGCAGTCTCGTGACCGACCCACATCTTGACCGCCGGATGGTTTTTCCAACCGTAGTCGCGCTGGGTAAGCGACAGGTAAATTTGCCATGTCTCGACTCGCTGCTTGCCAAGCCTGCGATAATCTAAAACTCGTGCCGACTCCACGAAGCACGGAAACGGTAGAAAGGTTTGCATGGCTTAGTTTTTAGAAACCAGCAGATACTTACCGTCGCGAATCTGCCCGCTCATGAAGCCGGTTACCGGACTCCATAATTTAAGCGAACCGAAGTAGCAGTTCTCCTCGTTGGCTGCTGGGGTTAGCTCACCAACTTTATCGGCAAACTCGTACTCGCCGCCCGAGGATTCTGTGAGAACGTAAACGTCGTAGGTCATTGTATTTGGTTGTTTTGGATTTACTGAACAACCACACAAAAACCTAAACGCTTCGGAATGTAAATACCTTTTTTTAAAAAAGTTTTGGGATGGTTCCCATCCGCTCCCAAGCAAGTTCGTGGATGAACCAGCACCACGGCGGTTGCCTTGAACGTTTACCTCGTTCCGGTGCGTCTTTCGCGTCGATCCAGCCGAGCAATTCAATTTCCGGCCTTAAGCCAACAGTTCCGATCACAAGTCGATTATTGTCGATATCGCGTTGTGTGACCTTGCAAAGATTACGGCCACGCGACCAACGAACTTCGATTCGCGTCCCGATTAAATCTGGAACGGAGTAAACGTCCACGCCAAGCGATTGATTGCAACCAAGCGCAACGGCTACCGCCAATTCAGCGCAAGCTGCGTTTAAATGATTGTCGAGAAACTGACCGGTCCACTGCTCGGGAAAGGCAGAGCGGCTACGTTTGTCCTCCGCGCTTTGCTGGCGAGCGTTACCGATTTTTAAGGCGTATTCCAGCTGCGCGTCATTCAGACGAACTTTCATCGCCTTCTTGCCTCCGCGTTTCTCGTATCGCCTCGGCTTCAAAAGTTGCAATGTTGCTATTCACAACTTCGCGAATTTCGTCGAGAATCATTCGACCTTCCAAGTTTGCTTCCGCTGCATTTCTACCAGCCACTCGCGGACCAAGTTCGACTTCCAGTTTAAGCCGAAGGAGAAGATCGAGTTTCTGAGCGAGTACGCCCAGCATTTCCTCGACGATCTCGCGGTCGATCGTTTCTCCAGACTCGCGGGCGATCTTCATGTCGCGCAGCTTAATCTCGCGCAACATCAGCTCGGCTTTCAAATCGGCCAGAGTTTTGGTAGCCGTGTCTTTGCCGATCAGCTTAACAGCGCAGAATTCCCGCCATGCATCTATGTTTTCGCGCCTACCGTCGGTATGCTTTTTCGGTGCTTCGTTTGGAAAACGAGACCGCGCTTCATAAATTGCCTGTCTGGATAAACCGAGTTCGCGAGCAAGCGCCGAAAGGTCTTTGGCCCAATGACCGCCTTGTTGTGATTCGTAATCATCAACCGCTTTGCGCTCTGCGGTTGTAAGTGTGCGACCAGCCTTTAGCTTCTTGATGATGTTCGCTACGTTGGCTTTTTGATAAACGCCAACGGCATCCGGCTGGGCATCGCTCATTTGAGATTGATCAATTTCAAATCGTACTTCGGATTCAGTTCGTCCTCGGTCAAATCGTCTCTGCGGATCAACTTGTTTTTCTTGAAGCGTCCGTAGTCCACATGGTGATGCCAGCGTCCGTATTTAAAAACGACTTCTGCGACATCTGGATGCTCACGAACCAGCATCTTGGATTTTTCCATCGTTCCTTGCTGGTAAATCTCGTCCGTGTTGCCGCCTCGTAACAACTGCGTTTTCATCTTATCCTGCAAGAATGCGTAGAACTGGATTGTGCACCATCCAGCCTTCAACATATCCAACGACATGATTGTATCTTCGTTGAATCGTCCGCGCCAGCGAAACGGAACGTCGTTGCGAATCAGGTTACAGGAGTAAATCCGAGTGTTCGTAATGAACGGAGGCGCACCATCTTTCATCGCGCCGACTGAAAACATCGAATAGTTCGGTCCAGCCATTGCTACGTTTTTGTAGCGAAGCACAAAGTCCTCCATCATTTTCCAAAAAATTGGACTACGGACTCCGATACGAAGATTCCGGTGCATCCGATAAAATTCTCGGATGTTGTCGTCCATAATCCAATGCCACTTGTGACCGTTTGAAATGGAATGGTCCCAGATGAAGTTACGCGCCGGACCGGATCCCGTGCTCATCGTCAGTCCGAGATCGTCGCATAGCTCGTACTTCTTTTTGTACGACATATCCAGTTCAATAACCGTAGTCCGTAGCGAAAACTTGGCTATTGCGTCCTTGTACTTCTGAACCTCCTGCGGCTCGACCACGATGTTGTGATCGACGCCCATTTTGGTGAGCACCTTCGATGTGATCATGTATTCCGAGCGGCCCTTGCTCGGAATGTACAACGGAAACCGAGGTTTCACTTTTTCGGCTTACCTCCCCAGCGATGATTTCCGAAATGCGCTGCAAACATTTCGGGAGGAAATTCACGACGTTTGAAAATCTTGATTCGTTCCTCGCGATTCGGAGACATGAATCCATTGTACGGATAGAACATCGCTGGCGCAAAATGCCTAACGTCTTTTCGACCGTACCAAACTGCTGAAAACTGGGCTGGTCCAGTTTGCACGCTGGCGCTTTTGCCTCGATGCGCGTGATACCAAGCCGGAAGTCGCTGAATAGTTTCCAAGATTACTGGATGATTTGGAGGACTGGCAAACAATCCATTGGCAAATGACTTCATCGACCGAAGTCCTGCAAACGGTCTAGGGTCTTCCAGTAATTTATCGAACGGACGCAGCGGCATGAAGTCCGTGTCGATGTACACGCCTCCCAATCGCGCCACCGCAATCAGTCTGGCTACATCAGACTGTGCGGCATAGGACGAGCAATCCGACCAGATTTCGCGCAACTCAACCGGAAGCGTTGAAACCGCCTCACGTTCCCCAATCGTCACAAAATCCCAACTCGGGTGCATGGCGCGGAACTGTTCCCACCATTCATCGAAAATTGCTGGAATTGGTCCACCCAGCCAGACGCGAATGAATCGTTTAGGAATCATCGTAGTTCGGAGAACTTGTCGTCTTTTTCCTCGACCCACATTTGGTCTTTGAGATTACGGCGCTCACGCGCTGGGAACCAAATCGACTTGGTTAACTCGGTGTGCTCCTGACCGAGAAGTTTAAAAAACTCGTTGAAGTCGTTTTCATTGGCAAAGCTGACGACGACTTTTTTGTGCGCTTCGGTTTCGCCCTCGAACTCAGGCATACCGGTCCACTCGTCACTTGCTTGGGTTTCGCCTGTCTCAACTGGAACCGGAGTAGCCAATAACTGTGCTAGCGTCAGTTCATCGAAGCCAATGTCGGGCAAATGAACGTCATCGGCCTTTAACGCCTTAAGCATTTCGCCCAGTTTTTCGTCCCATTCTGCCAGTTCTGCCGTGCGATTATCGGCGATGCCGAAAGCTGTCGCTCCGACACCTGTCAAATCCGTGCGGACAATCTTGATTTCGTTCCAGCCAATCGACTTCGCAGCAGCCAGCGTTCCGTTACCCGCAAGCACGATATTGTTTTTATCGACGACCAAAGGCTTCTGCTGACCGAACTTACGTAACGAAGCCGCAATCGCGTCCAAGTTACGTTGCGAGTGCTTCCGCACGTTTGCAGGGTCCGGCGAAAGCGATTGAATCGAACAAGTTTCAATTTTCATTTGTGAAGTTACCGAAAATGTATGGCACCGTTTTTTGTGACGAGGTTCATCTGACC
>Ga0075460_10000951_pt1 | contig 11446 bp, 16 predicted proteins | sample DEB08_DNA_3_FD_77580 | JGI IMG/M metagenome (GOLD analysis project Ga0075460, IMG submission 77580) | Aqueous microbial communities from the Delaware River and Bay under freshwater to marine salinity gradient to study organic matter... | ecosystem: Environmental > Aquatic > Marine > Coastal ...
TAGACCTTCAAGACGAAATCAGAATCTTGAAAGTACAAGTTGGCAACCTCGAGGTGCAGATAGCGGATTACCAACAGATAGTAAAAGAGTTATCTGACAAGTTGCGACTGTACGAAAAGATCAACGGCACTGTGTTCAAACCTGCTAGAAAATAAATCAAATTAAATATTTTATTATGACAAAGATACTTGTGCTGGGTGATAGCCATGCAAATTGTTTCTTACAAGCAAAAAGTGATTTAGAGTACACCGTTGTGGCAGTTGGTGGAGCAACGGCATATGGATCGATCAAACTCAGTTCCGTGACCAATGCCCTGACGATATTTGAAGATAATCTTAAGAGACATCAGCAAAATCAATATGTGTGTACACAACTAGGCGAAGTCGATTGCGGGTTCGTTATTTGGGTGCGTTCAAAAAGGCAATGTATTCCGATCGAAGCGCAGTTGGAGGCCTCATTACACAACTATAAAAAGTTTCTAACCAATACCGTCATGAAATACTACTCCCCGGAGCATACTATCGTGCTCTCCGCCCCCTTGCCGACTATATTAGACAATACCAATAAACGTTTCTTGAAGGGTGCGAGATCGGAAGTAGAAGCATCACTCGATCAAAGGACTAAATTGACTGTGTACTATAATCAAAGTTTATCAGAAATTTGTAGAGAACAAGGGTACATCTGGGTAGATATTACAACTGAAACAATGGACAAAACCACCGGACTGATAGATGAGAAATGGAAGAACACTGATCCTTATGATCATCATCTCAATCCTAAACTTATTTGGCAAGTATACGAAAATAAAATAAGAGAATCTATCAGAAAGTAGATCGTGTCAATCCAAACATCACGGCATCTTTCTTGCGACGGAACTTAATGTTCTCGTTGTCTATTATAAACACGTTCATCCTTCCACCATATCGTTTAATCAAATCCTCACCATCCAAGGGTCTTATGGTTATGTGTTCATTGTCAGATAATGGGCATCGGTACCCCCAGAACATGGGCCACCAGTGCACCGGATTGATTGAGTCATAGATCTCCTTCATGATCAATAAAAATATAAGTGGTGCTATGGTGAATGGTTCCGCCCACCACGGAATGCTATCTAAAGTCAGGTAGTCTAGCAAATGCACCAGTGCTGTCCACAACAGTAGAATTGTTAGGAGCACTCCCATTATTGGCCAAAAGTCCTCGTCATCTAGGTCCTGATCATGATAAGAATACAATCTGCTTTTTTGTTGTTTCGTCATTCTCATTAAACATATATATGTGTATGGAAAAAACATTATTGGTAAATGGTTGCAGTTTTGGTAAATGTTGGACACCATCGGATACTTTCATTACTGACCTAGGTTGTGATTCGCACGTAAATATCTCAAAGGTCGCAACTGGTTTTCAACGTACCCTGAGAAGCACTGTTGAATGGATAGCACAGAACGGTGATCCCGACTTTGTCATCATTCCTATTACATATGTTGCCAGGATTGAAATGCCCACAGCTCACTGTGACAAATGGGACGACATTGATGGAAATTGGGTTCCTGTACAGGAGAACGGTAAATTACCACCAGATGCTCATGATCCACGAAGAAATATTATAATGGAGGTTGATGAGAAATTATTGTCTTCGTTCTACAAACAGTATCATACACTTGTACATTCCACTATCGGTTATGTGGACAAAGTCTTCACGGAAATTATCAGTTTGTGTGCATTCTTGAATGACAGGAAGATACCATATCTGATGTTTGATATGTGTAACGATTTCAATGAAGACTTGATCTATGAACATCCTCACACAAACAAGATAAAAATTATTAAGGCCAATAACAGAATCATTGACCTGTTTAGTTTCTGTGGGAACAGATTCATGCATGGTCTTAAAGGTGGCAAGCCAGGAGAACCTTTCAACGAACATCACAAACCAAAAGAATATCTTGGTCTCGAAACATATATTGTGAAATATCTAAGAGATAATGCAATTTTGCAATAGACTTTTACTTAAATTATGCTACAATAAGAGTTAAATAACTTTGAAATGCAGAAAAAAACACGAAGTTTATTAGAAGAATTAAGCTCAATGCCTCTCAGAAGAGACAAGGAAGAGGTGGTAGAGAGCAGAGCGTCACACATACTTGAATCAGCAATTAGATTGATGCATTACATCAGAGAAAATTTTGACCAGGACACAGCATATAAACTTGAAAAGAAATTCAACTCGGCACTTAAGACCATGGACGCATCAAAGTTCAGCAAAGGTGTTGCCCGTATAAAAGAGAACAAGGACATCAAACAGAACGTCCTTAAAACCATAGACGGCGAGTACCAAGAGGATTAATCCCATGCTGATAGAAGACGTCCTTACCGAATTCAAGAGGACACATTTAGAACACATCGAGGATATTGTGATCACAGACGGCTATGAAGGTGGAGTAGCGGTAGTAGAATTCTTCAGGGGATTGTTGTTAACACTCAAAGGCACATCATCAGAAGCGGTCAAAGTATCAGTCAAATGGGACGGGGCACCTGCTGTGGTTTGTGGCATCAACCCTGACAACGGAAAATTCTTCGTTGGTACCAAGTCGGTGTTCGCCAAGGCGGCCAAAGTGAACTACACCAAGCAAGACATAGCAAACAATCACGGCACTGACGAGTTAGGACAAAAATTATTAAAGTGCTTGGTACACCTCAAGAAACTAGACATGACAGGAGTGTATCAAGGAGACCTATTATTCACTGACGAGGATATCACCCGTAAGAACATAGACGGCAAGCCCAATATCACATTCACACCCAACACTATCACATACGCGGTACCAGAACAAAGTGACCTGGGTGCCAAGATAGACCGGGCAAAGGTGGGAATTATCTTTCACACCACCTACGTTGGAGACTCGCTGGCAGACATGAATGCACAGGCCGGAGCAGACGTTGACCCGTTCACCCGATCGCCGGATGTCTTCTTTGACAACGCCACTTACAAGGACGTTTCAGGGTCGGCCAAGTTCACGGACACAGAGACTAAACAGTTCTATAACGGTATTGAGAAACTTGAGGCACTGCTCAACAACGTGCCACGTAACCTATCCAGTGTACTGGGTCAGAACCAAGACTTCGTGCCCATGTTCCAGATGTACATCAACGCAATGGTTAGGGAAGGACAACTGCCCAATGATGCCAATAAGTTCCTACAAGGCTTCCGGAAGTTCTACATTGATAGAATGCAACAACAGATATCTGGCCTCAAGGCACAGAGGGCATTACAACTGAGACAGGAAAAAATCAAACAGATGCCTGTATTCCTTAACAGGGCTAAGAAACCATTACAGGCCATGCTGACCTTCTACAGGGCGGTGCAGACCATGAAGGCGTTCGTGCTTAGGAAGATGAACCAGGCACAGGCCATAGGATCATTCCAACAGACTGATAGTGGACTTGAAGTAACAGAACCAGAAGGGTTCGTTGCCGTGGACAAATCAGGCAGTGCTGTCAAGTTAGTCGACAGGCTGGGATTTTCTAGAAGAAATCTTACTGCAATCAATAAATTTAAACAAAACTAATTCCATTTGCTGATAGTATTTTGCTGAACTCGGGCATTACATCTGCAAACTTCTCATTCCTTATTTTGTCTGTACCTTTGGTCAAATATATAAAATCCTTGAGATAAAGTTCAGCATCTTTCATTTCAGAATTCAAAAATGTCAACACGTGCCTTAGGTCCTCTCTGTGCTGATGTTTTTTTGTTATCTCCTCCTTTACAGGCTTTGGCAAAATCCTTATATCATAACACTCCGGTATCTGAATCAAATGAATGTCTATAGGCACTTTGAGCTGGTTAAAGAAATCATACAACTCATTGAGATAGTAAATGTTGAATGGATTACAGGTAGCACTCACTTTCAATGTCACGTTAGTATTTTCATTCCTTAATTGTACAAACTTTAGAATGTTTTCTTTTATCCTTTCCCATCTGCCAGGGTGTCTTATGTAGTCAAACTGCTGGCCGATCGCATCAATGCTTAAACCAATCATTGCCGATTTAAAACTTTTGATTATCTCTATGTATTTTTCCGACCAAACAGAACAATTCGTACTGATATACAGATCTTGGTTGGAACTATTTCCTTGTTTGTAACTCCTATCCAACATATCGAATAGCGGTCTCATCACGAACGGTTCACCACCGAACAAAGCATAGTGCAAGATACCCGAGGACCAACTGTCCATCACTTTCCAAAAGTCGTTGTCCTTGTGAAAACTCTTACGTTGTGAGTCGAACGTCTTCACATAATCTGCGTAGGTCAAGGCTTCGTTGGCACGCACGGTTTCATTGTCCTTAAGGAGTCCGCTTGGTTTCCGACGTAGTTTGTAATCGATCTCGTAAAGTTGATTGGTGGCCTCCACGTTACATGTCCTGCAGGCAAAGTTACAAAGGTTGCCAGGCTTCAAAATAGCCACCCTGGGTTGATGTGCTATTGGTTCCACATCAGGAAAAGACTCATTTGTGATCTGTCTTATGCTTTTCACACCGCTGTCTTCTGCGTCCCAACACAGCCTACAGTTTTCATGTCGTATACCTTTATCGAGGGCCTCATTTATTTCTTTCCTAGTGACTGTGTTGTCCCAGATTTCCTGAAGTCCGGTCTGATCTAGTCTGTATGGGTTGCCTTTTGGATCTTTGAATATGTCTATACTTGCATTACAAAGTTTCACATGCCCTGCGTTTTCCACACCTATCCCGCACTTTGCCAACACACATTTGATACTTTTTTTATCTGACACAGTCATACTTATTGGTTTAAATATGCATATAATGAAATCCAAACCATTCCCAATCAAGACAGGTCTACCTTGCCAATTGAAATGGAATCACTCCACGGTTTTCCTGACAATGGGCACGACCGCAAGTTGTCACAGGGTCACTCATGATCCATATGATAACACTGGCGAAGAACTGGCATTTCATAACATTGAAACAAAGCTCGAGGCCAGGAAAAAAATGCTTCAGGGCAAATGGCCCGGGAGAGGTTGTGAACACTGCAAACTCACAGAAGACAATGGCGGCCATTCTGACAGGATGTCACAGTTAGACATGCCCGGGGTCACTGCGCCAAAAGAACTCAGCAACGATCTATCTGCTGTGAATGTTACTCCCACCCAACTTGAAATCTATTTCAGTAACACCTGTAACCTTAAGTGCATGTATTGTAATTCTAAATTCAGTTCGACGATCGATAACGAAAATAGAATACACGGTGAATTTTTGTATCAAGATAGTGAAAAAGTGCCACCGGGAAGTTGGAACTATGAAGAACACAACGTATGGATACCGGGCAAAATTGAAATCAATCCACGGATTGAAAAAGACACACAACTTTTATTCCGCTGGTTGGATAAACACATTTCTGACCTAAACAAAATAATGATACTTGGCGGTGAACCATTCTTGCAGAAAGAAACCGACAGATTGATTAGATTACTAGAAGACAAACCGAATCCATTGTTGACCCTTGTTATCTTCTCTAATCTCACTGTCGATACAGCCAAGGTACAAAAATGGTTAGACAGGATGTGGAAACTTGTTGAACAAAAGAAAATCTTCAATCTGCAGGTGGTAGGCAGTCTCGATTGTTGGGGTCCACAGGCAGAGTATGTAAGAAATGGGTTGGATCTAAATAAATTTGAAAGTAATTTTGAATTCATTTTGAAAGAAACTAAGATTACACCAAGCATTAATAGTGCCATCACAGCCCTCACTGTCCCGACGTTACCCGATCTGATCAGAAAGATCAACAAGTGGTCAAACACCTATAGGCCAGTATACTGGAGTGGAATGAAAGCAGGCGATGGAGGACGTCCGTATCTGAATCCCACAATCTTTGGCAAAGACATTCTGCCACTGGGTTTATCTGAAGCAATGAATCTGTTCGACACACAAGGCGACAGGATCAAAGAATCACAGTTATCTAATTTACAAGGTATTGTCAAAGAGTGTGCGAATACACCGCCTAGCAAGACACTAATGAATCTTTTGAAGGTCTATGTGAAGGAACTCGATAGGAGAAGAGGTACTAATTATCAGACACTGTTTCCGGAAATTGCCCACCTGTTGAACAAATAAATATTATCATGCTGATGCCGTTTGTAAAATATGTTGTTGAGGGTAAAGTGATTAGGAATCACAGCGACCTTTCCAGATTGTCTTTCCCAGATATCACAGAAAAATTATATCTAAGTGTTTTGGCTTTGTCACTGTTGAGTCAAATGAAGGAGCACAGGACCTTCTCAGAAAAATATTCGGAGCAGACGATGGCCAAAGGAACTTTTGATAAAGTGAGGATGATCAATAATGATCTCGCCAACATGTTGGCGATAGTCTCAGGTGATCCAGAAATTACAAAAAAACTAAAAAATAAAAATCAAGCCCAGGCCATGAGACAGAGGCAACCTGTGCCAGTAATGGCGCTTAGAAGATACATGAGAAGTTGGGAGGAACACTTTAAAAATCTTACCATGCTAGAAAGAGCTCTCAACATCACTGACGCCAATTACAAAAATATTAGAAGAGCCGTTGCTAACTTCACAAAATTAAATCCTAAAGAAAAAATCCACACAATAACAAAACTTAAAAATATTTTACAATCAAAACTACCTAATACAGACCTTCATAAGAAGTTCAAGGAGTTATAATGGACAGGAAGAAATGCCACAGGTGCAACTGTGATCCACACTGCGATGAAGAGCGATGTCATAACTGTGATAACTATGAGGTCTGTGATTGCCACGAGTGCCTGGAGAGATCATGATCAAATACATATGTGAGACCTGTGAGTGTGAACAGCACTGTGAGAGATCCTGTTCCGAATGTCTGGACTGTCCAGACTGTAATTGTAAGCAGTGCAAAGATGATAGAGAATAAGGCTATCAGCGAATGCGAAAAAGTCTACGGTTGGGCAAAGCCATCTATCTCAAACTTCGTGAATGCCATTGATGTTGGTTGCAGGCAAGGATACTTCGCACGTGCCCTCGTAAAAGATTTCACTCACACCTATTGCTTTGATTTCCGTGATAAGAGGGAAGAGTTTAACCAATTTGTGGGCTATACCAACAGGTTCACGTACCACGTGGTGGCGATCGGGGAATCTGAAAGAACAGCATATACAACAAGCCATACCGTGGGGCGTATCAAAGAAAGTGGTGATGTGTCTGTAGTGGTTAGGACATTGGATAGTTTTGACATCACTGATGTTGGATTCATCAAGTATGATGTAGAGGGATTCGAGTACAAAGCCATACAGGGCTCAGAGCGGACCATAAAATCATCATGGCCTGTAATAGTGGTCGAGCAGAACAAGGGTAACATGGATGCTGTCCACCTGTTGGAGTCGTGGGGTTACAAGTGTCTGGACGCTTTCCCGCCGAGGAATCACGACTTTCTGTGTGTCAAGGAGTAATATGGAAGACAGGAGTTATTGGGTGCTGTACGGAGAACACAAGGAACCCACATTCCTACACGACGCTGGAGAAGATCAGGCCTCCCAGAGAGATGCGGCGCTGGAATATGTTCAACAATGGAGACTGTGTCTGGACATCGGAAGCAACATCGGACAATGGACGAGACCCCTAGCAAAAAGATTCAATCAGGTTATTTGTTTTGAGCCCAACCCTAATTTTAGAGAGTGTTGGCTGAAGAATATTACACAAAAGAATGTTCAACTCTTCCCTTATGGTCTATCAGACCGCGAACATAAAGCACAGCAGGGATTCAATTCAACAGTGCTTGAGCAAGGAGACGGTGATATTGAATGTCTCACTCTCGACAGTTTCAAAATCGAGAATATAGATTTCATTAAAATTGATGTGGATGGGCACGAAGTTCCTCTGTTAGAAGGGGCAACCGAGACGCTGAAGAGAAACACACCTGTGATCAATATTGAAATGAAGAGGAAAAAGAGACCAGGTGTTGTTCACAGAGTTGAGCGGATACTGAAGGACTTGGGCTACCGATACGAAAAACGCACCAAAAGTGACGAAGTGTGGCTAAAACCTTAATATTACAGCATAATTTACCATCTTTACCAATAAATACATTTAACGTGATGCCTGAGCGGTATCACGGCATTTAGTAATCAGAAAAAAAGGAGGATAACAAAATGCCAATATCACCAAATAGAACGGTAACTCCATTAATCGGAGAAGGTATCAGAAACATCGGTAAGGAAATTACTATGATTTCTGTAGACTGGGACGTTGACGCAGATGCTTCAAGAGAGGCAATGGAAGCGATCCACAACACAATCTTAAGCAGAGCCACCATCTTAGCCGCAGGTGCGGTTTATGACACAGGTACGAAGCAGGACTTCTTACTTGAGGGTGACTTGACAAGCACTATCAACAGTTTCACATCGTTAGATGGAACTGTGACAGGTACTATTGCTCAAGTATTGACTGAAGACATCATCAACCTAGGTACAGTTGATTCGATCGACTTCACTTCAGGTACTGTTGCTGTAACTCTAAAAACAACTTTCAAATACGCGTAATAGCATAGTTTGGATAGTAATTAAAAGGAGATACACACAATGCCAATCACACAAAACAGATCCACTGATCTTACAAGAAGACAGTCTTTCAATGGTAAAGGACTAACTTTCATCGAAGTTATCTGGAACAACGAAGACATCGCACCTCAGACCACACCAGAGGCTTTAAATTCAGTGTATGATCAAACAACCAAAGTTGTGAACAAGAACGGTACGCTATTAGCGGCATCTTACAGATTAGCGGCGAAGGCCACTGACAACGATGCGGACGAGGCGGCTTCAATCAGTGCTGATGAGTCTATCACGTCTTACCAGTACATCTGTGAAGGAACACCGGGACAGTTCAACGCGGCGGACTCAGCAGGTGACGTTAACATGGACGTTGACGCCACTGTGATCGCTGATGCTGAAGCGGACCTAGAAGCGGACATCAGAGCAGTTATCTCAGGTGACTCAGCCGCTGGACAACTTCATGTAAAAATGAGAACATTATTACCAGAGGGCGTAGGCTCAACAGGTGATGATGCCATCTACGGAATGTTCGACCAAAGGGGTGATGCGTAAGCATAACCACTAGTCAGCAGACTGCATTACCAAAGGGGCGGATCTTTAATTAGGTTCGCCCTTTTTTTGTGACGTAAATATCATCATGCACGAGTACAGAATTCACACCCTAGTGGACATAACCAACAATGGCAACCTCAAGCAACCGTTCCCGTTCAAGACCGACTCTGGTGATGTGATACACGACAAGCACAGCCTTGCCATAGCCCGGAACCAAAACAATAATTTCAACACAATGATACAACTGTTACAGATGAGGGGTAACATCACCTGGGAACTGCCGCCAAAACGTGTAGAGACACAGAGCCTCAAAAACCACTTGTTTGGATCATTCTACGAAGGCAAACAGACCACGTGGCATTTCCAGTTTTTCACAGAGCAGGCCGGAGTATACGGTGGCGAGCAGGACCCAGTGGAGCAACTAGTTGATGACTTCCATCAGGTACCGATACTTTCTTTCTGCAAAGAGAGTGTGACATTTCCATTGAGCACATTTGACACAACAACACCTGTGAGTAAAAACACATACTTTTCTTACGCCGGGCCTTTAGATAAATAGCATTACTTTAAGGCACAAATTAAAAACTTTTTAAGGCTTACACAGGCAATGACACAGGCACAATTCCAGGCTTTAGGAGCGGAGATCAGAGAGATCAAACAGGAGTTGAGAGAGTATATAAGACTTATGAGTACAACAGAACTTGAGAAACAGAATTTAGAAGCACACGTGGATCTATGTGCCGAAAGGTACAAGGGACTTCACGACAGGCTTTCTGCGATCGAGATGAGACTGGCCAAGATGAACGAAGATATGTCAACCAGTCACAAGTCAACAACCAAGACAATCATAGCAACGGCAGGCACAGTGGTCGCAGGCTTACTATCAACAGTGGTGGTTATCCTGATGAAGATGCCAGGCTAGTCCACACCATTCAGCAACACATATGTTCATACAGATAGCACCCCGGGTAAAAGTCTTTGTGTCCGAAGAAGACCTGGAGTTCATAATCAAACACCGTAGGGAATCATTCCGTAGTAGTGAATTGCCATTGGCACAGCAAGACAGGGCCAAGCGCTTGGCCGACAAGGCCATATTCGTCAGGAAGAAACTTGACACCGACGTCCAATACGCTTTAAATAGAAAGATTAGGATAGTTGGCAATGACAATAAAAAATAAATCAGAACTGGTAAAACAGATTGAGGCCTACGGTCTCAAGAACAAATTGGCGGACCTCGCACGACGAGAAGAGGCCCGCAGGCCATTCCGCCACCTACCTAAGCAATTTTCTAAAGGCATTTTGATAGGCAAGATAGCGATCGTACCAAAGAAGTACACAGGTACTAGGTATGTCTACGTGATAGCAGACATGATGGAAGCAAACATCCTATACGATGATATCAATCTAAAACAAACTGCGATCCTCGTTGCACACTACCTAGCCGACGGTAAAAATGTACCCAAAAACATAGTAGATCTGGACACCAAACACGCATCACAACTGTTTGACATTCAAAATGCCAAACGCATGATCCGTGAGTCCCAAAAAAACAAGGATGACCTAAGTGAAGACGTGTATTGGGATAGACTTGACGTGGCAAATCGCCTTGCGGACGAATGTAAAGGCAAAATACAGCAAATCTTTAATGACACGTTCGGAGGCTAGATAATAAATAAACACAGTATGAAGAGTTTAGACCTTACAAGACCAGTAACTACAGAATCATTATTGAAAGAATTTGAATCCAGGTTCAACATGACCATGGATTTGACAAAGTTAGACGAAGTTGAATTACAAGACTACGCAAATCATGTAAGAACAAAGATACACGAAATCACGCAGAACACACATTTTGGACAAGAATTAAAGGACGATGCATATCAAAAAAATCAAATGATGTTGGACATAATCAACCACGCAATCTCTGAAAGGAAACTTGGAGAGTATGGTGGTTCATCAGACCCAATGACTAAAGTTGCATCAACAACATTATCAGCGAAGGCCAAGTTAGACAAAGGTCAAGCACTGGATCAGGATGAGAAAAAGATTGTGAGCAAGATAATGACCAAAGAAGGCGTGGAAGAACAATCAGAATTAATACTAGCGGCCAAGGACATGATGGACAAGGTCACAGGTTACTTGGAAGATCTAGCATCAATGAAGACAGAAGGTATGCTAGAACTTGCAGACAGAATCAGAGACGAAATGGGAGCGGACAAGGCAGATGCTTTCATGCAAAAAATCCAACCAGCGATTGAACAGGCGGAAGCCACTTTAACGACAACCAGGCAAGAACTGGACAACGGTGTAAGAATATTGACCGGAGAAGAAGT
>Ga0075460_10000957_pt1 | contig 11399 bp, 13 predicted proteins | sample DEB08_DNA_3_FD_77580 | JGI IMG/M metagenome (GOLD analysis project Ga0075460, IMG submission 77580) | Aqueous microbial communities from the Delaware River and Bay under freshwater to marine salinity gradient to study organic matter... | ecosystem: Environmental > Aquatic > Marine > Coastal ...
CTGTGCATCCTTCTTTCAAGGAAAAATACAATTCAATTCTTTGTATTTGTAATTCGTTGGTGTAGTTAACCGACGGATCGTGCGCCAAGACGCATACGGCGTTACAGGGAGTTCCCAACTCGTTGTTTGGATCGTCCTCGGTTAACGGATCAGCGAAATATACTTTTATACCTCGTTTTTCTAAATAATGTTGTAACATTATACTGGGAGATCCATTGATGTACGGTATTCTTGGTTTGTAAGTTTTTCCATTTATTACACAGGGCAGGTTTTGTTTTTTACAGATATTGGCTATAAAGTCTGCCATGTTTTCGGTCTGCTTTTCGCGACTGTGTGCGAATGCACCAAACAAGTCATATCCTAGTTCTAGTTCCTTTGCCAGCCAACTGAGTGCTATGTTATCTCTGGGATGGCAGGCTCCTCCGTCTCCCATGCCCGCCTTGTAATAACCTTGTTTGATTTTATAACCACTGTTGACCAACGCATTTGTAACCTTGTCCACGTTCATGTTTCCTAATCTCATTGCAACATCCTGTATCATATTGACTATACTCAGTCTCGCACTCAAGGTCGTATTAAAAAATATTTTATATGACTCGGCTTCTTCCCAAGTACCGACCATGTGTGGGGCATCATTCTTTATTATAGATTTATAAAAATTATGTAGGAATATCGATTCCTCAGATGTCTCTCCGTCCTGCGTTCCTATTATGATCATTTCTGGATTCACCATGTCGTATGCTTCCGTGCCCATTGCTATCAGATATGGATTGTAAACAAATTTAAAGTTACCTAGGTATTTTGAAAATTCTCTTCTTGTTGTGCCGGGTAAAACTGTGCTTATGAGTACAACTATTTGGTCCTTTGAGGCTTTCTCTTGACAAATTTTTAAGACTTCGTGTACGTGATCGTATATGAAATTTTTAACAGGAAGATGAGATGTAGGTAATGAACCATCGTACTCTGTGTGATGGGGAGTTGGGACAGCAATAAAAATTATTTTTGTGTTGTCGAAACAATCGTTTATGTTTTTGGTTATGGTTATCTTATTACTTGTTCTTTCTTCCTTGTCAAAACCAATCACCTCGTGCTGTTCTGCCATCACCTCGGAACAGGGCAAACCTAATTTACCTAGCCCAACAAATCCTATTCGCATTCTCTCTCCAAGTCACATGTGATACAATGAAACCCTCCTCCCAGCGTCCTGCTTTGCCTTAGGGGAGATTCGATCACCTTAAATTTATTTTCTTTCAACTTGCTTATCAAATCTGTTTGTATAGGGTCTACAAAAATTGTTTCTGGATCTACTGATAATACATTCATTCCTATCCATTTACTAGCATATGGAAATTTATGATAGGTTCTTTCAGCCATGTCCTGTACATATATTTTTTTCATATCCTTCATGAAATCTGGCAGGTTGTGATCATTAACTCTTTTGGCATTACATAATATTGTGTCTTTGTTCAGCATGGCTAGTGTGCTATCAATATGAGAAAAGGCATAAACACCTTTCCATTTAACAACTTCAAACTCGTTGCCAACAATTGATTGTAACCAATCTGCTCCTATCTCGTTTGCGGTCGCCGAGACAAGATACAATAATTTATCGTTGACTTTCATTATATTGGCCGCATCAAACACCGGATATCTTTCTGTTAATCTTATTCTGCCACCAATCACTTTACACTCGGCCGGTTCCATCTTGGCTCTGGGAGCCTTGATCCATCTTACACCATCTTGTATTGCTTGATATCTTATGTAATGGTATGCCTCTGTTTCGTTTTGTCTGCTGAGGTAAGGAGTTGGGCATTCTATCATCATGTTTGGCAAACTCAACAAAAGATCTCTAGCACTGTAGGAATGAAATTGACTTCTAACTCCTCGATCATCACTTATTGTTTTGGTAAAGTCTGTTATCTCTGGCCTATATACTGCAACACCTTGCTCGTTCAAAAGATCTATAAAGTTCATCATATCTTCTTTGGCCTCTTGTATTACCCATATAGGAACGGCTCCTCTGTCCAGGGTTCCTTCTGTAAAAGAACTTATGGATATCATGTTGTCAAAGAATACATCACCTATAGGCCAATTGGCATATTCGGGTCTTCCAACAATAATTGATTTTAGTTTATCGTATTCATTTCTGGTGTTTATCTTCATATTTTTAATAATCTTTCGTAGACTTCGTTTATTTTACAATAACCAAATAGTTTTTCGGCATTCTTTATCACACCAGGCCAGAACAACTTTGGTCTGGTGTTCCAAAAATGATTATGATTGTGCTCTGATGCTTTTTCCATTTTTTTTATCAAAGAATTATCTTTAATTATAGTGTCACAAGTATTGAAAAACAATGATATTTTATCATCGTGCCCACCTATTATTTTTTCGTAATAGTCCAACGGTTCTAATTTATACCCTATGTCCAGTAGTTTTTGTAGTGTCATGCTACCAGCGATCAGAAGAAAAGGCATCTTACAAGCGATCGGTCTCCATACCTTTTCACTAAAATGTATAATATCGTCTTCCACGTTGGTTTCGACTACCAGTTCGACCTGCGCCTTGTCATAATAGTCAAAACGTGGAGGACCGTTGCCAAAACCCCCAAACATATTCTTATTATCAAATGTTTTTATGGACCATTCCTCAAAATCTTTTATTCTGTTGTATCCTGTTGTATCGGACCTAACAATTGGAGAATAACAATATGTATTGTTCGACCATTGTTTGAAAGCGGCCAGTAACTCTTTTCTAAATTTATCCATCCTCATACCTTGCAAGAAAAGAAAGATATTGTCTTTCTCGTTGTGTGGTTTTCTTTTCCCTATCCAATTGTTTATTACATATTCTGCGATGTCGTGTTGGCACCAATATTCGTTGCTACCGATTGATGTAACATCGACGTTTTTAAAATCTTCGGCCATGTGTTGTATGGTGCAGAAAGAAACGGTTTCTTTGTACCCGTCGAGTTCTTCATCTATTCTGTGTAATAATTTTTTATATCTAAAACTGTGGTCTATGGCTACAATTATCTTAAACGTGGGATATGTGTCTTTTGCTTTTTTTATTCTATCTATATTTTTGTGAACTATATTCCACTGGGTTTCCCAAACAACAATCATGTCTCCCTTGTCGATATGATCTATTATGTGGTCGTCGTTGATGCTTTCAAACTTATATCCTAGTCTAGTAAAATGCTCCAGCCACCAGTCGCTTACTGCCGAGGTTGTAAAAATTTTATTCATTGATTCCGGTTATCTGTAAGACGTATCTATCTTCCTCACCAATGTTCGCCGCCATATGCTTGGTTGTTCCTGTCCATGCCACGTAGAAACCGGAGTCTCCAAAATAACACTTGTCCTCTATCCATAGTTGATGTCCGGGTTTTTGGTCATGTAGGAATACTATAATCCTCACAATTTTTTCTTTGTCTTGTACTTTTTTGTTCCTGGCATACGTAGGAAAATCGTCGGTGTGCCATGGCAACAACATTCCGGGGGTGTACATACTCAGACTGACCACCATTTCTTTCAAATCAAAGTTGTCGCAGATATCCCAAAATAGTTTGGGCAATTCATAACCGTCAACAGGCACGTGGACACTTACGTTTTCCTTGTACAGGTCGTAATTGGCTTTTGCTGTCGAGAATCCTAAATTCGTCTGCCCATGATCGTGATCTCTCCTTGTGTATGGCACAGTGAGATAGTCCTCGGGTTTCCACGAGACCGGCAAATAACCATTCTTGTGTGTCCAATTTTTGTGTTTTATTTTTTCCATGAGGCCTATATAATAATAACTACACTTAATTATGAGCAATACCCACCACAGTCTGCCCAATTTGAAGGGAAAACCATACGGAGGTGCATGGAGTATACGAGATGATCTAACACAAAAAGCCGTTGATGCTTTTGTGTACACCAGAACAGATCATATAAAATTTTGCCTAGATTACAAGGAGTGGTTCACCAAAGGACATGCGTTAAACGGTGTGGATTCATATCAACACGTGTGTTTTACAAACGGCACCACCGAAACATTTGATAAATTTTACCATAGGCATTTTGGAAAAAGATTAAGATTATACAAGGGAGAATATTTCTATCATCAGATAATGTCTCGCTTCTACAAAGAGTTCGCATGGGTGGGTGATGATCCCATAACCACAGGTGACGCATTGGTTGTGAGTTGTCCTTTCAGTGATACCGGTGATGTTCCGGAGGGCCTGGAATCAATATTGCAACAATGTGATGATGCAGGTGTTCCTGTCTGTGTGGATCTGGCCTATATCAATATTAGCAAACCATTGAACATAGACCTTTCACATAAATGCATCGAGGACATAACAACGTCATTGAGCAAGATGTTTCCTGTGGAACATCACAGGATCGGAATAAGATTGCAAAGAACATTAATAGACGACAGCCTTTATGCCTACAACAACAATGGATATGTTAATCATTATTCTGTAAGCATGGGTCAATGGATGATCGAACAGTTCGACAACGATTACATAGTTAAAAATTATGAAAAATTACAAAAGGAATACTGCGAAAAATTAAATGTACGACAGAGTGGGTGTGTCATATTTGGTATAGACACAAACAATCAATACAATGAATACAATCGTGGGGCAACAAGCAACAGACTCTGCTTCAGCAGGACATGGGATAGGAGGATCGATGTTTAATGTCTTCAGCCAGCGTGACCCATTAGATACCTGTGTTGTGGGTGATATCTATTCCCCAGAGTTTTTCTCTTTTGTGAAAGACAAAAATACAAGGAACATCATGGAGACCGTTGCTCTAGAGACAAAGGAGGATCTCGAATCACTTGTCAAATTTCTAAACAAACATGGAGTAAAAACAACAAGGCCCATTTTACCCAATGGGACCGTCGAAGGGGAGTTCTTGGCACCACCTCTCACTCCTAGAGATTTTATGATAATGATAGATGATAAGTTAAGATATCCTTCGGTGCCAAATGAACATCATGCCAAAGTCCAATATGAAAAAACAAAGGACAAAACAGCATGGGAGGAGTTTCTAAGAAAAGACAAATCGATCTATAATGCAAAATTAAATTGTTTTGAAAACGTATTCGACATGGTCAGGAAAGAAGGCAACCAGGTTATAGGTGATCCTATAGACTTCATGAACAGTGCTTTCATAATAAGACTAGGGGACGAATTGGTTGTGGGCACACAAACAGAGTTAGATGACAAACAACAGATAATAGAATATTTTAAGGATCACTATCCAAAGAAAAAAATTAAGATAGTTGATTCTGAGGGACACGCAGATTGTAGTATGTGTCCGGTGGCGGAAGGGTTGATAATATCAAGATATGACATGACTCAATACGAAGATACGTTCCCGGGTTGGGAAGTCGTGTGTGTGGATCCTGATGTGCATATGTACCATGATCCTTTTGCGAAAAAATTGCGTACATTGGATAATCACTGGTTCATTCCCGGTTTCGAAAGAACACAGAACCTAGTGGATACCGTGGACCATTATTTTAACAAGTGGATCGGCACAGTGAACGAATCGACCTTCATGGTCAATATTTTAATGCTTGATAAAAAGAATGCCATCTGTGCCTCGGACAACGAGACAGTTCGAAAGGCCATGGCCAGATACGGAGTTGAACTCCATGTTGTTCCTTTCAGACACAAGTGGTTCTGGGACGCCGGGATACATTGCCTAACACAAGACATCAACAGACTCGTTGTGTAAAGGCTCGCTATTAGGATTTGTATATCAAGTTGGCTCGCTATTAGGTTTTTAAATTTTTGTGATTAGGCAGAATAATCTGGCATCGGACCACCGTAGGGTTTGCCTTTGATTCTCTTGCCTGCTACTTTGACTGTCTTACTGCCTATCTTCTGCTTACGGGCACCGGATCTCTTCATCTTGCCCTGTGATTTGCAACTGGATACCCAGGATGCCGGCAGGCTGGATTTGGGTCTCGAACAAACACCACGCGGTGCTGGTCCTATGTTTTCAAGTGTATCGGCGTCGATGATCTCTGTGATTCTCATAACACTATTTACATGAAAGGTAGGAAGTTGATCTTGTTCCTTTGTGTACTATTGTAATTTAAAGTTATCAGAGTCACCATAATAGCATCATATTAGTATCACATCATATCGTGCTTGTTTTTAGTTCATTAGTTCCTATTAGTTTATTGCTTTAGTTTTAGGATACAATAAATAATGGTACAATGAAGATAACAGAGATCATTCAGTTCAAACCTTCTAGTGCCATTAAAGAAAATAAGGCACAAGATATAGTGGCACAAGATATAGTATCAGAAACCTGTGTGTCGGCCATAGCAGAGGGAGTGAGCCAGATCCTGCGAAGGGTCAAGGGCAAGGGAGTGAAACCCGGTTTCAGATGCACCAGTGGTCCTAGGAAAGGTCGTATCGTATCCAAGGCATCCACCTGTTTCATGCGAAGAGATCCTGTCAAAGGAACCAAAATTTCAAAAAAACGATTACAGAGGGCCGCTTCGGCCGGCAAGAAGATGGCGGTGACCAAACGATCCGGGGGCGTCTCTAGAAGATTGAAAGGTACACAGATAAAAACAAAAAAATCTGGAAAAGGTGGAAAGGCTTCCAGACCTATCCGTTCATTTGCCAAACCTTTTATCAAGAGCAAAATTGTAAAACCTAAAAAATAATCTAATTTTTTATATTTTTTATCGTGTCTTTGACTATTTGATAAGATTCTTCATGAGCAGATGCCTTCCATTCCTTGTTTGCACTCTTTTGTTCTATCTGGGATATAACCTGAACTCCTTGATAGATCTTTTTCATTCCATCAGCAGGATTGGTGACCAACATTATTGCTCCGACTATTATTCCTGTAATACTCATATTTTTAAAGTATATACTATCTTGAATAAGTGTCAATCTACGGGGTAGATATTAGTATTTTTGGTTGTGAATATTGTTAAAAAAGTTTTTTTTGAAAGAAAGTGTGTTCCTGTATGTATTTGATTTCTGTCCCAAACTATTGCTGATCCTACCTTCCATGGCAATACAGATTCCAATGTGAATCCTTTTAGATCCTCAATTTTTATATGAGACAACCATTTTTGGTGCTCGTCTTTGTCAAAGTCTTCCATGCTTATATTGATAATATCTTTGTAATCGTTTATCGGCTGATTGCCAAATATTTTTTTATTTCTTTTAGATACCTCGGAAAGATTTTCTTCTTTTTCCTGTGTAAAATTTTTAGAAAACTTGGCTTTAGGACCATTCCATCTGTTATTGAAAAATACTGTGTAATTGTCTTCCGAATATTTCAGCGGTATCAATATTGCATGGCCGTTGAGTTCTTCCTCGGTCTCACCACTGTCAACATGGGGCCGACCCTGATAAGTTTGTGTTCTGAAGTCGGCGCTCTCTATTACATAATCATAGTCCAATATTCTATCCAATATACTCTTGACTTCGTTGATTGGCCACCCGGGTTGCGATGGAGTCATCACTTTGTTCCTGATGTGCCCTCGATCATCTATGTATCCGTCTTGTTGTTCTAAGAAGTCAATGAACTTTATGATCTCTTCTGGTAATATGCAATTTCCTATAACCTTTGCCATTAAAATCCAATCCTATAAGTTTCCAAAAATGTCTTCCTCATACTCTCTAGAAGATCCAGTCGTATTAAGGAACCGTTAATTTTTGTAGATAAATTATTAATCGCTTCTCCAAATTCTGCTTCGTTGTGTATCGTGTTCATGTCAAAAAATAGTCCTTTGCCTACTGTATTAGAATTTATATCCTTTTCTAGGGTGTTTCTATCTTTTAGGATCCATTCGTAATTTTTTAATGTGATATCTATAGTATCATTAAAAATATTATTTTTCGACCCAAATGGCACAACCATGAAAAAATAATATTCGTCTTGATGTGTCAGCGATTTGAACCAGTCAGTGGTTAGTTCTTCCTGAAGTTCTTTTGTTGGCTGTAAGATGCGGCCGGCTAGTTTATAACAACCAAATTCCAGATGTCTTTGGTAAAATTTTTTATCTTCCATGACCTTGTGAGATACACTAAAACTTTCTTGTTGATCCCATTTCAATTTCATTTTTGCTTTGGCCAGATATTCATGCTGATGTAAGAACTTTTCACCGATGGCGAGACAATTTCCAATAAACTTTCCACCACTGTTGGCATGATAATTCAATGTTATCATCATTTTCGTGTCAAAGTTGGTTTTCATTCACTAATATTTATTGTGGTTAAATATGACTATGATAGTTCAAGGAACGAAGTTATGTCTGACCGACCTGGGAGTAGAAGATCCTATAATTCCGGAATGGTTTAATTTCAATGGTATAGTATATGATTTCATACCTCGTGTTAAGGGGGCCGCCATGGTGGATGTATTAAATTCCTTGATCAAAGATCGTCCTTGCCTATTACTTTTAAAGATGAGAACCATGGTTTCCTTGTTGACCGAACTGTCCTCAAAAGATTACACAACCGTCAAAAAGTTTTTTGATGAAAAATCATTTTTGGTGCACAGAAAATTTGAGACATTGTTGGATATTGATAATAGTCTCGATAAGATCAAGATGTTGGATGAGCATTTTTCTAATAACAATCATCATTTAAAAATAGATGTCATCGCCGACGGCTATCCGGACCAGACTTTTAAAAACATCAAGATGTTCAATTTTATCTTTTCTCACAATCCGGGAGTTGCCTTCAGTGCCAGAAATTATTACATACACTCACCACATTTCAAGAAAGAGCACGATAAAGATTTTTTATGTCTTGCAAGTGTCAGACCGGATCGTCCTGTTAGAAAATTAGTGGCGGACCAACTGTCCTTCAATAATTTACTAGACAAAGGATTTTGCTCTTTTGATAAAAAGTTAGACGACATGAAAGATAGTGTGGGCTCTATACATCTAAAAAACTTGGTGTGGCAGGACGGTATCCCTAGCATATCTCTTTATAACAAGGTAAATTTTGAGATTGTCTGCGAAACATTTGGTGGAGATCTACACGATTCATTCTGCCTCACCGAAAAAACATTAAAGCCTATTTCAATGAAGTTTCCATTCCTGCTTGTGGGCACGAGAGGTTTCTTAAAAAAACTACGAGAGTTGGGTTTTCAAACTTTTGACAGCATAATCGATGAATCCTATGATGATGAAAAGGATCATGTAAAGAGGGCCGCGATGGTTTGTGAACAGGCTGATAAAATAATAAAATCCGGATCTAGTAAATTTTATGCTCTGACCAGAGATATATGCAATCATAATTTTGAAACATTAGGTGTATTGAGTTCCAAATACAAGGAAGAATTTTGGAACAATATGAAAGAAAAAGTATATCCTAAATTATTCTAGTAGGTCGTCTATATTAACGAACGGTAGGTGTTGAAGGTCACATATCCATTTTTCGTTTTTATATAGTTGGGGTGTGTCCTTGTGTCTGTCAAAGAACCATTTCTGCCATTTTTCTTCTCTGTCCACATTGATTCTATGGAACTTTATGGCTCGCTTGGTCATTTTCATGTTCATATGGGTGCTGGCACTACAATCTGATCTAACGAACATCTTCAGAGGAGAATTTACATCTCCGGAATCCTCAACGACTTCTATGTCTCGTTTGTTTCCAAAAATAAACGGCTGGCAAGGATCACTACGATTGCCGTAGTAGAGCCCATGGTGTTCTAGTGGCCAGATGAAATGTATCTTGAGTTTTCCGTTCTGTCCTATCATGGGGTGGGCGGGTAGTTCGTCTGGGAAGTTAGATCCGGGCCTGTTCTTTTTGGCCCAGGATAAAAAATCTGCATCGTAGGTCGGAAGAAATTTGTTGATACTGATTCCTCTCCCGGCATAAAAATATATATTATTGATTTTGATGGTGTCCATGAACCCCATTGATGTCTGTGATATCGATCCATCCTCATTGACCTTTGTATTGTCGGGGTGCCTATCGTAGTGTTCTATGAACAGGTCGTGTCTACCTTGGTCTATGTCCGCTTGATGAGATATCTCTAATACATCGACTAGTTCGTGATTGGACAGTTCTTTTTGATCCAACCATATTCTAAACTTCAGAGGTGGTCCCAGATCTGGGTTCTCTCTAACAATCTTTAACTGAATTGTAGTTTTATTTGAAATAGTCAATACACTCGTCCTCTCTGAGTATATCTGAAGTCAAACAATTTAGGCCGTGACCCCAAAAATATCTGTGTCTTAGTCTGCAAGGAATGGCCTCGATACCGTGCTTTGCTAATGTTTTTTCATATTCGGCGTTTTCGTCTGGTATCAACACGGTGTTCTCGTCTAGACTTATGATGTTGATATCGAAATTTGTATTCCATATGTCGTCATCTACCCATTTGTCTAGCCACTTGAGCGACCAATCTTCGGTTTCGTACCAATACCATTTTCCATCGCTCATGTCCTGATCCTCGAAATATCGTTCTATGTCTGCATGATTGTTTTCTACGAAAATAAAATCCCAGTCTTTCAACTGTGGCATCACTTTTAATACTGTTTCCTTTTTAAATTTAGATAACACCAAACCGGGCCTAACTATTTTTATCATGGCGTCTGTATGGTCCACCCATCTCTGTTTATCCATTAGTTCGTGGAAAGTAAATTTGTCTCCCAGAACGGACTTGAACCAATTGATCCCCCATTGATTGGCCGTGTAGGCGAGGGTATAGAATATGTGTTTGCCTACCTTTATACAGTTCGAGGCATCCATGTATGGATGGTGCTCTCCGGGGAACTCCAACCAATGCAATTTGTTTTCTACTTCGGTTTGATGATAACCTTTTGGCATCTGGTGCCATTCCGCACCTTCTTTAAAGAAGTTCATAAAAATATCATGATGAGCATAATCGTCAAAATATCTGTTTGGCTGGTTGGTTGTGTAGAATGAGAACATCTTATTGTCTATGAAATCTGTATTATCCCTAGGACTCAGTGGAGGTCTTGGATTTATCACAGAAGTTATTCCGTTTGATGCTACCTGTGGTCTGTCAAATAAATTTTTACATTCGTAAATTTCAACATCGTGTTCTTTTAAAATTTTTACCAGGTTGTCTCTGTCTTCGTGTGTCTCCTTCATTATTTTGTTCATTCTGTCCTTGAAATGTCCGGGTGGCAATGCGTCAAAGTAATTCAGTGGTTGAAAAGTTCCAACCAATGCCTTTTTTAATTTTCCAAATGAGGTGTATGATCCGACAATCTTTTTATTCATTCAACGATACTTATTATTAAAAATATTCACCTAAATTATATCTGATAATGGAAGAAAAGTCATTGATTTTATTGACTTTTTGTAGGTTGACGGATTTACCGTCCGTGCTATAATGAATTATACATTTAAACGGAGGTGTAAATGAAAAAACAAAAAAATA
>Ga0075460_10000958_pt1 | contig 11398 bp, 7 predicted proteins | sample DEB08_DNA_3_FD_77580 | JGI IMG/M metagenome (GOLD analysis project Ga0075460, IMG submission 77580) | Aqueous microbial communities from the Delaware River and Bay under freshwater to marine salinity gradient to study organic matter... | ecosystem: Environmental > Aquatic > Marine > Coastal ...
GCGCCTTGAACCGCTTGCTGACTGCCTGCCAACGCACTTTGGTATGCACCGGCTCCGCCCGTGCGGGCTAAATCAGCGATACCTTGGGCTCCAGTGGCGGCTTGACCCGCTACACCACGAGCGCCAGTAATAGCGCCTTGAGTATCCAGAGCCGCTTGTTGTGCTGCGGTTCTTCCACCTGTGCCTGCTTGTGCAGCGACGTTACGAGCAGCCGCGGTTACATCGCCAATACCGCCCATTGCGGATTCGTATGCACCAATACCACCAGCTCCAGACGTTGCTGCTGCTTGACGAGCAGCGTCTGAAACGCCTGATAAATCACTTAATGCGCCAGTTGCAGTTTGACGCGCACCTGTAGTAGCGCCAGCTAATCCAGCAATACCTTGTTGCGCGGCGGCACGTGCGGCTTCGTTTGTGCCTGTAATACCTTGCGTTGTTTGGAGGGCCGCGAGCCGCGCTGCGTCAGTCGCACCGCCTACACCCGTGCCAGTAGCTTGTGCCGCGGCACGTGCAGCGTCACTTACGCCTGCTAGACCTGCGCCAGTTCCGGCAGCGCCGGTACGAGCATTCAGGGCAGCCACATTTGCGGCATTTGCACCCGCTAAACCAGAGGCAGCTAGAGCATCTGCTCCTGCGCCAGCGATCCCACGGGCTTGATTAATAGCCTGAAGAGTACCTGCACTCGCAGCATCGGCTGCGCCTAATCCGCCTTGTCCGGCGGCGGCTAGTCTCTCGCCTGCTCCCGCAACAGCGTTACGGGCCGCCTGTATGGCAGCAGCACTGTCTTGTGCGCTTGCACCCGCAGAACCCAGAGCACCTAAACCAGCAGCGCCTGCTGCGGTTTGTGCATTTTGAGCCGCTTGTCCTAGTGCGGTTCCTGCGTTTGACGCGGTTGTTTGAGCAGCCCCAATAACGTTTTCAATATTGGTGCCTAATGCGTTTGCAATATTACGAGCATTTAAAGCGTTTTGAGCAGCGGTGTTTAAACCAGCAATGCCAGTACCTGCTACGTCAGTAGCTTGTTGGGCCGCGTTTGCAAGTCCGGCTTGTGCGCCTGTTGCGGCGTCATATCCAGCCTGTTGAGCGGCAGCCGCTTGGGCTCGTGCTTGGGCCGTGGCCCCCTGTTCGCCAGCTAGTTGCGCTGCCAAATTGTCATAGGCAGTTGTTTGACCTGCGGTTTCTACCGCTCCGGCAGCTTGGTTCAAGGCAGACTGCATTCCAGTCTGCGTACCTTCTAAAATCCCCGGAATACGGCTTGCTGCCGTACCTAAAGCATTTTGACCGCCAGTAGCCGCTAAACGTGCGCCTGTGGCGGCGTCACTCATTGCGCTAGTAGCTGTTTCGGTAGCTCCAGCGCCGTAGTCAATGCCTCCGGTAATACCGGTTTGAGCGGCTTCTACTTGAGGGGCAATGTTTGTAAGACCGGCCTGCATCGCTGCTGCCGCATCTTGTTGATAAGGCAAAGCGCCAGCCATGGTCGCCCCAATGGCTTGTTGCGCATCACCAAGGGTGTAACCGGCTTCTTGTAAATAAGGTTGATAACCACCAATGCCCGCTTCAGCTATGTCTCTTGCTGTAAGCTGGGCAGCAGTCATATCCGCCACCATATATGGCGGTATTTCTATCCCTTGGTCTGCGAGAGCTTTTGCGGAAGAAAGTAGGCCTAGCTTATAGGCCTCAATTTCCGGGGCTTCGCGGACAATACTGGTTGTTTCTTCAGCCATATCGCTTATGCCCTCCCGCGGGCTTCAAGACTTCTCATGACTGAGTACATGTTCTTGATGCCATTATTAAGGTTTCCATTTCCAGCACCACGTACTGCATCGGTGGTCATTACGAACTCACCGGGCATTAACATGGCTCTAACGCTATCCTGTCCGGGGATACCTTCATTAGGCATAATGCCGCCATTGCGGCGCGGGAAAATAGCTCCGCCAGCCGCTGCCGCCAAGGGACGTGCAAACGGGCCGCCGGGAGTGCTGGACATCAAGTATCCAGCGTCATTAACGAATGCTCTGCTTGGAACAAATGGCTGAATTTCTGGTGCGACATAAGGATCAAGGTCGCTTTGCATAATAGCCATGTCCGTGGTTTCTCTAGGCTCGTATTCTCCCGTTTCTTCGTTCAGAACCTGTGATCCAAGGTCTTTTACGAGGTATTTACCGGGGTCTTGAGCAATCAAATCGGCACCCGTAACTGGAGTACCGTCTGGGTTGTAGTCGATAAAGTTTGCCTGTTCAGGCTGCGGCACGTCGAACATGCCGGTTGCGCCCATCGTAAGAGCGCCAACTGCTGCGGTTGGTCCAAAACGTGCCAGCATACCGGGGCCTGCTGCGGCTTGCGCAGCTCTCAAGCCTGCTTCTGTAGGTGTGATACCAGACGCTGCCATCTCTGACAGGTAAGATTGACCTGCTGCTTGTTTTGCTGCTTCGACTTCCAGAGGTGTTTGACCGCCGCGGAACATGTAATCACCCGTTTTTTCGAGGATTCCGCGTTCTGCTGTGGCACCACCAGTGCCGCCAGTGCCACCACCAGCACCAGCACCACCAGCATCACCAGCACCACCAGCACCACCAGCATCACCAGCAGCAGGCGCTGTAGTCGTTGAAGGTATGTTTATTTCAGACCCAGCATAAATCTTGTTTGGATCAGTAATATTCGGATTAGCTTCTAGCAACGCGTCAACAGTAGTGTTGTTTTGAGCAGCAATCTCGCTCAACGTGTCACCCGATTCGATAATTTTGGTCGTTCCAGTAGAACTACCCGCAGGAGGTGCAACGACACCGCGATCAAACGGTGTAGCAATAGCATCTTTAAAGCCCTGCCACGAACCACTCGTTAAGCCTTCGCTTAAATTTGAGAAGCCTTGAGTCAATCTTGCGGGATTTGCTGCGTCTCCAATGTTTTTGAAGAAACTTCCTGCACCTTGGTTTGGTCCAGTAAATCCGGCTGTTACACCACCAATCGCACCGGCAACAAGCGCAGACTTCAATGCGTCTTTAAGACTTCCGCCACCTATTAATGTTCCAATACCCGAACCTAACGCGGCTCCGTACATTGGGCCCAAAGCAGGTAGCAAGAAAGGCATTGCGATTGGAAGAACAATTGGCGCAATCTTTTTAACGACCTTAACAACCGCCTTGACCACTTTCTTAACGGCCTTGACGATCTTCTTGAACAGTTTCTTCAAGAAAAACTCTGGCAGACCAGTAGTCGGGTTAATATCGTTTGCTTCTGCACCTACAACGTAAGCTTCGGGGTTTTCGACACCCTGCTCAATGAGCATGTCAAAAATGCGCTCCTTGATTGCAGGGTCTGCCAGAAACTGGGCGGGGATAATAAGCTCACCTTCTGCAACGTGAGCCAACATATTGTCTTCATTGCGGCCATATTTAGCCATTCGTTCCGCTAAAGCAGGGAACTGAGCAATACCTTCGTCACCGTAATCAGAGGATTTTTCACCGTATACTTCTTCAATTTCGTCATCTTCCATGACGAAATCACCAATACCACCCTCTGGAACGGTCAACTCTTCAATTTTTTCGACTGCTTCTGCCATTACCCCGCTCCACCAGTGATACTTTCAGGCATAGTTACCTGTATCATTGTACTTCTCTTTTCCCCGCCCGTCCATGAAGAACCGCACTGAGGGCAGTTTCCATCGGGGTAAGAAGCAATCTCTTCCGGGGTATCCACCTCGTTTTCACAACTAACGCAATGAACAATGTCCCTGCTAGTCGATGGCAGCCATTTGCTTCCATTCGGCATTGTGATTATGGTTTTATCAGTCATAGCTTTTCCTCACAACTGGAGCTGGGATACATTTAACAGCACCGAGGGTGCCGACGGCGCAAAGGCTGATGCCGCTAATGCGTCCAACAAAACGTTTGTATCGTTAGCCGCCCAATACAGCTCAACGTAATCGGTGGCGGCGAGAGAAATCGTGTAGTTCAACGATATGGGCAAATATCCGTTGTTAGCGTCTATTGTCACGGCTCGGGTAGAATCCCCAACATCGGTGCCGTTCTTCCGAAGCCAGAAAAATATGTTTTTAGAACTGGCGCTTGTCGAAGTTAACTGGATCGTTGCGTCGATCTGGTAATAACCCGCTTCAACCACGTTTAACCGCGACCCGCTGCTCAAGGTAACGCCGTTGGTGACAAGCGTACTTGTCAGGGTAATTGCGGTTGCCGTGTTGATAGCCCCCAGCGTTTGATCGACTGTAGCGACAAAACTTCCGTAGTCCAAACCAATTGGAACGGTAGGCCGCACCATGATTTCGCCGTTTGTGGCGTCTACGGTAAGCACCGCAGCGATAACAATCACACCATTTGGTGCCGTTGGGCGTACATTAGTCAAGCCGCCTGCCGTAGTAGGGGAGGCATACAATATATCTCCAGCCGCCCACGTCTCACCGCCTTGGCCTGTTGTGTCAATATCACGGACTTTGCCGTAAATAGTTACCGGCCCAATGTCGCCGTCGGGCATATCGTGCGTGGTAACACCAATAAAATAAAGCTCGTTTGCAGAAGAATTTGCGGTATACGGAGAAATCAATATCTCATTGTTTACTCCCGAAAAGCCAACCACTGTTCCGTTCGTAATAGTCGATCCCGTATCGTTTTTGACGTACATATAGGTTTCGTAACCTATTTGTTGGACCACCCCGTCACCCATGGTCAGGTCTAACGTGTCCTCATTGTCGTTCCACGTTAAAGTTCCGCGGTCCACGTTGCCTTGATCGTTTGTTATGGTCAGCTCCGTTGCTCGCCATGGACCCGGATTGTTGACCTGATTCAAAAATACCGAGAACGCACGGACAACTTCGGCCTGATACATCTGGTCATAATTGACAGGCGCATTAGGGAAGATTGGTTGTACAAGTCCTCTACTCATCTACGCCCATCCGGTCTCATATCTACGCGTGGCGTACCTAATCGCCACCCAACTCCGGTTTCGTCCGAGGCAATTTTGAAGGCAAAAGAGCGACCACGAAGCCGTATGTTTACTTCGTTTGTAAATTGTTCTACCGGCACCGTGGCACTGCGCGTAACAGCGCTCGTATTGGTGCTGGTATAGTCGGCCCCGGGCCAATTCCGGGTTTCCAAAGTGAAATCAACACTAGGAGAAGGCCCCGAAGACCCATTAAAGGTAACATCTGGGATCAAACGACTGAGAAACACAAAGTTGTCGCCTGATCCAATCGACATTTGGCTGCTTTCTATATAAGAGTCTATTGCCGCTGGCGGGTTTACGCTTCCATCATCGGTGCCAAATTCATGGAAATAGAGGTAGCCGTCCAAAGATGCGGCAATAGGATACTGATTAATACCACGGTCGATCCAAACAGACCGATCAAGAACGCCGTAGTACCAGACCTGTTCTTGGTAGTTATAAACCACATAACGGTCGATATTGTCGGAATCCGCAGACGGATAAAACCACCAAATTTCCGAATAAGCAGAATTAACCCCGCAGGTAACTTTTTCCTGTTGGGCAACATTAAAGTCATTAAATACATAAGAGCGTACCGAGCAAGGTAGCTTTTGTACCTGACCTGTGTACATGTAGAACTCTTGCTCACCCATCCAAAAAACAAGGTCATCCACCGCAATTGCTGCTAAAGGACCAGCAATAGTCACGTTGGCGGAAATTTCGTTAATGCCAAAGGTAAACGGAGGGCCTAAATACTGCATGGCGTGAAGCGAAACGTCAGTAAATACCAAGATTTGCTGCCGTGTTTCGAGGGCCGTGATGATTTCAGAACCTGTACCGATCCGCAGATCACCCGCCGTGTTCGTTGCAGAAGCCGCCCAAACCAAGGGGTTTTCTTGGTCCGAAAAACGGATCAATAGCGGGTCTTGCGTACCAATGTCATCTTCAGGATCACAGCCAAACACGATAACGTGCCTGTCGCGGTCTGAAATCATGACCTGCTTGGCTATCGTAGGCGTCGTAGCGTCAGCCCCGGCAAGGTCTGAAAGGGCCACGGCCCGTGTAAAAGGTGCCGAGCTGGTTGATTTATCCCAATAATAGATACCACCATTGCGGATGTTGATAATTAGGTCTTCACCAAAGTTGTCATGGCTCCAGATACGCAAGGTATCGCCAATCGCAGTCAGTGTAGCGCCCGATCCCCACGTTCCGCGGGACCACGTGCCTGCACCCCAACCCGTACCTGCAACAGTCGTATCCAGACCGGTTAGAACTTGATAAGCCCCAACAACAGACGCTCCGCCGTTACCGGTATCCGACCCGTCGGCCACGACAGGAACAGGCGTATACTGCCCATCAACCGTAATGTTAGATAGGGTGTTTACCTCACGAGCTACAATCTCGTAAGTGTTTGAGTTTTCTACGCGAGAAATCTGATACTCTTGGTTAAGAACATCTGCCGTAATCTGACCACCAAGGCTTACAGCACCTGAAAACGTAACAAAATCGTTTTCTTGTGCGCCGTGGTCGGTGTCAGTGACAGTGATCGTAGAAGAGCCGTTGGTCGCGGAAAACGTGACATCGCCCGCAGCCGTTGTTTCACGGATTGGCGTAATGTCGGCGTAAGCGCCACCTTCGTTGATGTAATACTTGAGGTGTGTACCTACGCCAATGTAGCTTGTGCCATCTAAAGCAACAAACGGATGAAGCGCCCGACAGGTGCCAAGGAAGCTTTTGCCTGAAAGCCGCTCCCAGCCCCCGATTTTTTCGGGCGTTCCAAACCTAAACCGCACTTTGTCACAGTCAAACCAGCCGCCCTCATTGGTATATGAGGTGGTTTCTCTATTTACACCCGGTCTGAACTGTAACTTTTGTAGCGGCATTCATTCCTCACTCAGCGGCTTCTTTTGACTCCAATGAATCAGCAAGAGCTGTTACAAACGCTTCACGGCCAAAAGCAAGCTGGTCTACGTTAAAACGTGCGCTAGAAAGCTTTCGGTCTAAGTCTGCAATATGGTTCACCATAGCAATCTGCTGTTCATTCAAGTCGTCAACGTCATGTTCTACGCCATTGACAGTGATGGTTTTCTTTTCGTCTTTCGCCATCGTTTGTCTCCTTTAAGTTAAAATTAAGCGTCCCAAGGCAGCCCGTCTGCTTGCGTGTTTGCACGATCAATCTGACCTTGCACTTTCGCAGTACGGTTTGCTTCGACGCGCAGCTTTGCTTCTTCAGGCGTTTCATCACCCTCAACGAGGCTTGCATACACCCAACCAAGAACGTCGTTCTCAGTAAGGTCCGCGTATGGGATAAAGTCTGGACTTGATGGGTCAGGCTCGCAACGAAGCTTGCCGCCCTCAGTAGCCGTGTAAGACGGAGTACCGTCGCTTGCAGCTACGCAAGACCAGTAGACGAGAATAACGCCCCCGTCTGAATCTTTGTGGGTCATGTTGTTTACTGACCAAGTTGTGTTGATTGCCATGTTTCTTTCTCCTTTTATGACAAGTTAGACTAGCTTATTGTGAAATAAGAGGGTGAACCAAAATTAACCATACAATACCCCCCTGAATACGCAGTATTAAAACCGAGCGTGATCGTAGGGTTAGCTGTACTGTTATTTGCTATTGTAAAAGTTGGGGCTGTTCCGCTCGTCACTGAATTAAAGACAGTAATCGTCCATATACCGCTTGCATTGGTGCAACGCATATACTCGCTTCTGTAGCCTACGTGATCTGAGCCTTCTATTTTTATAAATGCCGACGCGCCGTTTCCAGCGGTGTTAAGGGTAAACACTCGACCATTGGGGTTGCTAAAAGTGGTATAGTAACCACTACCGACTTGCAAAGCATTGGAAACATAAAGTGTAGGCGAAGCTACCCCCGTATCTGCGGGATTACTGCTAGTCCCGATAGATACAGTATTTTCGCCCGCATCAACAAACAGCATATTAGCGTTGCTGTCAGACTCGACGCGGAAGTCGTAGTTATTGCTGTTTTCGTTGAAAGTAACTCCGGTAGTTGCTGTCCAGCGCACCCGCTCGGTTGAATTGGTTTCTAGCTTAAGGTTCGCAGACGAACTGTTAGATACAAGAATTAAGTCTGTTCCATCGAAGCTAAGGTCGGCATTGCCCGCCCCGGGAGCCAATAAATTCAAATACGCAACATTTGAACCATTATCATAGGCAAGCCGCGAGGTTCTATTGCTGCTTTCATCGTAAACGTCGTAGCCTGCAACGCGGTTTGAAGTGGTGTTTTGAGCAACGTAAAAAACATCAGCACCCCCGCTGTCTCTGACATCTAACAAGTGTAGGGAGCCGGTAGGGCTCGACGTTCCCATACCGATTCGGTTGTTACCAGCATCAACAAACAGCATATTCGCGTTGTTGTCAGACTCGACGCGGAAGTTTACGCCTGCGGCAGATTCTTGGTTAACAACAACAGTGCCTGTATTTTCAAACGCCAACGGGACTAATGCGTCAGTCGGACCGCCCTGAATAATGACGTTTGGTTCAGAAGTGGGATCAGTATCTCCTATCAAGAAACCAAATTGATTGGTTCTGTAAGCGTTTGTTAACAGGGCTCGCCTAGCACTGCTGGTATAAGTAGTGTTAGCGTAAAAACGTAAAGCCCCGTAGCTGCCATAATCAGCCGACGTATCGTTGAGGGGGTAGCCGCTCAATTCGAGCGAATTATAAACCCCTGCCACACTATTAGCCCGGTCGCCTATTGTGACGCTACCTTGAACGCCAAACATAAAGCCGCTGTCAGACAGGGAGCTTGTGCCCACGGCAACTTGTTCGTTACCCGCATCAACAAACAGCATATGGGTGTTGTTGTTAGACTCGACGCGGAAGTCTTGATCCGCAGAATTGTCATTGACCGTGACACCACCGCTTTGTATCAGAATTGAATTTGTTGGCGCACCTGTCGTGATCTGGAAAGGATAAGTCGCTGCGGTGACGTCTCTTAGCGCTATAGTCCCGCCATAACTGCCCACAATCCATTGCTGGTTTGAGGCGTCCGTTTCGTAAAGCGTTAATCCGGGTGCAGTTCCTTGTGACCTAAGAGAACCCGCAATGTCTAACGCGAAGGTTGAGCTTGGCGAGTTAGTTCCTATGCCGACCGAATCAACGGAAGCATCCACAAAGATCATATTAGAGTTGTTGTCAGACTCAACGCGGAAATCTCCACCGGTTCTACCATCGTCGTTGAATACGGCGTTGCCTTCTTCACCTAACACGAAGTTAGTGAACCAACCTGAGCCTCCGACGGCTGTCGCATCTCGACCTATATAGATATTTCCAGAACCCGCTTGGTTGGTTCTCGTACCTATGACTATATCGTTAAGCGAAAAAATACCCGAAGAATTAGCCGTAGCACCGAGATTATCACTCCGAGGCATATAATGAGCCTCTGAGTCATATCCAATAAAATTGTCTTCATTGACCGATATATTTCCGTTTACATTTAGAGCATGGGAACCAGAGCTTTGCCCAATTTTTACGGCGTTTGCGCTTGCATCAACAAACAGCATATTGGTGTTGCTATCAGACTCGACGCGGAAGTCGTTATCTCCACCGTCTTCGTTGATTACAACACCGCCTGCAAAGATGGCATTTGTGTCTTCGTCAAGAGTTAATGCTGTTGTTAATGTCTGCGAATTATTGGGCGTTACTTGGAAGTAAAGGGCGGTGCCGCCATCTGTACCAGACGCAAAATTTTCTGTGGCTTGTGCTCTTATGCTTGCGCCAGTGTATAGGCTTGTTCCATCTGAGCCTTTAAACTGAACCATACCCAAACCATCATTCACTGTAAGGGCTGTTTGTGCTTCCAGCGTGTTGTTTAAACTATGCCCTAAATTTAATACTGCATAATCTGACTGTGTTACGCTGTATGCAATTACGCTAAATTCAGCATCAGCAGCAGATTTATATAAGGTGGCGTTATCCTCCAATGACAATGCGCCAGTTACACCTACATCACCTGCAAAGGTAGTATTCTGACTTGAATCAATCGTAATCGCAGTGCTTGTGGCGTTATCGTCGATGCCTGTGGAGGTGAACGTAGTAAACGTGCCGGTGGCCGCGCTAGATGCGCCAATGTTGGTGCCGTCAATCGCGCCGCCGCCAATATCAACGGAGTTAGAAATAAAGTTGGTAATCGTAAAATTGCCGGTGCTGTTAGCAATCGAACCTGCCGCAGTGCCGTCGTTGGCTTTGATGTTGGTAATCTCAAGGTTCGTTGCGTTAACGCCGTCGTCCTTGAGCAAAACGCTGTCAATCGTCACACCGCTGCCAGCGGTAGTTTCGTTGATCGTGTTGGTTGTCAGCGCCTGACCGCTGTTGATAATCAGGTTGTTTGCACCGGACGTGTTGCCGTTGGCCAAAATCTCGGCCAGCGTATCCACCGTGCCGACTTGGCTGTCCACATACGCCTTGATCGACTGCTGCGTAGCAAGCTTGGTGGCGCTGTCTGAAGACATGTCGTCTTCGTCAAGAACGCCATCTACCGTAGTAGAGCTGGCAATATTAAGGCTTGTGCTGGCGGTAAGCGTCGTAAATGCGCCAGTTGAAGCACTGGCTGCGCCCACAGTGGCACCGTCTACGGAACCGCCATTGATGTCAGCCGTCCCAGCAGTAAGCGTCGGCGTGGTAATTTCAGTGGCGCGAAGCTTAGTAAATACGTCTGTTACAGTCGCAGACGCGCCTGCGCCGTCAAATTTAACGACCATATCAACCCCGGCAGGGATTTCTAGGTCATTACTAGCGTTATATGTGCCTTGGAAAAGCAAAACAGACTGACTACCCGCCAGACTGTTTCTAATAAATAGAATCTTTTCAGCGTCGTTTGGAACCAAACGAACGTATGCGCTGCCTCCTAGATCAGAGGCGCTATAAATCTCAATCCATTTGTTACGGCCTTCAGAACTCGTCGTAGAGCCATTAACAATATTTAGATCATTTGGAGAACCAGAAGTACCCGCGTTGGTCAGCGTTACACGTACAGAGCCGTTTACTGCTTGGTCGATAATGTCAAAGTTGACATTCGTAGTGTCGCCCCAAGTGCCAGATTGCTCCCCCGTGGCGGGTTTTTCGATTCCGAGGTTTACTGTATAGGTACTTGGCATCTTTTTAAATCCTTACGCTGCTATTTGCGTCCAGTTAGCATCTTGTGTTGGCGTATCCTCCGACCACGTGGGCGACTGACTTGGTGTTACACTAATATACCCCGGATTTTGATCGGGAACAATATTTGAGTACACCAGTACCTGTCCAACACCTCCTGTCGCAGCTACACCTGTTACATTTACGATAGCGTCAGACTCTACCGTCACGCTACCAACTCTTCCTGTACCGGCTACGCCACCTACATTAACATTCTGGTCAGTAGTTACTGAAACAGACCCAACTGCACCGGTCGCAGCAATACCTGTAACAGGTACGTTTGCTTCACCATCTACTGAGGC
>Ga0075460_10000974_pt1 | contig 11325 bp, 18 predicted proteins | sample DEB08_DNA_3_FD_77580 | JGI IMG/M metagenome (GOLD analysis project Ga0075460, IMG submission 77580) | Aqueous microbial communities from the Delaware River and Bay under freshwater to marine salinity gradient to study organic matter... | ecosystem: Environmental > Aquatic > Marine > Coastal ...
GGTGTAGCTGTCAGTGATGTCACGCAGTGCCTGACGGTATGCTGTACGCTCGGCGCTCATTGTAAGGTCAGACGATGCCCACCAGTCGGTAGCCGCAATCAAGCGGTCACGCTCGGCGCGCAACAGCTTCAAAGGCTCCGCTGCATTAAGCTCGGTTAGCTTTGCGTTGACGGTTGCCCAGCTACATCCCCAGTCAGCTACGTTGCTGCTTTCGATTGCTGAACCATTAGCGTCTGCTCCGGTGACTTTACGGAACATCTCGTTGAATTCTGCTTCATTTGTTGGCTCACCACGCAACACCCATTCGGTGATGCCTAGTTCGGTCAGAGCCTCTGATATTGATGCCATTTTGTTTTTACTCCTATTAAAGTGCGCTGACTAAAAAGCAGTCATGGCGCGTGTATGAAAGCAGATTATCACTACCTGCAACGCTGTCATAAATGTACGCTTCTGCACCCAGATAATCAGTGGTTCCGTTCATAGGGATTAACGCTTGGGTAGTGCAGGTAAGGTCATCGCCATAAGATTCACTCGCAAGCCAAATGACGTTTTCAGCATATACGCTTCCATTCTTTGTTAATCTTGCACCCACTGCGCGTATAGTTCCCGACCCAGATGCAGTGATTAAAGTGCAAAAATAGTAGCCCGCAACATTTGGTTGCCATCTTTCGTTTGCACTGTCCCAAGTGCTGGTGTTGTCCGCTTGGACAGTTGCGTGTGTAGACCAATCAATTCCTGTCCAAACACCACTAGAAATGCTTTGTGTACCCGACCACGCCCCAATTGACAAAACAGGCACTTTTGGCGTAACGATACCGCTGCTGTTAATCGTCAGCGCGGTGTTGCTGTTCGTTGGGTCTTGGATCTCGGAGACTTTCAATATCGAGGTCATTGAGCGATCTCCGTTACCATAACTATTCTATTATCCGAACTTGACCAAGCGTTGTTTAGTGTTCCCCCAGAGTTTACTTGCACTTGAAATTGTAGTCGCATTGAACTTGTTGTCCCGGCTGTGTTCGCGTGAAGAAATGGATAGTCAAGCATTGTATTTACAGGCTGGTTATATGAAGAACTACCCATATAGTTGTTACTGCTCCATTGTGTGTCGCCATTATTTGAATCTACAATCCTAAATCTGCCATAGGCATTAGCATTGTCTAATAGTAGGGTAATTGTAGTTTGCCAAACTAAGATACTGTTGGAGAATTTTGGCGTTATATCTACATACCAATCGGTTACATCTGTCATAGAACTACTAGTAGTAGTAAATCCATTGTTTGGTACAGCGCGATATTGAACCTGAACCACATGACCCGGAATCTGCACACCGTTGCCGCTGGTCTTCTCGTTAATGGTATCGACATAGAGCGTACTCATTGTGCAATCTCCATAACGGTCAATGAGTATGTAAAGAATCTCGGAGTCATAGTGTCTACTAATTCGTTATATGAATACCCTTTGAGCTTTATATCAAAAGAGCTTCCAGTAGGAACCTCTACGGTTTTTGAAATTGTTGTATCTGGCGGGTATGCCGGATATACAAGAGCGCCATCATACCACGGGTAAGCGCCAAAACCGTGGTTAATGCCATTAACTTCAAAAATAATACCAAAAGCACCCCTCACTGTTTCGGAACTATTAGAGGTAAACCCGCTGGTTCCAAGTAAAACAATTTTATTTGAAGAGGATATTGGGGTGTATGAAATTGTTAAAAGGTCGGCATAAATTCTGCCAGTACCACTATTAGCAATAGCGATTGTGGTGTCTCCAAAAGAATTTTGCATCTGAACCACACTACCCGCTGGCAGTGTCGCACCATTCGGAAACGATGGCTTGCCTGTGCTTGCGTCAATCGTGACAGCAGACGTACCCGCCGCATTATTGATTTGGTCTACATTTAATATAGAAGCCATCTATGCCTCACAGTATTGTTAAGTTGCCGTCAACCGTGATTGTGGCTGATGGGTCTATGGTCAGTGGGCCAATAGCCAGCGCATTTTCTGCCGTGGCAATTGTCGTGTTCTGCGTAACCGTCTGGTTGTTGGTGCGGAACACAGCCGTATGTACCTTCGTTACTGTCGTCTGGAAGTTCGGCGCGGTTATGCCGCCAGCAAAAGTTCCCCCAGTTGACGCTGCCACCACATCCGCAAAGGTCTGGGCGCGGTAGGCTATAATTACAATCTCGTCATTCAGTGTAGCGCCAGTGGCTAAAGTAACCGTGTCGCCGTTGCTGATAGTATAGTCTGTTTCGTCCAGATGCACACCGTTTAAAAACACATCTACAACAGGGCCGCTAAACGCCAGAATGGCGCTGTTAATGTCCGCACCAGTAAAGACTGTCTGGCTGGCTGTAGCCACATACTTAAACCGGATGACGTTGGTGTAGCTAGATGGCGTGTCAATAGAACGCCCAAGGTAGCGCACCATAATCACATCACCGTTAGCCGGTGCGGCGCTAAAGGCTAGGGTGTTGCCGGATGCCGTATATGCAGCCGAGGCCCCCGGTTCTTGAACCACGTTGCCGATAGTGACTATGATTGACTCACCGTCTGGAACAGTCTGGGTCAGGCCAAACGAGGTCGTTGACCCATCGCCCGTAAAGCGCTGGGAAGCTACCGTTCCATAATTTGGCTCTGATCCTATGTATGCCATTAATCAGCTTCCTGTATAGTTAATTCACCCGCTTCAACCTGACGCGAGATTTCGGCGTAGTGACGGTTGGCTGGGTCAAGAGGTACTGACACCCGGATACCGTCAATGGTTGCGTTGATGGAGCAGTTGTTGCCTTCAAAGTCTACGGAGTAAACCGCCGATTCAATGTTTATTTCATTCATCGTTATAACTCCGCATCAAAGGCAATGTTGTTACTGGATTCGAAGTACAACCAACATTGGTTGCTACCCGCGCTCCCAGTCGCTGTATGGGTTAAACACGCCCCCCATGTAGTAGAGTACTGCATTGTGCTAACACTTACTGTATGTGTGTTTGAACCGGGGGTTATGGCGGTGAAATTAGCTAAATGAATAACGGATGGGGTCGCCCTTTTTTCTACTTTAAAGGCTATGCCGCTGTTCCACGCAGTCGTATTGGAAGAAGTGCCGCCTACAATACCAGCGCCACATTTTTCATAATACCTCTGACACAACGACAGTTCCTCGCCATAGCTGCGGTGTTCAAACGGCGTGGCTGTATCGCCTACTTCAAATTGAACGCCTGTAAGTTGCCATGTTGCATTAAGAGTTGTTCCCACAGCGTTTGATTGGTTTGCTCCCGCCCAAGCAGGCCCAGAATATGCTGCCCACGATCCTGTAACAGGGGTTCCACTATAAGCACTCCCCGCCGCTAAGTTCCAAGTAAATTGTAGTCCGGGACCATTGTCATTGGCAAAATTGTTGCCGCCTGTATCTCCTATTACAGTTATTATCTTTTTTTCCCATGTGTTAGCAGAGTCTATTGTATACTCTTTTGGAAGGTGTCTGTTTGAATCCATATTATATACATTAACGGTAAAAGTTCCTGTCACAGAAGATTTTACCCAAAAAGATAAAGTGCCAGTTTTTGCATCAACTGATCCATAATTTAAATGTGTAACATTTTGTGCCTCAATAACATGCCTTACATCAAAAAGTTCACTAGCGTCAATTGCTGATTCTGCGGTTGTTGTTGTCCACTTTCCAGAATATGAAAAACCTGTAGGAGCATCTGTGACTTGCGTCCAAGTTCCAACAAATTGATCAGCGTCATATGCTTCAGTCTTAAATCTATCTATTGAAGCATAATTTGGATTACCTGTTGAAATAGACCCACTCGTACCCCGCTGTGCCACCTGCATCGCACCATTGATGATGAGATTCCTGTGCGTAAGCACCTGATCCGTTACCTTTGGTACGGTAACGGCATCGTCTGCAATACTGTTTGTATTAATGGTGCTTATCGGCATCTGTTTACTCCGGTGAAACCTGCGCGGCTAAATGCGCGGCGTATGCTTCTTTTATAGCATCTGTATGCACAGCGGTGCAAATAGCTCGAACCTCGGCGCTCTCACCTGTGATATCAGTGTCAGGGGCTACAACGTGCCGATGAAAGCTACGGCTAATCTCAACGCCGTCCCGCTTGATAACCGTTGCAGTGCGTACTTGAACGTGCTTGTAGTCGCCTACGATTTCGATTTTGTCTTGTTGTGTTTCTTCTGTTAATGCCATTTTTATCTCCTATGGATGGACTGTCCGACCTGATAATCCAATCAGGTTATTATGTTCGTTGCCATTGAACCCAAAAATCTATTCTATGTCCAGACGCATCTGCGTTTGAAAAACCAGACGCATTTCCCCAGTAGAAAATAATGTTAGAGCCACTATTATTTACCATAGGTGAAAGGTCTGGAAATGAACTACTGGATATAGTGCTATACCCCAGCACACCTGTTCCAGCAAAGAAACCACCAATATTTGAACTAAACGGTAGAGAAAGTTGTAAACTATTACTATTTGAGTTTGATGGAACATTTATTGAAGCCTGAAAGTTCACTATCGAACCTATTTTCACATAATAAGAACGGTTCGTTATAATACTCAGACCAGCACCAGAAAGGTCAGTCACATTGTGAGTACCCTCCTCATAGTCATCCAGCGTATTGCTTGTGATAGGGGAAGGGCCACCAGTGCCAAAGACTACACCGCCAGAGATGTAGAGGTCTTTCCAACGAAGGGTGCTTTCTCCCAAATCAATGGTAGCATCTACATTTGAACTATTTTTATGTGGGAATATTGCATTAGTTCCAAATTCAATTCCTGAATGAGCTGAGTTACCTTGTATTCTTAGGTTGTCGCCGTTATTGACCCCAATATCACCCACAGTGGTGCCGCTTTTCTGGAAGTCTACAATGCTGCCATCACTCGTAGCCCTGTCAAAAGTAGCTACTGTGGCTCCATTTTTGTCTACTGTTATTCCGTCACTAAATGTACCTGTCGTAGCGGCAAGCGGATTTCCCGAATCATGCTCTAAGCGGCGCGTTACCTCTGCCAAGCCGCGATAGATAACATAGATGTTACCTGTGCCAGATGAGGGCGCGGCGTCAAAGGTCAGGGTCGTACCAGTTGCTGTGTACGACTTGCCAACTCCCGGCTCCTGCTGAATGTTGTTAACAAACACTTCTAGGTCTTCAGGCACGTTTACGGCGCGGTTAAGCGTAAACACGGTCTGCGAACCAGTGCCGTTAAAATACTGACTTGTTGTCTTGGTTAATGCTTGCTGAACTGGAGTGCCTATGTATCCCATTATTTACTCCGGTAAGTTGGCTTCTGCTTCGGCGTTACGCTGCTCGGCGGTCTTAACCCACCCGCGTGTAAATGCGTCAGCCACGATAAGTTCACGAGTAGCTGGAATCTGCACCCCCTCATCTAGCGCACGGTTAGTGTAGATAGATACAATTTCGTCATTGGCAATCCTTGCACGTTCAGTCACTGCGTTCTCAGCCCAATCAGACGGAGACAATGCAGCGTATTCTAAGCCTTTGAACTGAGTATCTGTCAGTTCGATTGTGATTGTTTGTGTCATTGTTTTTACTCCGTTGAGTTAACCGATTAGAAACCCAGTGAATTGAGTTTCATCTGCCCCGCCATAATATTGCAACCCACCACCTGAATATGTAACTTGAATAGAATCGCCGGCGGCTAACGATATCATCGTGGTCATAGAAGATGTTTTATCTCCATCACTATTTCCTTGCATATAAGCATATCCGTGGTTATATGAGCCGTTTACTACGAACCTTGGGTAGCCATCAGCACTTGTGTTGTTATCAAAATAAATATGCAGAGTAAAAAGGTATCGCCCTGCTATTGGCGCAGTAAATAGGTAAGTTGATGTATTGAAATGACCACCTGTATTTACTTTTGCAGAAGTAAAGGGAATTGGACTAGTTGTTTGATAGCCCCCTGAAGCCTGCGCACAAAACGCTGGCTGATACGGCATAGTCACACGGCCTGAACTGTCAATCGCAAGGACATTATTACCGCCACCACTCCCTCCCATTCGGAAGTTATATGATGCTGTGTTGGCGTGACCTATGTAGAATGGAATATTCGGATTAGCACCGAAACCAGTGCCTAGAAAAAAACCCGTGCCATCTTCGCCAACCAGCATTTCTCCTGTTGGCCCTAGGATATAACCTGTTAAGCCAGCGTCTACTTTAATATGCCCACCTACACTAAGTGCTTGGGTTGGGTTGTTATCTCCGATGCCCACCCGATTATTTGTGCTGTCAACAACAAGCGTATTGGTGTCAACTGTGAGGTCGCTATCTACCGTAAGGGAAGCGGACTGATCTACTTGATTTTTTCCGATTTTACTTAGAGCCATCAGGTGATCTCCAGTACAGACAGGGTAACGTCAGCGGCTGATGCCTGTGAAGCTGTCACAGTAATCGAGTCGGCAGCGTTTACAACAATCTTTTGATCTCCACCTACGGCAACAAGAGCGCCCCCAACCGGAACTGGTGCGTCCTTGACGATGTAAACATTATCGCCGTCATTGTTTACAAACTGGATATCTACGGTAATCCCTGTAGACAATATGTTTGCCACGTTCATGCCGATAACTGTTGTTTCTGTGCTGGCGGGGCAAGTGTATATGGTGGCTGCGCTTGTCCCAACCGCCGTGTCTGTTACTGTTTTAAATGTATTTGCCATTTCTTACCCCAATGCTATCGCAAACGCCAGCGAGTTATCCGTGAAGTTCACAGGGGTGCCGGTTGCATCGTTAAATATCATCTTCTCTGATGGCATCGTACAAAAAATTGTACGAGTGCCTGCTGTCCAGTTAATCTTTTCGTCACCAATAGTCAGCGCCACATCGTCTGCTAGTGTTACAGCAGTATCCAGCACAATGCTTGTCTGGCTGTTTACCGTGGCGATAGTAACAACACCTGATATGCCCGTGCCACGCACACGCTGACCCACCGTTAAAGTGCCGCCTTGCACATTGTCCACAGTCACAGAGGCTGAAGCACTAACCGCGCCGTTTACATCTGCTGTAATCTTTGTGCTGCTGCTTTCAAAAATTGTGTCTCGTGACAGGGTTGTGCCGGACAAAGTGTATGTGCCAATGCCAACCTCAAAGTCCGTGCCATCCGTACAGGAGTAGTAGGTGGTGTTAGAATCACCTACATCGGCAAAAGAATCAAAACCAGTCACGGCACCGGCAAGAGTTAACGTGCCAGTGCCTGTGGTGGTTGTTGTTTCTTTAACACGGTCTTTGATTACAAGAGCCATATTACTTCAACTCGATGCTCAAGTTACCTGCGTTAATACGGAAGATATCTCCTACAGCCAGTGTTTTGTTTGCGTCTAATGCACCGACAAACAGGATGTTCGACCCGTCAAATGTAAGCACAGCATCATCTGCAAGTGTGACCGCTGTGTCTAACACAATGCTTGTCTGTGAGTTTACTGTAGCTACACGAACCACGCCGCTTGCTGCACCAGTAATACCTGTTCCAGTTACCACATCGCCTACAACAACTGTTCCGCTGTTGCCGTCCAAAGTTACGGAGGTCGATGCTGAAACAGCGCCATTCACACTAGCTGTTGCGATATTTTTATCCGCTACAAAAGCGTGAGTTACGGTATAAGCACTAGCCAAACCTGAAGCCGCTGGGTACTCAATGTTATCATCGTTAATAACACGCTGGGCGTCAGAAACAGCAACGTCAGAAACAGAGTGTGCATAATCTGTTGTTCCAGATACACCGCGTGTACAACCTGTCAGGGTATTTGTGCCATCAAAGTTAAGGGCTACATCATCCGACAAGGTAACTGCTGTGTCCAAAACAATAGCGTTCTGGTTTGTTACTGTAGCTACACGAACTGTGCCAACAATACCTGTGCCAGTTACAACCATACCAACAGTAATTGTACCGCTGTTGCCATCAACTGCTACGTTAGTAGAAGAGCTAACTGCACCGTTTACATCGGCAGTGGCAGTGGCGTCCTTGCCAGTGTATGTGATAATCTCATCGTCAATCGTTACCGAACCAGCGGCAGGAAAGGCCTCTGCGTCAGTCAGAATTAATTCTGTATCACCCTGCGCGAAAGCTACCGCTACAGTTGTGGTTGATTGTTTCCACCCTGCTGCGTTGACTTGCTGTCGTGTATAGTTAGCGTCATCTGTGTCAACCTGTACTTCGGTGACCTTCTGACCTTCCGCGTCCGTTGCTGCGGTTGCCAAGCCGACATAAATGCTGTTACCCGGCGAAGCAAAGGAAAGAGAATCATTCTTGAACAAATAGTCCAGAATTCTCCTTTCCAGATAGGTGGTTGCTGCGTTTGATGTTGCCATCGTTCCTTACTCCTGTTTAAGTGCGTGGCCTATCAGGTAGACCTCTCCTGTAGGCATCGCTATTCTCTCTAGCTTCCGCCAAATCTTTCAGCCGCTGTACTTCTTGCCCGAAACGCTGTTCGTACAACTGCATCATGTCTTGCTCACCTTTCATGTAAGTATACGCTTCAACTAACGAGCCGTAAAGCAGCGCGTTTGGTGCATTCTTACTAAGCCAACTAGTGGCGGAACCCGCGCCAGCGGTGAGACTTGCCGGGCGGTAATAGTAATGAAGTTCTACATCATATGTAAGATTTGGGGAGGGACCCAAAATAAAATTATCTACGTCAAAAATGCTATAATACTTGGGGGTCGCGGTGCTTCCGTAATCCTGACTGTACCGTTGAACAAAATTTACATCTTTGAACTCAAGAAAATCCTCGTAGTTAGCTGTGGTTATTTGCAAGGAAAACGGTGCCAAGTAATCAACCGGGACATTCAGGTATGGATCCCCAACAGTCAACTGAGAGACTGCGTTTTTGCGGAATAACTCAAGATCAACAAGTGTAAAGATGCGGTCTTCTGCGCCGCGAATAAAAATAGGCAGGTTTGCTACGAATGATGTTTCAGTGTTTTCAGTAAAATCCTGAATAGCCGTTTGTAGTTGTGTATATGTAAAACTCATTTATACCACCAATGTCACCGGGCCTGCGGTAGCCGTTCCACCGCCCCCACGTTGATTCCCTGTTGTAGCAGTTCCTGACGCTGCGGTAAATGTATAGCTACTTGTTGTAACAACTGTTATAACATACCCCGTTGCTTGCTCAATCACCGTTTTTGTAAATCCATCGAAACCAGCAGCATCCCGAAAGCGCACAATATTGCCCGTTGTTCTACCGTGACTTTTTTCAAACACAGTAATTACAGCCGTACCTTGAGCGCCACTTTGAAAAGGGTTCAGCGGTAGGAGGGACTCTACCGCTGATTCTGTTCGTTGGTCTGGGCGTGGCTCAAACAATGCCTGCGGATCTGGGCCCGGGCTAATTGGTTCTAACTGCTCATGCTTTGGCTCATACTCATCTGGGCCTACCTTAAGACCATTCCACTCTTTCACCATTTCAGCCAAACGATACCGGAACCCGGATCGATCCGAGACACCCCAAGCATTTTTCCCAGACGCATATTTTGCCATTAATTAACTCGCAAGTACTGTATGCTTGGTTGTAGTTTTAGTGGTACGCGGTCCTCATCTTCGGCTGCCGCGCGTTGGAATTCTTCTTCGTACACAGCCTTCAAAAGCTGTACCCGTTCTGGAGCTTTTTTCATAGCAACATAGTATGCCAAGCCAGAAATCATACAAGGTAAAAACCGGAATGGAGCATCTGCCGTATTTACCAGAGTATCTACATCCTGAATTCTTTTAATATAGTAATACACAAGCGTGTCCGTCGAGCTATCTGGTGTTGCCCAAAGAGTAATCTGCGGTAATGTTTGACGGTCAAAAAAGTACTGGCTTGGCCGACCTGTAGAAGTTTTGTTGGGTAAAGTCAAATACTCGCCGCGTGACATGCGACCCAACTCATAATCTGTCCCGCTTCTGCGAAGCACAACTTCTAAAAGATCTGTATAGTCCGCCGTAAATGTATAGGTTGCTGTACCTGAAGTAAGAGCTTGTGTGCCCTGCTTTACGGTCCAAAGGTTAATACCACGGTTGGCCCACTCAGCGAACATTAAGTTCATAGACCGCCGAGCAGATTTAAAGTCATAACCTGTGCGGGCTTCAATGCCACACCGCTCATACGCCTCTTCTATAATTTCTGCGACATTTAGGTCAAAGTTAGTTGAACCCGAGGTTGCCATTTACTTTTTCCTTCTTAAGGGTTTAACGCGCCTTGGTTTTCCTGCCGGCTGCCCAAGACTTTTCTTCTGCGATATTCTACTACGTTTTTCAGCGCTTGTCATTTCTGATGATGTCTTAGGGGTCTTAGCAGAAACGCGCTTGGAGGGGCGGCAATATGGAGTACCCCGTTTCTCTCCTTTGCTACGCCCACACGCTTTCCCGGTGCGAACATCCTTCCATTCTTCTTTGAACCATCTCTTAAGGGCCGCTCCCTTTTTAGTCTTTCGTACTGCCATATTTTATCCATATCTACAAAATAACTGTAAACAGAAGTATAAAGAAACCAATCGTCGCAACAACAACTGTAGAAACAAGCACAATCTGTTTTATTAGTTCTTCAAATTCTCTTGCCTCTTGTAGCTTTTGCCGTCTTGCTTCTGCGGCTGCTTCCTTTGCTTGTTGTATGCGTTTCTGTCGTTCCTCTAAAATACCTTTCCAAGTCCCCGGGCCGAATCTCATATCCACCATAGTAGCCACCTCTTGTAGTTTTTCAGCGGCTATCTTCGCGTCTATGACTTCACGAGCTACACTATCTACACCAAATTGATCGGTTATTCCTACGCCGGATTTTTTATTTCTGGCTTCGTTAACCTGCTTCTGCCCCGTAAACAAAGCATCAATCTGATGAGCTATATCACCTATATCATTGGCAGTTCCTATTACAGACTTTATACCATCAACAGCGCTTTTAACTAAAGCAATCCCTGCTAACGCTGTCGAAATTGGTTCCATATCTACCTCTTTGGTATAGGTTTACAAATAGCTACTATTTTTGCACTCCTTCCGTCAGTGATGGGAACCGATGGTTGTTGTGATAACCGTTCAGCAAAATAGATACACCGATCTATGTCTACGAACCGCTGCGTTTGATCTATTAATTGACTCCCCAAGTAAACTGTTAATAAAAATTCTACCAAGGTTTTAAGCTCACTGAGCCGCTATCAATATACCTTGGTTGTTCTGTACTTGTAGGTTCCGCCTGCTGCTTTCTTTGTTTTGTTGCCCCAGTTGGCTGCACCGACTTTACGGCACTTGGCGATTGCCCCGCTTGCATACGCTGACGGGAAGACCTTATAACGGCGCTTAACTTTGCTGTAACATGCATCTTT
>Ga0075460_10000978_pt1 | contig 11298 bp, 11 predicted proteins | sample DEB08_DNA_3_FD_77580 | JGI IMG/M metagenome (GOLD analysis project Ga0075460, IMG submission 77580) | Aqueous microbial communities from the Delaware River and Bay under freshwater to marine salinity gradient to study organic matter... | ecosystem: Environmental > Aquatic > Marine > Coastal ...
AACTCCGCACTTAAATCAAATGTGGTTACGCCTTGCATATAAGCTGTCCCAACAAGCCAATTCATAGCAACATTGCGAATACCAGCCTTTACTGCGTATGGTGATGACCCATAAAAATTTGACGGGTTTGCAAAAGTAGGTGAAGCCCTCATCTCAACAGGGTAGAAATAAGTAATCCACGAATTTCCTGTAGAGCCATTATAAGGAGTAGACACCTGTAATGCGTCTATTGCCTCAGACTGCTTCTTGAAAAAATACCTCTGACAAAGTTGCAACTCCTGCCCATATATCCGATGTTCAAAAGGTGTGGCTACACTGCCTGCCTCAAGCTGGACGCCTGTGATGTAGAACGTGGCTCCGCTTGTTTCACTAACTTTAACGCCGCCCGTTAAACCGGGATAAGAACCAGCTTGCCAAGAACCAGCAGTTGTGGAGCGAGATGCACCACAGCCCATATCCCAACTAACATTGATGCCAACGCCATTCGTGGTAAGCCATGTTCCAGACGTATCGCCAGCAACAGTTACAGTCTTTTTCTCCCATGTATTTGCCGCACTAATTGTGTAACTAGCAACATAACTAAGAGCGCCTGAATTTCTAAATGAAACCCCGAAAGTTCCAGTCAAAGAACTACGAACCCAAAATGAAAGGGTTATTGGTTGTGCGCTTGCAGTACCCCAGCCCAAGTCAGATATATTCAGCCCTTCAATCCTCTGCCAAATTAAGTTGTCATCGCCCGACCCGGCAGCAGAGCCAGTAGATGTCGTCCACAACAAGCTGTTAACAAAGCCGACTGGAGCCGTTGAAGACTGTTGTGCCGTTAGAGTTGCCGCAGAAGTATCCGATACGCACTTAAAGCGGTCAACTGGGTATTGACCTGCGCTTGTAATAGTAACACTAGCCCCAGCGTTCCTCTGGTCAATCCGCATATCTCCGTTGATGATGCGATTCCTGCCAGCCATGTTAGACATCGTGGGGGTGTACCCGTTGATGGTTGTTGTGTTGCCACCACTAGCATCGGTGATGGCGTTTGTTGCTAATGTACTCATTGTGAAACTTCCATTACATAACCAACACAATAATTGGATGTGCCGGCGGGTTGACCACCCAAACTTTGTTGATTAAAATATATTGACGAAGCATTTGATTTACTAAATTGTAACACATAGTCAATAGTGTCACCTTGTGCTACACCAGATATGGAATTATCCATATAATTTATTGTTCTACCGCCAGTGCCCTGCTCGTCCCTTATAGCAGTTGATACCACAACGCTATTAGCTAATTCTGTATATGAACCGCCATTTATTCTTCTTTTTAGTTGAAAAAATATATTAAAATTGGCGGCCACATCGGATTCATATGATAAAGTCATATTGTAAATAAATTTACTATTTGCTCTTGTCGCAACTACCGAAACTAATGAAGGTGAAATTTCAACCCAAGTATTAGATACTAAAACATCTTGACCTGTTGAGCTATAAGAAGGTGTAATTTTAATTATACATCCCGCTGGCATCGCTGACGTTGGAACACCTGCCGTAGTCAACACTGTCCCCGCTTCATCAGGCAACACAAGCGTTCTATCTGTATTGGTCGCTGGTGACTCAAGGGTGAAAACCCCTGTGCCTGTGTCAGCGCCTTTGATTGCTACTTTACTCATGCTTGTTCCTTTGGATAATCATTGCGCTACCTCCATAACCGTTATTGCTGGAAAACGCATTAGGTCATTTTGTGAAGCGGTATTTCTATAAGTGCTTCTAAACACCAGTACATCCCCAACAGCGCCTGTTGTTGTGTCTTCAAAAATAGCGGTTGCCGATTGTGTACTCATAGAATCAGTTATATATCTTTCGATAGTTGTTATGTTTGAGGTGCCTCTTTCATAACCAATAAACGCCTGCCCCGTTGTAGATGGGCGGTAGGTGCTAGTGTTTATCGTGACAATGAATTTAGAATTTGCTTGTTTTCTTGTTAATGAAACACTAACTGCCCCGTAAAGCGTTGTGGCATTTACTGTGTAGCTCGCTTCATTTTCACTATCGAATAATATTTGTAACATACTACCAGCTGGCAAACGTGCAGAAGCAACTGTTCCTGTTAAATCTGCGGCATCTAAACCAGCCGCCGATGTAAGGTCAGGCGTTGTAATCCCTGTCGTTCCATTTAAAACTATACTCATATCTACCTCTTAAACGATAACCCAGCGACTGCCGCTAGGTACAGTTACAGAAATACCATTATCAATTGTGATAGGCCCGGCAGCAACAGCGTTATTACCACTCGAAATCGTGTAGTTAGCACTGATTGTATTTGAGTGCTCAAATAAAGCAAATGATGTAGTATTGGCATTTGACCGTGAAGTGACATAGTCAGAATCAATAATGCCTTGAAGATATGCAGAGTCAATAATTGCTTGAACCTGCGCAGAGTCAACCGTGCTCACTCTAGCATTAACATATGCAGAGTCAATTAAGTCTGTTATTCTTCTATCTATCTCATTAAAAGCATTAAGAGATAAATTTGATGATTTTATTTTTGTACTCATTACGCACTTACCCTAATGGTTTTAACCTTTACACTTGTGTTGGTATAAACTGGTGTGAATTTTAAACTGACAACACCACCGGTTAAATCTGCATCAAATGTACCTAGTGATGAGTCCATAAGTATTTGAGCATATGTTGTCATTGCGACTGATGTACCGTTGTGCATTAATAAAATTTCTTCACTATGGTATTTATTATCCGAATCATGTTCGATTTGAGCAATATACTTCATTGTGCGATATGAACTGGCGTTAAATTGATGTACAATCTGATTTGCCGTTGTCGTCGTATAATCAGAGTCATAACCTATGACACCAAAATCTATCATCGCTGCGGATGCAAGAGATACAATCTCTAACGTATCACCGGATGTGATTGCAGAACCAAGCACAACGGAGGTACCGGTTACTGCGGTATAGTCCAAGACATTAACAAGTCGAGAACCGTTTAAATAAACTTCTAATTTATCTACATCATAAGCAAGTGTAATGCCATTAATATCAGCACCGGTAAATGTAGTCGTCGGTGTGGATGGTTGATACACATAAGTCTTATAATCTCTTAATTGTACATTTGCCGTTACCTCATCGGTAACGCGCATTTCAATCGTATCACCCGTCAGTGGCGCAGAGTCAAGAGTGATCGTGGATCCAGCAAGTGAATACGTATCACTATGCTGAACGATACCGTTGATGGTTACAAATATTGCAGATTTATTGCTAGACGCAGGTTGTGCTGATAATACAAATGCTGTGGTAGAACTATCACCAGTATAAAGATTGGAAATAGTTTTATTAAATGTACCGGTTACACCACCACCGCCACTTGAGGCTACATTGCCTGGTGCCCAATAACCACTAGCACTATCCCATACGAGTGCCTGACCATCCGATGGTAGGTTAACTCCAGTTGTCTCAACACCATCAACCGCGCCAATACTATCAACATTCGTTGCCGTGGCCTGAATTAATGCAGTAACGTAATATGAGTCAAGACCGGTACCAGCTATTAATATATTTGTTTGAACCGGTGTGCTTGAGGAGTCAAGATACGTAACCTGTGGTTGTAGTAATACCTCGCCATTGGCGTTTGTTGCAACGGTAAAGGTTACTTTTTCATAGTGTGATAAGCTTGAATCTTGATATAAGATTGCAAAACTTGCCGCTGCACGGTTCTGAACATAATCAGAGTCGATTAAATTAATAATTGAGGCAGAGTCTAGACCAACATCGCCAACTCTTGCTATAATATACGCACTGTCGACGACAGAGGTAATAGTACCTGATGTAAGATAATTAGCATCATTAGTAAATGATGATACATTCGTAGGAACACCGGTTAATGAACTATAAGCATAGTCTTGCCTTGCCTGAATATATGCTGAATCAACTAGTGCTACGACCTCTGCCGAATCTAATTGTGCATTAATTAAGTTTACAAGCGTAGCGTAGACAGAATCATCGTCGTTTAATGCAGCAGCAATTTCATTCAGCGTGTCTAATGTACCAGGCGCGCCGTCGATTAGGTTATTAATTGCCGTCGATATTTGTGTTGTTACATATGACGAATCAGTAAAATTAGATGTATTATATGTTATCTGATTTGCTTGGATATACGCAGCATCAATAACGCCGGTGACGGTTGTGCTATCTAAATAATTAGCATCATTAGTAAATGTGCTGACCGGCAGGCCAGTAACGAATGCTGAATCCGTAAAATCACTAGTGTTATACGTTATCTGATTTGCTTGAACATACGCCGAGTTGATAACACCCTGAACAGTTGTTGAGTCCAGGTAATTTGCATCATTCGTAAATGTGGATACATTTGTTGGCGCACCAGTTAATGAACTATATGCATAGTCTTGTCTCGCCTGAACGTAGGTCGAATCAACAGTGGTCGTTACATATGTCTGTGTAGCAAGACCTGCAGCAAGCACATCAGAATCAAAGCCAAGATACTTACCTGTTAATGTACTAGCAGCAAAAGGCGCGAGTGCAAATGATGCATGACCCGTATTAATTTGAACTGCAGCATCAGGCTCCGGCGTATACTGATGATATACTTTAAACGTCTCGTCGGTTGCGTCTCTAAATAAACCAACGTGATAATAAGTGCCTTGATCATTAACGTTTGCTGCCCAACCAACATCAATAGATGCTGTGGGTGAACCACTGGACTCACCAGCGTTCATATAAATCATATTATCAGTTACATTCAGGTCAGTAGAGTTGACTGTAACCGTTGTGCCATTAACTTGTAAATTGCCACCAATTGTGACATTACCCGTAGTTGTTAATGCTGAAAGTAATGCAGAATCTCCAGTAGAGATATAATTTGCATCATTCGTAAATGTGGATACATTTGTGGGAACGTTTGTAAAATTATTATAATCTAAATAATAAGACGCTGCTTGATTATTTAAAGTCAACGCATTCGTTGCTTGATCAACGCTATCAACTAAACCGTTGACATAGGCAGAATCAACAATGGATAATACACCATTAGAGTCAAAACCAGCAGGCGTATTGGTGAAATTATTATAATCGAGATAGTAAGAACCTTGCTGTCCGTCTAATTTATCAGCATCAATATTAGAACCAGAACCATCAATGGCTTGGATTGCTGTCAGTAAATTATTAGTCTGGAGATATTTACCAGCAATATTATCGGAATCTAGAAAATTGTGAATGGCGTTAGAGCTGGTCTTGTAATAGATAAGACCGTCGGCGTAGTTAATTGCTAACTCACCGTATTCTAAATCTCCACTACCTGGTACTCTACTAGTTACTGAAGATTTCTTCAGTATAATCTTTGGCGCTGCCATTCTATCTCCTAATAAGGATTATATAACCCGATAAAAACCGGGTTTCATTCACTTTTATTTATTTAATACGTTCCGCCGTCAATTACACTAATAGTTACAGCACCTGAACTTAAAGTAAATTGATCTGAATCGAAACTTGCAACACCCAAGTTTGTGTATGTTGCAATCTCTGCCGCAATGGCCATTGTATTATTTAAATCATCATATGTAAGGTCAATACCTTCACCAGCAAGGAAGAAGTTATTAACCAAATCATCTTCAATAGCTTCACGTAAACCCACACCATTAATGAATACAGCACTATCAAGTGATGCGAAGCCAAGGTCAATAGGTTTATTAAAGTCCCAACGATCCGTTGCGCCATCATATGTAATCGTTGCTGGTGTGCCTGAGTAAAGTGCACCACCAACGGTGAGGCCAGCTCCATCTGCTTCACCAGCATTAGCAGCGGAATCAGCAAGGACAATATTCTTATCGTTAATCGAAACTGTGGTAGAATTAACCGTAGTCGTTGTACCTTGAACCGTAAGGCTACCACGGATAATAACATCACCGCCATCGGAGTCGATAGGATTTGGATCAAGGTATAGGACACCGGTTGACGAGGCAACCGTGTTGTCTAAAATTCTAATATTATCGACATCAATCTGTGTTAAACCAGCAAGTACCGTTGTGGTCGCACCCAATGCAATATTGGTTGAGCCGATTGTAACACTTGAATTCTCAAGTTGTGTATTGCCAACACCAGCGGTCTTAATAGACACATCGCCATTAGTGACACTAAAGTCATTGGTATCGAATTTAGCGACACCTTTATTAGTTGTTGATGCGTCTTCGCCTTTAATAAGGAACGTCTGTCCAGAGAGCAGAACATCAATCCCTTCGCCACCGGTAACCTTTAACGATTGTGTTAAAAGTGCAACTGAACCGGTAGAGCCACTATCGTTATCTATGTTTAATGTGCTTGCAACGGTAGCAGTTGATGCACTAGTAATCTGACCTTCATCATTAATGTTAAGAACAGGAATTGATGTTGCACCACCATATGAACCTGCAGTAACACCGGTTTTATCAATCTCTACGGTAATCGTTTGTGACGTCTTACGAGTATTAATGCCCGTGCCGCCAAGAATTGCCAGTGTCTGAGATGATAAATCAACTGCGGTCGAACCAGCAGAGTCACCTTTTACATTTAATGCCAGAGCATCAAGCGTGGTGTCAACGTAACCTTTATTAGCAGCGTCAGTACTTAGTGTTGGTGTTGCAAGATTTGTAATCTTTGCATTTGAAACGTCAACAGCGCCTGTGCCATTTGGATCAAGTACGATATTACCATTAGCGTCCGTTGAGCTGATTGTATTACCATTAATGTCGATATTATCAACTTTAAGATTATCAATCTTACTATTAACGTCAGTAATAATTGCAGATGACGGGGTCAACACACCGTGGGTGTGATCCAACATATCTGTGAAATAACGACCTGCAATGGCTACAATATCGTTAGCGTCGCCGTTAGAATCAACACCACCAACACCGATGTATAACCGACCACCACCGGCAGCAGTATCATTATAGTATGAATATGCTAATTCACCTAATTTTAGTGTTGAAGGAGCGCCAGCGTTGCCCGATCTTTTAATTTGAATAATTGTGGCCATTAATAGTTGCCCCCGTTAATTGTTTGTTTTTCTATCAAAGTTGATGATTCCCATTGTGACGAACCAGAATTGTAGATTAATAATGACCCATCAGGTTTTGATGACACATCCACATCTTGTAAATTATCAAGTGTAAATGGTGATGTAATTCTTGTTCTAACCGGCCGACCGACCATAACTCTTTTTACTATGGTGCTATTGCCGCCGGTAACCGTCTTTACAATCGCACCCGATACCCCAACTTTAACCGCCATAGTTACCTCGTTACTGAAGGTGTGACCGTAATTTTACCCTCCAGTATTCTTTCGATTACTGGATCTCCATCACTATCATAATATGTCATTTCAACATCATAAACGTATCTGCCTGCTTTTAAAGCATTTGTTTGTGTATTGGTGAGATTTAATGTAATAATACCACTTGCAGAATTGCTAATTGAAGTAGCAAATACCGTCGTATCGGCACTATCACTATTATAATTCTTCTTCATCTTCGCTGCAAATAAGTGATCTCTAACATTACGTGCAGAACCGTCTTGCTCAGCAATGTGCAACTCAATTGCTATATCAGAACCTTGATCAATTGTAATTTCTTCGTAACGAGCCATATACCTCTACCAATTTGAATATATTTATAATAGTCTAAGAATACTTTAGATGCACCCTTTTATTTATAATATTTCGCATATATAGTTTATGCTTTACAATTTAAAATTTTTACAAAATCTCCGTTATGTGATCGATGAAGGTCATTCGGTGAATTTTAAAAATGTTTTTTCTGAAGGTCAGTTAAAATCAAAAGGTTGGTTGGTCGATACATTAAAAGAACTTGATTTGGATCTTGGACTCGTATTTTTATGTGGTGGTTGGATGGGAAGTCTTGCCGCGTTTATGTTTGAATCGGATTTAAAGATTGATAAAATCCGAAGTTTCGATATTGACCATAGTTGTACCTTGGGTGCAGAAGCGTTGAACAGAAGTTGGTTATATGATAATTGGCGTTTTAAAGCCAGTACACTTGATATACATGAAATGGATTATCCAACGAAATATTTAACATTGGATGATAAGGGTAATGTACATTCTTTAATCGAACTAGCAGATACTTTAATAAACACCAGCTGTGAACACATAGATGACTTTAATTTGTGGTATAATAACATACCTTTAGGTATGTGCTTAGTAGTCCAAAGTAATAATAATTATGAACATGAAGAGCATATTAACTGTGTATCATCTTTGGAAGAGTTTGCAGAACAAACACCAATGAGTATTGTGTTATATGCTGGTGAATTAAAATTAAAAAATTATACTCGGTTTATGAGAATTGGTTATAAATGAGACGAATAATTTATAGCATTTATATTGACATACCAGAAAAGGAATTGGACTATCAACCACCACACTGGAATAGTACCATACCTAAGAATGAATATGCAAAGACTCAATTTAAAGAATATTCTAGTTGGTTAAAAGAAAAACAAGAAAAATATGCTCACAGTTGTGGTGCTGATTATATTCTTTTTGGGTATGATGATGCTTATATTAGATATAAGGAAAAATTTAATACCAATTATCCTCAAATCGTTTCATATAACATAGTTAATTTTTATAAGATAACGAAACTAATAGAGTTATGTGAAGAATATGACGAGGTATTATACCTGGATTTTGATGTTGTACCGGTATCTAATTTAAATTTCTTTGAACACCATGATTTTAACGCTGGTGTGCATATTATGAATGGTACTGCTGATAGTCAGGAAAAAGCAAATGCACTTAACGCACGTGCCTATAGCAATCGGTCGCCCTCAGCAAAATACTGGAACGCCCGCGCTATGTGTATGTTTGATGACCTACCAGGTGATCACGAAGTATTTAACACCGGCATTATTGGTGCTAATAAACATTATATGGATAAATTAGACTATTATGGTAATTTTAAAGAAACTTTGGCTTTAATGACTGAATTAAAACATGATGAATCTGGTATGTTCCCACCACAAATTCAAGAGATGTTTGGTTATGACAATGAGACAATCTGGGCATATAAAACAATAAAGAACAAAGTACCGTTTTTAAAATTAGATCCTAAATGGCATCATTTTATGGATAAGTGGAATTTTGTACCCCAAGATACTAATTTAGTTCATATGGTTAATAAGAATTTTGGCTTTATAAAAGAATGGTTAGAAAAAAGAGATTAATCTTTACAATCTATTCAGCTGATGTTAAAGAACATAAATCAGCAAATGAATATAAGCGAGCGCAGTTTGCTAAATATAAAGATCAAATTATTACAGCACAAAGTAAATACGCCGACAATGTGGGTGCTGATTATAAAGTTATAGATCCAAATTGTGACCAGTATAACGAGATTCAATTTATAAAATTATACAAATTGGATGAATTTGCTCACGAATATGACGAGGTATTATATCTGGATTTTGATATTGTGCCAAATACCATAGTTAATTTTTTTGAGTTTTTTAATTTAAATACAATCTGTGCATATAGTTTTGGACGAATACCAAATAAAAAAGAGTTAATTGCTGCAGCACGTTGGGATCAATTCGATCCGATGAATGTTTATATAAAAACAAGTTGTAAAAACGCAATGCTTCTTTTACACGACATTATCGGTAATGATGAATTGATCAACACGGGCGTCGTGGGTGGTAATTCAAGTGTGATTAAGAAAATGGGTTTTAAATCCAATATGTGGGAAATGTCGGAAACCTTTGCCGAAGCGTGCACAGATAATCTCTACCCACCAAATATCGCATCACATTGGTTCCCCAATAACGAAGCGTTTATAAGTTATTTGATAGAAAAAAACAACATACCATTTACTAATATAGGTTTACCTTGGAATTTTATACTTGACCAATTTTGCCCTAACTATTCTTCTGCTGCTCATTTTATTCATCATGTTAATAAAGAATTTGGACTAAGTTTTCCCAATGTGGCATGATTTATATAAACACAGAAGATTATCCGTAATCTTAGAAATAAGTACTTACTGCAACGCTAAGTGCCCGCAGTGTGATAGAACGGATCCAAATGGTCTGGGAATAAGCAATAAGTTTAGATTTACACCTAATATAAATCTATCACTTGAAAAGTTTAAAACTTTCTTCACACCCGATGTTATTTCTCATTTAACGAATATTCATTTCTCTGGTTCTTTTGGTGACCCATTAATGAATCCAGATATATTAGAAATGGTGCAACATGTTATTGAGTCAGATAACCGTTGCCGTGTAAGCATTAACACTAATGGTTCATTAAGAAATGAAGAATTTTGGTGGAATCTTGGCGCCGTTGGTAAGAAAAGATTAACCGTAATATTTGATGTAGATGGTATTACACAAGAGATGCATGAAAAATATAGAAGAGCTACTTCACTAAAAAAGATTCTTCAAAACATGGATACACTAAGCTTAACTCCAGCACATATTAAAACCTTTACTATTTTGTTTAAACATAATCAAAATTATAAAGAAGATATTGAAAAGCTATGTAAAGAGCATGGAGCAATTGAATGTGATATACTTCAATCAAATAGATTTAAAGATGGTCCAGTCTTTTCATTTATAAACGAGAACGGCCAAGAAGAAACATTAGAACAAGTCACTAATGACAAATTAAAGATAGAAGACTTAAATAGACCGGCTAGAAGAATAAGAGATCATCGATTTAAATCCGAGAGCACACAAATTATAAAATTTGTACGAAAACCTGAAATACAAAAAATCGAAAAGAAAATGCCTGAAATATCTTGTTATTTTCTAAATAATAAAAACCTACACATCGACGTGAATGGCATTGTTTATCCGTGCTGTCATTGGGAAATACAAAACGATTATATTAAGAGTCATAATAAAAATACACTATACCATTCATTCCATGATGAATTGGGTAAGAATAATTTAAACAATTATAGTTTAAAAGATATACTCTCGAATAGGTATTTTGATAATGGGATATATGAATCATTTAAAGATCCAGATCAAATCTCAACACCTTGTGTTTATATGTGTAGAAAAATATGATTCGCGTTATCTGTGTTTGTGTTGGTGATTTATACAACGAGTGGTGGGTTGATAATCTACGGTATATGATTGAGAAATACTCACACATCGAATATGATGAATTTGAAGTAATACGTGATAATGTATATGAAATGCCGGTTGCAAATAAACTTTTAATGTTTGACCGGTATCGTGATGGCCAGAATCTATACTTTGATCTTGATATAT
>Ga0075460_10000979_pt1 | contig 11297 bp, 10 predicted proteins | sample DEB08_DNA_3_FD_77580 | JGI IMG/M metagenome (GOLD analysis project Ga0075460, IMG submission 77580) | Aqueous microbial communities from the Delaware River and Bay under freshwater to marine salinity gradient to study organic matter... | ecosystem: Environmental > Aquatic > Marine > Coastal ...
CCGGCTCAAACTCATTGACGGCAGTGGCCTGAGCGGCAAGGACCGCCTCACCGCCGAGTCCCTGACCCAGATCCTCGACCGCGTCGTCGATCCTGATTACTCTCAACTCGCGCCGATCCTGGACTGGCTGCCGGTCGCCGGTCGCACCGGCACATTGACCAACCGGTTCAACGGCGCGGCCTCCTGCGCCAGGGATGAGGTCTTTGCCAAGACGGGCAGCCTCACCGGGGTCAACACCCTCGCCGGCCTGACCAAGGACGGTCAGGGTCGATGGGTGAGTTTCGCCGTCATGGTGAATCATCGACCCATGGGTTATCCCAACACCTCGACGAGCCTGGCCGTCGACACCATCGCGGCGACGGTCAACGGCTGCGCATGACGCCGGAGGATTCCGTCCTGGCCGTGGCCGGGTCCGTTCTTGACGGCGGCGATGTCGTCACCGACACCGACATCATCGAGTCCTACCGATTCGATCGGTCTACGGGCACGTCGGCCGGGCAGCCCTTCGCGGTTGTCTTCCCCCGAACGACCGAGCAGGTGTCGTCGGTCATGGCCGCGGCGTATGAGCATCGGGTGCCGGTCGTCCCACGCGGAGCAGGCTCAGGCTTGACCGGTGGATCCAATGCGATCGACGGTTCCCTCGTCTTGTGTCTTGAGCGTATGCGCCAGGTGCGCACTGTCGATGTCGCGAATGGTTACGTCGAGACCGAGCCGGGCATCTTCAACACCGAGTTGCGCGAGCATGTCGCAGGACACGGACTCTGGTACGCGCCGGACCCGGCCAGCAAGGACTTCTGCAGCATCGGCGGCAACGTCAACACCAACGCCGGGGGACTGTGCTGCGTGAAGTACGGCGTGACGCGCGATGCCGTCCTCGGCCTCGAAGTCGTTCTTCCGGACGGGCGTATCACCCGCATTGGACGGCGCACCGTCAAGGGCGTCGCGGGCTATGACCTCACCGGGCTCATGGTGGGAAGCGAGGGAACTCTCGGCATCGTGACGATGGCGCGGCTACGGCTGCGGCCGCTGCCGCCACCGGCCGCCACGGTTGTCGCGCTGTTCGCGGATGTGGCCTCGGCAGGTCGGGCGGTCGAGAAGATCATGGCGACGTCGACCCCGAGCCTGCTGGAGCTGCTCGACCGCACCACGATGCAGGCGGTGGAAGAGTGGCGGCCCTCCGGCCTGCCGGTAGAAGCGGGCGCCCTACTGCTTGCGCAGTCCGACGTCCCAGGATCGGGGGCCGAGCATGAGGCGGAGGCGATCCTCGAGGCTTGTCTGGCCGCCGGGGCGATGGAGGGCTATCGCTCGGAGGACCCCGACCAGGCGGAGATGTTGCTGGGGGCGCGGCGCATGGCGATCCCGGCGCTGGAAGCCAAGGGGGACTGGCTCCTCGACGACGTCGCGGTGCCACGCAGCAACCTCGCTGAAGCGGTGGCGGCGATCGAGGACATCGCCGCGCGCAGGGGAGTTCTCATCGGCACTTTCGGACACGCGGGCGATGGCAATCTCCATCCGACAATCGTCACCCCCCGCGGTGATGCTGAGGCGGCCCAGCGTGGTCTCGCGGCGTTCAACGACATTCTCGAGGTTGCATTGCGGCTCGGCGGCACGGTGACGGGCGAGCACGGCATCGGTCTGCTGAAGCGCGATGCACTCGGACAAGAACTCGATGAGCCGGCGCGGGCCTTGCAGCAGCAGCTCAAGGACGTCTTCGACCCGCGCGGGATCCTCAATCCTGGGAAGTCGCTGCCCCGCTGGTAGCGGCCGCCTTGTCACCGGCGTCCGCGTCGGTTGGCGCGTCCGGATCCACGGGCGGGTCCCGTCCCGGCAAGGGATGTTCGGGATCACGATTAGTGAGATATTTCAGCACCCGGTAGATCGCCGCACCGATCGGAACCGCGACGAGCGCTCCGATGATGCCGAGCACGATGGAGCCGATGGCGATGAGGATGATGATCGCGAGCGGACTCAGGCTCACCGCGTGACCCATGACCAGGGGTTGCAGCACATCGCCGTCGAAGGAGCCGACGACGACCGTGAGCGCCACGACGAGCAGTGCGATGACCGGTCCCCGCTCGGCCAACGCCACGATGGCGGCGAAGAACGTCGCAATGGGGGCGCCGATGACCGGGATGAAGGCGCCGAAGAACACGATGGCGGCCAGAGCTGGCGCCATGGGCACCTGGAGTATCAGGAGCCCGATGTAGACCAGGATCGAGTCGCAGATGGCGACGATGACGACCCCGCGGGTGTATCCCGACAGGGACTCCCAGGCGAGGATGCCGGAAGTGTTCACGTAGGGCCGCGAGCGCGTGGGCGCCCAACTCACCAGCCAGTTCCAGATCTGCTGGGGGCTCATCATGAAGAAGATGACGCCGAAGATAAAGACCGAGCCGCCGAGCACGATGTCGCCCACGGACCCCAGTGCCGAGGAGCCGATGTCGAGGGCGAAGTTCTTGAGCCAGTTGCTCACCTCGGTGACGTACTGGTTGAAGTCATCATCGCTGAGGTTGAGGGGCGGTCCTTTAGTCCAGTCCTGGAGTTGAGTGACCGTCTGGCTGACGGACTGGCTCAGTTGGGGAGCCTCGCTGACGATGGATCGAATGACGACGAAGAGCACGACGACGACAGCAATGGCAATCAGGATGATCGAGATGATCATGGCAATGGGCTTGGGGAACCTCGCGCGCTTGCGCAGGAAGTTCATGATCGGTCCGGCGAGCGCGGTGAAGAACGCCGCGAGGAACAGCGCGATAAGGACGATCGCGATCTGCCCGAGAATCGTGAACAGGACCGCGAATCCGGCCAGGATGATCAGGATGCGCCAGGTCATCCCGGCCCACACCTTCAAGGTGTCGGGGACCTGGACCGGGCCGGGCCCGGCCACGGGTCCGTCGTGCTCGATGGGTGCACTGGTCGCGGCTGGCGTGCCAGTTTCGCTCGTCATGGACCGAACGCTAGTGCAGGGGACTAGTCGATTCGGACGATTCCGCGAGGCGTGTTGAAGGTGCAGGCGACAACTCCGCGGTCATCGTCGTCCACCCAGGTGATATGGCGGAGCACGTCACCATCGGAGCTGAGGACGGCCGCAAGGCGCTCGGGGTCGCCATTGAGTTCAATCCCGGTCAGTTCGACCAATCCGCGCGGGTTGCCCGGATGGAGATCGGTGCTCTCCCACTCCACGAAAAAGGGCACCTCAGGGTCCTCCATGACATCGAGGACCCCGATCTGCTTCCAGAGCAGTTCGCTGCCGTCGGGTCGGACCCGGTGGCCGGGAGCTGCGGCGCGCCCGAGGCGTGCCTCGATCGGCGCGATGTCGTCCACCGCGATCACCCAACTGAGCCAGCCGCCGCCTTCATCGGCGCGGTGACGTACCGCTCGACCGAAGGGGGCCTTCTCCGCTGCGGGGTGATCGAGTGCCGCCACAACCTCCACGTAGCACCCGCCAGCGAGGGGAAGGGTGAAGTTGCGCGTGCCGAAGGAAGGGTGGATCCCCCCGTCGACGAAGGGTGCCCCGAGATCGGAGCCAATGCGCTGGACGACCTCGGCGAGTTCGCCGGAATGACAGGCATAGGAAACGTGGTCCAGACGCATGCCGTCATCCTGCCAAGGGCCCTGACCGCCTTGACGGGCACCCCCTGCGGGGGACTTCCTCGCCGTAGTAGTAGGCCTCGGCTGACCGAAGGGCTAGGGTCCGCACTGGAGGTGGACACGTGAGCGATGAGACAGCAGGGGAGGACGCCGCCCCCGCGGCCCCGACCGCGCAGATCGACAAGAAGAAGTCGATCATCCTGGGCGTGATCGGGTTGATCATCATCGTCCTGATCTTCTGGAAGGTCATTCCACAAGTCACTGGGTCGGGTTACGCGGAGGCATTCCAAAACCTCGCGGACATGACACCGCTCGCCATCGGCATTCTCGTCTTCACCGTATTGCTCTACCTGGTGATGTACGGCTTCCCCTTCATGGCCGCGACACCAGGGTTGAAGTACTGGCCCTCGCAGCAGGTCAACCAGGCGGCGTTCGCGATCTCCAACGGAGTCCCCGCGGGTGGCGCCTTTGGCCTCGCGGTGCAGTACGCCATGTTGGCGACCTACCGAATCTCCGGCTCGTCCGCTACGGCCGCGATCACCGCGGTCGGACTGTGGAGCATCTTCGTCAGCCTGGGCCTGCCGATCCTCGGTGTTGCCGCGCTCTCGATTGAGGGCGGCAACAGCGAGTACAACTGGGTGGCCCCGCTCGGTCTCGGGATCCTGGTCGTCATCATCGTGGGCTTCGTCCTCATCATGCGTTCGGAAAAGCTGGCCGTCGCCATCGGCCGCCTGGGCAACAAGCTCATCAACCCGCTCCGCGGGCGCATCAAGAAGTTGAAGGATCTCGACCTGGTCGCGCCGATCACGAAATTCCGCGGCGACATGTACGACGTCTTGCGCAAGCGCTGGCTCTTCCTCACCGCGGCGCAGCTTGCGGTCATCCTTACGCAGTTCGCCATCATGTACGCCGCCCTGCGCGGCGTTGAAGGTTGGGGAGAGGCGGGGACCTCACCCCTCGCCGCGTTCGGTGCGTTCGCCACCAGTCAGATCATGCTGATGGTGCCGATCACGCCGGGTGGGCTCGGGACGACGGACGCGCTCATGATTGCGCTGTTGCAGAGCATGGGGGTTTCCGGATCGGTGGCGCAGGCGGCCGATGTCGTCTGGCGGATGGCGTCGTATCTGCCCCAGATCATCATCGGCGTACTCGCTCTCGTCCTGTGGTTCCGTCGCGCCAACCGTGCTCTCGCGGGAGTTCCGGAAGACCCCGAGGACGGCAAGAAGTAAGGGAGTTCATACCCGCGAGACCGGGTCGAGAAGGAGGGGGTCGTCCCAGTGACGTGGTCGCGTTTCGTGGCGCTGGGTGACAGTTTCACTGAGGGTCTCATGGATGAGGTGGGCCCTGACGGCCGTCACCGCGGCTGGGCCGACCGCACTGCGGATGCCTTGGTGGAGATCAACCCGGCGCTGACGTATGCGAACTTGGCTGTGCGCGGCCGCCTGCTGCCGCAGGTGATCGCGGAGCAGGTCCCGGCGGCGGTGGCGCTCAAGCCTGATCTGGTGTCACTCGCCGCAGGTGTCAATGACACCCTGCGTCGCTCCTACGACCTTGATGCCAGCATGACTGCCTTGGACAACGGTGTTCGCGAGTTGCGGGGGAGCGGCGCCGACGTCCTGCTCTTTGCCTTCGGTGATCCGTCACGTCGCTCGGCGGTCATGTCCAGTGTGCGCGATCGCATCGCCCGGGCGAATGCCGCCACCCACGCCATCGCCGACCACTACGGCTGCGTGGTGGTGGATTTCTGGGGCCGGGCAGTCTTCGACGATGACGTCTTCTGGGACGACGATCGGTTGCACCTGTCGCCGCAGGGTCATGCACTTGCGTCGGCGGCGGCCCTGGAGGCGCTCGGAGTTGGCGACGATCGATGGCGCACCCCGCGGGAACCGACCCCGGCACCCGGTGCCGCGGCCCGCCTGGCCGGCCATGCGCGCTGGGCGAAGAATCACTTCGCTCCGTGGTTGACGCGGCGGCTGCAGGGACGCAGCAGCGGTGACGATGTGACGCCGAAGCGTCCCACGCTTCGCCCCGTTGACTGACCTCCCCGCGGGGGGAGGGGGTCGACTGACCTCCCCGCGGGGGGAGGGGATTGTCGGGATGCGGGCTCGACGGTCGTCTCCTAGAGTTTCGCGCGAAGGGGAGTACCCCAACGCCTCGCACCCGTCATCACGGATCTGCCGCAGATCCCGGGACGAGGGCCCCGCAGGGGGTGGTGGAGACCTTCGATGAGTGCCCAGGCGTCAGCCTGCGCACGGACATCGGAGGAGTTATGCCCACGTTTGCTACCCCCGCTCTTCTCACTACTGAAGGGCGTACCCATCTCGCTGCTCGCTGCGATCAACTGCGCGCCGAACTCGTTGATCTGGCGCCTCTGTTGCAGGAGGGGGAGCGCGATGAGCGCCATGTCCGCGAGTACGAGCGTCTCCTCGGTGAGGTCTCCGCTCTCGAAGCAGAGTTGGCTGCCGCAGCAGATCTGGAGGCACGTCGGCGCAAGGACTCGCTGGCCGGGCGTCGGGTGCAGATCGTCACCGATACGGGCGAGAAGATCGTTGTTCGCGCGGTTCACCCGCTTGAGGCCCCCGTCGATGATGAGCGGATCTCCTGGGACTCACCCCTAGGACGCGTGCTCGTGAACGCATCGGTTGGCGATGAACTCACGGTGGAGTCACCGCGCGGTTCGTGGACCTGTCGCGTGGGACGGGTGCTCGACTAGGGATTTCCCCAGGTCCCGGGATCTGGAGTTATTCACCGACAGGCCCGGTGCCGGGCACCGAAGCCGCCACCCCAGTGAAGGTCGGGGCATGACGACCTACGCCACGCCACCGGGGGCGCCCCCGGCCAACCTCATTGTCGACACGGTCGAGGGCATGGGCTACTGGCCCGCGCGCTCGCTCGTGCTCATCCTGCGCGAGCTCTCAGGGCAACATTGTCTTTCGGCGCGCTTCGATATCGCCGACGTCATGGCTGAGCCGAGCGCATGGGCGGAATACTTCGAAGCCGTAACCCGGAATACCGGAGCAGCATGGTCCGACGTGCTTGTCTTTGGGCCAGTGTCACCCAGTGACTGTCAGGTCGCCGTCGTCGCTGCCGAAATGCTGACAGCCGCGGATGTCGAGATACGCGCCGCCGTTGTGGTGAATCGCCGGGACGACGAGTTCACGTGGGCCTCCTTGCTCGATGACGTACCGGAAGAGGGCACCGACCAGTGGCAGGTGCTGCCATGGCCCACCGATCCCGATCGCCCATCGGCGTGGCGCCGGACTCGCGACGATCTCGTCGGTGAGGTGACCGGCTCGGTGCCCGGATGGCTCAGAGCCGCATCGGGTGACCTCGACGAGACACACCGCGACCTGGCGATTTCGCAGATGCTCGCGCGACTGTGCGACGGAGACGACTCGGGAGACGAGGCACTCCTGCTCGCGGGCCTCGCCGATCTGCGCGCACGAGACACCCTTCTGTGGGAGATCCTCGGTCGGCCCGCTGCCCAATGGGGCCCGGCCGCGGATCGACTCCTTGGGACGGTGCGGCGTGCCGCCCCCGGGTCGGCTGCTCCTGCGGCGACGGTCCTGGCGATCCTCCGCTGGCAGCAAGGAGACGGCACGCGTGCGGGCATCGCGGTCGACCGCGCCCTTGCCGACGACCCGGACTACACGCTCGCCCAACTCGTGGACGGCTGCCTCCGGGCGGGCATCACCCCCTCCGCCTGGCGGGAGGGACTGCGTTCCCTCACCCGGGAGCAGTGCCGCCGCCCCGCTTGAGGTCGCGACCGGAGGGCGTGTATCTTGTCCCGCAGGTCAAGAGCGCCAGCGTCAAGCCCCGGCTCGCTGGCCGGCAACCCTCCGACCGCGGTGGGGTGCCCCGGGTGAGGACCAGGCCTGCAACCGCAGGCAAGCGCGGGTCTTGCACAGGGCAAGACCCCGGGACTCTCGGAGGTCGAGATGCTGTGCTGGCGCACCGTCAAGCAGCATGTTTGGACCACCTCGGGCCCCCGGAAGACGCGTTCCTAGTCAACATTCCAGGAGCACACAACCATGAGCAACGGATGGTCTTTCGAAACTCGCCAGATCCACGCGGGGCAGGCACCCGACAGTGCGACGAACGCTCGCGCGCTGCCGATTTACCAGACAACGTCGTACACGTTCAATGACACGACACATGCCGCGAACCTCTTCGCGTTGAAGGAACTCGGCAACATCTACACACGCATCATGAACCCGACCCAGGCCGCGGTCGAGGACCGCATCGCGTCTCTTGAAGGTGGCGTGGGAGCCCTGCTGGTCTCGAGTGGTCAGGCCGCCGAGACGCTGGCGATCCTCAACGTCGCTGAGGTCGGCGACCACATCGTGTCCAGCCCGAGCCTGTACGGCGGTACCTACAACCTCTTCCACTACACGCTGCCCAAACTGGGCATCGAGGTGAGCTTTGTCGAGAACCCCGACGACCTGGAGTCGTGGCGCGCTGCAGTGCGCCCGAATACCAAGGCGTTCTTCGGCGAGTCCATCGCGAACCCGAAGAACGACGTTCTGGATATCGAGGGCGTCGCGGCGGTCGCCCACGAGGTTGGGGTTCCCCTGATCGTCGACAACACGGTGGCCACGCCGTACCTCATCCGTCCGATTGAGTGGGGCGCGGACATCGTCGTGCACTCGGCCACGAAGTACATCGGTGGGCATGGCACGGCGGTCGCTGGCGTCATCGTCGATTCCGGGAACTTCGACTACGCGCAGTACCCGGATCGATTCCCCAACTACAACCAGCCCGATCCGAGTTACCACGGACTGGTGTATGCGCGTGATCTCGGTGTGGGCTCAGCCTTCGGGGCGAACCTGTCCTTCATCCTCAAGGCGCGTGTTCAGTTGCTGCGCGACCTCGGTTCGGCGGTCGCGCCGTTCAATGCCTGGCTCCTTGCGCAGGGCCTGGAGACCCTCTCGCTGCGCATAGAGCGTCACGTGGAGAACGCCAAGGCGGTTGCGGCGTTCCTCGAGGGCCGCGATGAGGTTCTCAAGGTCAATTACGCCAGCCTGCCGAGCAGCCCCTGGCACGCGTTGGCCGAGAAGTACTCGCCGAAGGGCACCGGTGCGGTCCTGTCCTTTGAGATTGATGGAGGCCTGGAGGCCGGTCAGCGCTTCGTTGAGGCGCTCGAACTACACAGCCATGTCGCGAATATTGGTGACGTGCGCAGCCTGGTGATCCACCCCGCGTCCACGACGCACTCCCAGTTGAGCGCCGAGGAGCAACTCGCCGCGGGCGTAACGCCGGGCCTCATCCGCCTCGCGGTGGGCATCGAAGGCATCGACGACATCCTGGCGGATCTCGACGCGGGCTTCCGGGCAGCAAAGCAGGCCTGATTCGATGAGTTCGGCCGGACCCTTGTCCTACGACGGTCTTCCTCCTGCCACCGGCGCGTGGCGGGAGGGAGACCCCGTGGGCGAGCGCCGATTCCTCGACATCGGGGACATCACCCTCGAGTCGGGAGCGTTGATCCCCGACGTCCGGGTGGCCTACCAAACGTGGGGGACGCTGCGCCCCGACGGCGGCAACGCCGTGTACGTCTGTCACGCGCTGACGGGTGACTCGCACGTCGTGGGCCCCGCGGGTCCCGGACACCTCACCGATGGCTGGTGGGATGGGCTGGTCGGCCCTGGTGCGCCCATTGATTCCGATGAGTGGTTCGTGGTGTGCGCGAACGTTCTCGGCGGCTGCCAAGGCACGACGGGTCCGTCGAGTATCGCCCCGGACGGGCAGCCGTGGGGCAGTCGATTCCCCATCGTGACGGTCCCCGATCTGGTCGAGGTGGAGAGGCGCACCATGGACGCCCTCGGCATCGACTCCTGGGCCATGATGCTGGGCCCGTCCCTCGGCGGCATGCGTGTCCTGGAGTGGATGGTGGCCCGTCCCGATCGCGTGCGGGCCGGGCTCGTACTCGGCACGACGGCCGCCGTCACCGCGGATGAGATCGGAACGCATGCCACGCAGATTGCCGCGATCGAGGCCGATCCGAAGTTCCGCGGTGGCGACTACTACGACGCAGTGCCCGGGGAAGGCCCGCACGTCGGCATGGGCATTGCCCGTCGCATCGCGCACCTCACCTACCGCACCGAGAGCGAACTCGACCTGAGGTTCGGACGATCCCCGCAGGCCGAAGAGGACCCGTGGTCGGGGGGCCGTTTCGCTGTGGAGTCCTACCTCGATCATCACGCGGAAAAACTTGCCCGGCGTTTCGACGCCAACACCTATGTCGCGCTGACCCGCGCGATGAGCCTTTTTGATCTCGGCCACGGCCGGGGAAGCACGGCGGATGCCTTGGGCCGAATCCACTCACCGCTCACGGTGGTGGGGATCGACTCCGATCGGCTCTTCCCTCTGCGCTTGCAGGAGGACCTCGTCGCGGCCGTCCCCGGAGCCGGGCCCATGCGCATCGTGCATTCGCCGTATGGCCACGACGGCTTCCTCGTGGAGAAGGATCAGGTGGGGCGCATCGTTCGCGATGCGCTGGCGGAGGTCTCCGTCCGCACCTGACGTCGCATCGCGCACGTCCCTTGCTCGGTTGCGTGCTGATCATGTACGCGGATCGGCTGCCGACGTAGCGTCACCGAATGCCACGCATTCGACCTCATCGCCACCGCCGATCGGGCACCCTCACGGTGTTCGTGGGCCTCACGATGCTTCTGATCCTTCTCCCGCTCGTCGTAGGCAGTGGGGTCGGGGGAGTCGCCACCGCGGATGTGGGTGTGATCGGTGACGACGAACGCGACGCCTTCGTCGGCAACGGCAGCCTCATCCTGCCGCCACAGGTGTTCCACGATGGTCGGGTGGATGCCTCGGATTGCATGGGGTGTTCCTGGCGAGCGGTGCTGCAGTGCGAGATGACGACGGCGGGATCCTGCCGGGGACCGGCGAGGCTGTGCGGGCCGGATGGTCAGTGGTTGCGGGTCTACCTCACTCGGCCGGGTGCACCCGAGCGGGATCTGGGAGCAGCCTGCTACGGCGAGTCCGGTCCGGTCAGTCGGTGGCGGGTGGAAGGGAGTCTGCGCGAATCCATGACCCAATTCGTTCCCCCGCTGCGGCCGAGTCGTCAGCCTGGGGGAGACGTGCTGGTGCAACTCCCCATGTTCGTGGATGCTGGGCAGAGCTCGGGAGTGTTGGACGTTGCCACCACCATTGTTGATCTTCCAGTCGACCTACAACTTGTTCCGCAGTGGCGCTGGGACTTCGGCGATGGGCGTCGCGAGAGCGGCCCGAGTCCCACGGCGCAGCACACCTACCGTCACGCTGGGTCAATGTTGGTGCAGGTTGCCACGGTGTGGCGTGGCACCTACTGGGTTGCGGGCCTTGGCCCGCTCGAGGTCGCGACGCCCGTGACCCAGGAGGCGTCCATGGTCGCGCCCGTGGGCGAGGGGCGGGCGGTGCTCATCCGCTAGTCCGAGGCACGCCGTCTGAGGGGCGATGACGGAATGACGGGAATGCCGTGAGACACTTCGGGTGTTTCCACGTCGGAAACGTGCCCGTCCAGGTCCTTCCAGGGACTTGACACGGGCCCTCTTCATGGCACTACGTCGGGAGGCGCTTGCATGGCCAGCACCGGGAAGACCGCTAAGTCAACGCCGGCGAAGAAGGCAGCCCCCGCCAAGAAGGCGGCCCCCGCCAAGAAGGCGGCCCCGGCCAAGAAGGCGGCCCCGGCCAAGAAGGCGGCCCCGGCCAAGAAG
>Ga0075460_10000983_pt1 | contig 11285 bp, 10 predicted proteins | sample DEB08_DNA_3_FD_77580 | JGI IMG/M metagenome (GOLD analysis project Ga0075460, IMG submission 77580) | Aqueous microbial communities from the Delaware River and Bay under freshwater to marine salinity gradient to study organic matter... | ecosystem: Environmental > Aquatic > Marine > Coastal ...
ATTACAGGATGAAATGGCCGATGAATGGGTATTGAAACAACCCAGCGAAGATGGATTGTCTTTTGTCAATGGGTTGGATCTACAATCTGCTATGCCTCGAACAGTATCCGTCCAAGCACTGTTGCAAAAAGAGATGAATCGAGATTCTATCAGCAGATCTCCCAAAGAAGTTGTTGATCGTATAAATCAAAATTGGAATATAGATGTGAAATATAATGCCGCTAGACAGTTGGACAAAAATCCAGATAGATATATGAAATATATGAAAATGTCTGCCGCAACGGCCAAACCTTCCATCATGGTGGATGGCGAGATAGTGATGGGCGTGGGAAGGTTCATCGCGGCACTATTAAGGAAAGACCCAACTTTAAAAGTGTGGGATTTAAAAAAGAATCCACAATCACGATTATGAGGATAACTGAGATAATAGAAGGTCGTTTCGATCCATATCAGAACAAAGCGATATTCTTCGCGGGCGTGCCGGGGGCGGGCAAGACATTCATAGCACGACGACTGGCATCCATATTCTATGGACTGAAACAGGTCAATCCAGATGCCGCATTCAAGTATCTGCTACGCAATAAAAATTTAAGTCTTAAAATGCCTCCTGAAGAAGAAACTCCTCGAGAGATCGAGCGACAGCGAAGCAAACAGATCGTAGGCAAACAGCAACAGATGTACCAACAGGAGCGTCTGGGTATGCTGATAGACACCACGGGCAGATCATTGGCTAGGGTGGTAGACACCAAAACAGAATTAGAAGCACAGGGTTATGACACCGCAATGATATATGTGGATGCTGATATTGAAACAGCAATACGACGCAATCGTGATCGTGAGCGTAGCATACCAGAGAAAGTGTTGCTGAGCAATTTTGGTGCTGTCAAAGCCAATGTGCCACGATTCCGTGAAATGTTTGGTAATCGTTTCTTTGAGATTGATAACTCCATGGAGAAACAGTCAGCGTTACCTCAAACATTAAACGCATTAGAACAACAAGTGAAATCTTTTTTAGGATAAGATGAAACTGTCTTTGACTAATTACGAATTTAATATTTCCCCAGTTTGGTCAAAACCTATCAATCATAATTACACGCCTAACTTACAAGATGTAGAACTGTTTGATCAAAACGGTTATGATCTAACGCCACTAGAAATAAAATATGCTGTGGCCAATGGTCAGGAAGGTCGTTGGCATCGTCCTAATCACTATGCTCTCAAATACGATTGGTTCATAGGAGAGAATGTGACCACAGGTGCTCATATCAATCACGCTCTCTGTTTTGAGAGAAAGAGTTACGCAGGAGAGGCCCGAGCACAACTACAAGCATTCGCAAAAACCAATCATCTCATATATAAAATACTCAAAATGAGAGCCAAATGGGGGCTGGACATATCCATAGACTATGTGGATGAAAAAGGCAATGTGTTTGAAGTGCTACATTGGGAGTGGGACGGATTTGATTATAATGAAGTGTATGACAAAAAGAAACAGATAGAACCGTTTCTATTGTCTGTGGATTGGACAGATGCCGCTCAGAAGATGCTGGCTCGCAAGGATGAATGGCATCATTTGGGTTTCTTTGAGCAGAGTGCTTGGAAGACCAAGTTCTTTGGCATTGAAAAAGAACGTTTCAAGATGGTGCTTTGGGAATAAATACACACAAATGAGCAACATACCTATATTCAGTTATAAAGATTATCTAGACAAGACTGTGCGTCTTAAAGATCAAGGACACGTGGGAGCAGATCGTCAAGCAGAGGCACCTGTCAGTGCTGGTGCTAGAGGGCTAAGAAAGACTAAAGCATTTATAGACGAGCCTGTGCATATGATGGGAGAAAGTGAAGAAGGTCGTCCAGGCCCATCAAATCCTAATCCCAACAATATGGAAGAAAATGTATTAGACGTACCCACACCCACTATACCAGAGATTGCTGACAAGCACGGAATGTCTGTACAAGACATATTGGATCAATTGCGTAAGGGGTTAAAGGTAGAAGCAGAACATACCACAGATTTTGAAACTGCTAAAGAAATTGCTCTGGATCATTTGAATGAGTTGCCTGACTACTACGATCGTTTAGATCAAGCAGAGAAGACTGCACAAGATGTTAAAGAAAGCGAATTAGTAGTTTCTAAAAACGATTTTCCAAAAATAATCAGCAGTCTAATCACAGTGCCTCAAACAGGAGTTGGTAAAAAAGAGTTTGATCCTAGATTACTGTCAAAGATTTACCAAGCACTCACAGGTGAGCCAGTAGATTACGACATTGCCAAAGGCACTTACACAGTTCACAAAAAACCCCAAACCAAATAATTGACATTATAGGTATACCATCATATAATTACAAGATATGATAGACAATTACATACCTTATCTAGCAGTTGCATTATTTGTCATTGCTAACGCAGTTGTATTTTATTCTTTTAAAACACCCACAGACAATGATACGTATTTTATAGGCGGCAGAAATGCTGATTGGAGATACATTGCTCTATCGATAGGAGCAACAGCCTTTTGGGCCAACAGTGTTTTCTTCATAACAAAATTTAGTAATATAGGAGGAGTAGCGTCAGGCATTATATTTGCCTTCTCCATGGTTATACCTGTGGTGTTGATGAGTATCGCAGGGTACTATGTGGCGGCACACTCTGATTATAAAAAATTCTACAATATGGACGACTATGTTAGCGTCAAAACTGGATCTAAACAGTTGGGTGGAATATTTGCTTTTATCTATGCTCTGGCCACAATCTATACACTCACATCAAATGTGACTGCTCTGGGTGTTATTGCTGAATTTTTCCCTTCAATGAATTATACCATTGCCACAGCATTGATTATTGGAACCACTTGTGTTTATACCATGATGGGTGGATTCAAAGCCACTGTGAGAACAGATATTCTACAATTGGTATTCTTATTAACAGGTGGATTGGTTACAGGATTGCTTGTAACCAACAATATGTCGTCACTGTCAGAAGTGATACAGCAGGTTAATCAAACCAAACCTTTTGCATTTTTTACAACCACAAATATTAGAGATATCTTTTTAACATTATTAATAATCATTTCAAGCTCAACATTTTGTGATAACGGATTGTATCAAAGAGTATTTGCTCTAGGCAACAGAAAGAATGTGTTAAAAGCATTTGGTGTAGGTTGTACTTTATATCTTATTGCTGTGTTGGGTTTTGGTATACTTGCTTGGGCGGCAATGGCAGGTGGAGTTAAGAGTCAAAACATATATGGACTAATGGAAAACATACAGAACAATGGTGGAGCCATACTATTAGTGATGTTTATCACTGGACTACTATCAGTATCAGCCAGCACCATGGATAGTTCACTACACAGTGTTGGATCTATTATTGCTTCAAAATTCAAAAACGAAAAGATTCAAAGAACTGTTGCTAAAATATCTATACTATCATTCTGTATTATTGCTTATGCTCTGGTACAATTAAAAATTGATCTCTGGTTTCTGCTAGTGACATTTGGTGCTGTGAGATTGAGTTTAGTCATACCTACAGTGTATATTATTGTCAATAAGATAGACTTAGAATGGAAAGTTATTGCTGGTTCTATAGCACTGTCGTTGCTCACAAACGTATTCTTACAAACCCAGGACATATCAAAATTTTATGTGATTGCTATGTCGGCCGCGGCACCGTTGTTAGTGCTAGTTCCTTACAAGGTATATAGAATACAAAATAGAAAATAATACATTATATGGTATCTAAATTGAAAACATTTGATTTAGACATCAGCAGTCCACGTGGTTGGTGTAAACTGGGTGAACCCGGTGATGCTCAAGAACATGGTCATCAAATCAATAATGAAGATATAGAACGTCTAAAAAAACACTATAATTTACAAGTATCAAAACATACTATTAACAATAATAACTATACTCTGTTTGCACTACTAAACAAAAATGCCACAGATACCGTAGTGTCTGTCCTCGGTGGCGATGGCAAATATTATGTTATAGATTCTACTATCTTGCCCGATGGATTGATTATGCCATTTTATGAACATTGTCGAGAAAAAAATTTAAATTTTATTATTATAGATCCGGAATATGCTTTAGAACACGCTTGGAATTCTTTTTTAGTTAATCCATCTTTTATGTTAACTAATAAAGATCCTAAATATTTTAATGATAAAATTAAAAATTACATCGGCAATAAACTTCCAGTTATACGAAAATTATTATTGCAAAAAAATGGTCAAACAATTTTATCATCAAAATATCCATGGATTAATGAAGTAATGAAATTTGTCATTGATTTAGAAAGTATACTTCATTATATTAAAAAATTGACAAATACTAACGTATGGCTAATGGGTCATTGCAGTGGCAGTGCAATGTTATCATTAATATATGATTTTAATCAGTATAATAATCTTTATAAAGGTATGATTTTTTTAAGTCCTTATTGGAAACAAAGATGGGAAGAGTCTTTAGATTCAATGGAATACTTTTATAATCCTTTTAATAAACCACTATTAGTCATTCAACACGTAAATGATCGAACTATAGGAGCAAATACATCTGTTGCAAAAAAAATTGTCAGCAATATAAACTCTATTGCAACTATAAAATTAGCAAAATATGTTGAATTATCCGGAGGTACAGACCAAGGTAGTCCTACATTTTCCATGGGTTATCATGGTTTTAGAGATTTGGAAAGTACAGTAATTAACGAAATTAATAATTTTATTCAACAGTATGGTAAAATATAAAGTTGTTGATTAAAAAGAAAAAAAGTATTATAATACACACAACAAGGAGATAAAATGTCAGGAAGAAACTTTAACGAAGCAGAAAAAGAAAAACTAATACAGTTGATCAAACAAGGATCACAAGTATTAGGTGAAATAGATGATTTAAGATCTGGTCTTAAAGACACTGTAAAAGCAGTATCAGAAGAGTTAGAACTTAAACCAGGTATGTTAACCAAAGCAATAACTATCGCACACAAAGATAATTATAAATCTGTAGCGGATGATATGGATCTATTAGATTCAATATTAGCGGCGGCAGGTAAAATTTAGTGTTAAAAATACTCAAAGAATTTTGGGTAAACAGTTATAACACAGATAAGACAGCATTTTATTTAGAAGTCTTTTCTGTTGCAGTAACCATTGCTGGATCTTGTTTTTTAACCTTTACATCTCCTCATCCGGATATGCAGATAATATTTCCTTTGTATCTAATGGGATCCAGCACACTAGCCTATGCAAGTTTTAGAAGAAGAATAATTTGGACTTGCGTATTGGCTTCATGGTTTACTATAATGAATATTATAGGAAACTTTAAAGTATTTTTTTAGTAATGAAAAAAGTGTTATTAATAGGTTGTAGTAATGGAATGCGGTTGCATAATGAGTTTATTAATGTGTTTACTGAAGATTCGGAAAATACTAATTATATTAATCTATCTATGCCAGGAATGGGTAATAGATATATTACTGCTAGATTATTCGAATGGATTGATTATGTAGGCATTCCTGATTACGTCTACCTTCAATATACAGGATTATCGAGAATAGATATACCTTTAGATATTAAAGTAACAGTTCCTGACTATGATTTCCAAAGAAAAACAGGTAAAAGAAATTGGGTAGCAAGTGGTGGTATTAATGGTTCATGGAAGAGTTGTGATATGTTAAAAAGATTTTTTGCTTATATGTATGATACAGAATCTGAAACAAGTCAATATGACCTAAGTCTACACGAAATTTTTCGAGGTATTGAATTATGTAAAACTTTAAAAATACCATATAATTGGAGTAGTTATTATGATTACACTAATCCTCCAAATAACGTAACCAAAATAGATGGACATATTGAAAAGTTACCTAATTATATAGATATGTCAAATCATATAGGAGAATGTCCATTAAACCTTGCTTATGAAATGAAACAAATTCCAGAAGATAATGTGCATTATAATAGTAAAGTAAAAATAGAATACTTAACAAGAAACAAACATAAATTTAATATATGAGTTATATCGACGCTTACTATAAAAGAGACGAAGACAAAGTCTATGTGGTTGAACGAGACAAAAACGGACAGAGACGTTTCGTAGAATATGATGCTCGTTATGTGTTCTACTATCAAGATGCTCGAGGTAAACATAGAAGTATTCATGGAGAAACTCTACAAAAAGTTCAATGTGCCACATTTAAAGACTTTGTTCGAGAACAGAAAGTAAGAAGCAATAAAAAATTATACGAACAGGATATTAATCCTGTGTTTCGTTGTTTAGAAGAAAACTATCTAGGCAAAGAAACTCCCAAATTGAATGTGGTGTTCTTTGATATTGAGGTGGACTTTGATCCTAAGAGAGGATATTCTACCACAGACGATCCGTTTATGCCCATTACTGCTATAACCTGTTATCTCAGTTGGACTGATCAACTGGTTACTTTTGCTGTACCACCTAAGGGATTGAGTATGGCAGATGCAAAAATTCTGACAGAACGTTTCAGTAATACTATGCTGTTTGAAAAAGAAGCAGATATGCTAGACGCTTTTTTAACTGTAGTTGATGAAGGTGATATTATTTCAGGATGGAACTCAGAAGGATACGATATTCCCTACACAGTGGGTAGAATACAGAAAGTGTTGAGTTCTGATGACACACGACGATTGTGCTTTTGGGGTGAAAAGCCTAGAAAGAGAACATTTGAAAAGTATGGTCGAGAACAGATCAGTTATGATTTAATTGGTCGAGTACATTTGGACTTGTTAGAACTGTATAGAAAATATACCTACGAGGAAAGACATTCTTATCGATTAGATGCCATCGGTGAATATGAGCTAGACGAAAAGAAGACTGTATACGAAGGATCATTAGATACTCTATACAACAATGACTTTGGGCTGTTCATAGAATACAACAGACAGGATACTGCACTACTAGCCAAACTAGAAAAGAAACTAAAATTTATTGAATTAGCCAATGAGATTGCCCACCAGAACACAGTGCTACTACAGACCACAATGGGTGCTGTGGCAGTGACTGAGCAGGCCATTGTGAACGAAGCACATCGAAGAGGAATGATTGTGCCAGGCAGAGTTAAGAGAGATGAAAATGCTCCCAACGAAGGAGCGGCAGGTGCTTATGTGGCCACTCCTAAAAAAGGCCTACACGATTGGATTGGATCCATAGATATTAATTCACTGTATCCATCTGTGATTAGAGCACTGAACATGGGTCCAGAGAGCATAGTAGGACAGATAAGACCTGTAATTACATCGGCAGAAATTAACAGAGCCAAACATCAAAATAAAACGTTTGCAACTGCGTGGGAAGGTCAGTTTGGGTCTTGGGAATATCAAGCAGTAATGAATCAAGACAAAGGCACAGAGATCATTGTGGATTGGGAAGATGGCACCAGTATAAGAATGAGTGCGTCACAACTGTATGATTTAATATTTGATGGCAATCGTCAATGGATGATATCTGCTAATGGTACAATTTTTACATATGAATATGAAGCAATTATACCAGGATTGTTAAAACGTTGGTATGCTGAACGTAAAGAAATGCAGAAGAAAATGTATGATTGTGGAGATAACGAAATTGAACGAGAGTATTGGGATAAAAGACAATTAGTTAAAAAGATTAATTTAAACTCACTGTATGGTGCTATTCTAAATCCAGGATGCCGTTTCTTTGATATACGTATAGGACAATCAGTCACACTAACAGGACGATGTATCACTCGGCATATGGCCGCAAAAGTAAATGAGATTGTTGCTGGAAAATATGACCATATGGGAGAAAGTATAATATATGGTGATACAGATTCTGTGTATTTTTCTGCCTATGCAACTCTGAAAGAAGACATTGATAAAGGACATATACCGTGGGAAAAAGAAAATGTTATTGCTCTGTATGACAAAATTGCAGAAGAAGTGAATGAAACATTTACTGGTTTCATGACCAAAGCATTCCACTGTCCTAAAACACGAGGAGAAGTGATCAAAGGAGGCAGAGAACTTGTGGCATCACGAGGACTGTTTATCACAAAGAAAAGATATGCTGTGCTGTATTTTGATAAAGAAGGTGAACGTGTGGACACAGCAGGTAAAGCAGGCAAAGTAAAAGCAATGGGATTAGACCTTAAAAGATCAGACACACCTGTTTTCATACAAGACTTTTTAAGTGACATTCTGTATGATGTGTTGACAGGTAAAACTGAGCAGGATGTTCTTGCAAGAATATCAGAATTTAGAGCAGACTTCAAATCAAGACCAGGATGGGAAAAAGGTTCGCCCAAACGAGCAAATAATATCACAGAATATTGGAATAAAGAAAAGAAAGCAGGAAAAACCAATATGCCTGGACACGTTAGAGCATCAATCAATTGGAACGTGTGTAAAGAGATGTATGGTGATAGATACTCTATGACTATTACTGATGGTGCTAAAGTGATTGTGTGTAAATTAAAAAACAATCCGCTGGGTTATACATCCATTGCTTATCCTGTAGACGAACAACGATTACCGGAATGGTTTAAAGAGTTAGCATTTGATTCTGAATCAATGGAAGCCACAATTGTGGATCAAAAGATAGATAACCTTATTGGAGTGTTAGAATGGGATATAAGATCCACAGAAAGTACAAACACATTTAACAGTTTGTTTGAAATAGGATAATAAGTAAAAGTATGTTGAGTATCGAAGAAATAAAATTGCTGATAGAAAAGTTAGAAAAACTTAAAAATCAAGATTTTCAAAAGTTAATAGACGATAATCTTCTAATATTAAAAGACCTTGCTCACGCAGTAGATATCAATAACCAAGATCAAATAGATAGATTGGACAAAACCAAAGATTGGTTTGCAAAAGACCTCGAGTGGAGAGAAGCAAGAAAAGAGCAGTTATACAGTCAGTTGCTGTTTAAAAATATAGAAAGTAAAATTGGACAGTTTGCCAAAACTGGTGCTCAAAGTGTTCTATATAACAGTTTAGAAATTGGTCCTGGATACGGCAAATTCAGCAGACTGTTTTTACCATGGAGATTGAATTTCTATGTGGATGTGTTGCCACAGTGTCACGATAAAATTAAAGCATTATTCAAACCACAACAGCACAAATTAATTAAATTTTACACCACAGATAAGACTGCTTGTCCAGACATACCAGATAACAGTTGTAATTTTGTGTTCAGTTGGGACACATTTCCATTCTTCACTCAAGAGCATATTGGACAATATTTGAAAGACATTCATAGAATTATATTACCAGGGGGATATGTGTTTATTCATTATGCCAACTGCGAATATGATTATGATCTACACGAAGCCAAACGAGGCTATTGGAATTACAATACTAAATCTGCAATGACTCAGATGATCAAAGACAATGGTTATGATGTCATTGAAATGGATCAATTCAAATCAGGCGCCAATTATGCCATATTTCAAAAGCCTGGTAAAGACAATCCTGTGCTGTATAAAGTAATGGAAATACCAATAGAAAAATAATTTTAAAGTCTTGATTTTTTTCTAAATATCCTGTACAATATAATTTTAAACATTAAACAGGCAGGTTATGATAGATATATTAAAAGACATAGTCAAACATACACATGGTTTAGGCTTTTTAGATCTTGTCAAAATCACAGGCACAGAATCAGAAACAGCAATTGATTCTATGGCTGAAGACAGATCAGTAATCCTACAAGGCACATTTAAACAGGCACAAAAAGAAATGTTGGGCACGTTTGGTATGCCACAATTAAACAAGCTAGACATTCATTTGAAATGTCCAGAGTACAAAGACAAAGCAAACATCACTATTGAAACAGGCACAAGAAACGGTGCAGAAGTTCCTACAGGCATTCACTTTCAGAATGAAAAAGGTGACTTTCAAAACGATTATCGTTTTATGAATGCTGAGATCATCAACGAGAAACTTAAGACTGTAAAATTTAAAGGTGTTAAGTGGGACGTGGAGATCGAACCCACAGTAGCAGGTGTACAGAGATTTAACTTTCAATCTGTGGCCAATACTGAACACAACACATTCGTTGTGCGTACAGAGGGTGGCAATCTAATATTCACATTTGGTGATCAAGCATCACACGGTGGGGAGTTTGTGTTTGCTGAAGGTGTTAAAGGCACTCTAAACAAAGGTTGGAGTTGGCCAGTAGCACAGGTATTACAGATACTTAAATTGTCTGATTCTGCCAAAGTTACTCTGCATTTCTCTAATGAGGGTGCGATGCAGGTCACAGTTGATTCGGGTATTGGAGAATATCGTTATATTATTCCAGCACAGGCTCAATAATGTCAGAGCATAAACAGGAACATTTATCACCGTTTAACAGGGACTTTGCCAAGTTCTTACCTGCTATATCAAACTTCTATAATACTTTCATCAGCAAACAGAGAGTAACAGAAGGCGCTCATATTTCTAACGAAAGAATTCCTGCCGGATTTGAGAATGGTGTAGAAGGTTTGAACTTCATTAATCCTGAGAAGGGTATGTTTACCTACGATGTAGGATTATACTCTGCGGGACACGCCTGTTTAGATATTGACAAAGCACCTGATCGAGATTCAATGTGTGTTAATCGAGACAGAAAGTTTTCAACCATTGTGGGCGATTCAGGAGGATATCAAATAGGCAAAGGTGTGATACAGTTTGATTGGCAAGACTTTGAAGGTAACAAAGCCAACAAAGTAAGAAGCGACATTCTAAATTGGCTAGAACTCACAGCAGACTGGTCCATGACACTGGATATTCCTACGTGGGCATCTGGTCCTCAAAATTCTGCTAGAACTGGTTTAAAATCATTTGCAGATATCTTAAAAGGCACACTGTATAACAACAACTACTTCCAAAAGAATAGACTAGGACAGACCAAATTCCTAAACGTTCTACAGGGAGATGATTGGAACACAGCACAGATATGGTATGATGCTGTGAAAGATTTTGAGTTTGAAGGTTGGGCAATGGGTGGTCTTAATATGTGTGACCTAGAAGTAATGCTACGAAGACTGATCATAATGCGAGATGAGAAGAAATTGGAAGGCAAAGACTGGATTCACGTACTGGGTACATCACAACTGGACTGGGCTTGTTTTCTAACACAGATACAGAGACAGTTAAGGAAACACGTTAACCCAAATGTTACCATAAGTTTTGATTCAGCATCAGCGTTTCTAAGCACAGCAAATGGATTAGTGTATACACACAATCTATTCACTCCTAAGAGATGGTCATACATTATGGAAAAAGCACCAGATGACAAGA
>Ga0075460_10000986_pt1 | contig 11275 bp, 9 predicted proteins | sample DEB08_DNA_3_FD_77580 | JGI IMG/M metagenome (GOLD analysis project Ga0075460, IMG submission 77580) | Aqueous microbial communities from the Delaware River and Bay under freshwater to marine salinity gradient to study organic matter... | ecosystem: Environmental > Aquatic > Marine > Coastal ...
GTTCGCCAAGTTCTTCCAAATCCGAGAGTTGTAAATCCATTGAATTTACAAAATCCATAATGTTCATGGCATCTTTACATTTTTCATTCAAGAATACCTGCATATTAAATGTTTTATTGTTATTGTTATTAATTGTGGTATTGCTGTTTTTACATACGTCTAGCATTTGTTCTTGAAGTTCTATGGTCTTTTTATGTAAATCGTTATTTTGTTTATGTAAATCACTATTCTGTTTTTGTATTTCGTTACTTTGTTTTTGTATTTCATTACTTTTTTTTTGCATTTCATCATTACTAGTCATTAACTTAATTACCAAGTTTGTTAAATGTATGATTTCGGATGAATCTTTTGTTAATGGTTTATTTATTATAGTGTTTTCTTCCTCGGATATACTGTGTTTATCATTATCAATAGTATAATCACATTTTTGTTTGTGTTTCCATAAACCAGTTCGTTCTTTATATATTTTTCCACAAATACAGATATTTTTTGTTGATTTTTTGTTGTTAAAATCATCATTTTTGTTGATTTTATGTTTCTTCGTATTTATATGCCTTTCCCATTCACTTTTTTTAAAGCATTTGTAATGACATTGTTCGCATTCAAAATTGTTGGTGTTTTTGGTGATTTTTTCTGTAGACATTTATATATATTATCAACAAAAAAATCACCTAAATACTTTTATATAAAAAACATATTTTTACAAAAAATTTTATCGTCACAAAAAAAACCATCAAAAAACCGAAACCAGAGCATTTCAGTAACAACCCGTTTTTTCAGGTTTTTTCATATATTATATGGCACTATTGGAAAATGGACATTTATAAATGTCCAAAATGGAAAAACATTCGTCAAACCCAGAATCGTTTTTTTTTGAAATATATAAATAAATTGATTTAAAAATAAAATATTATGATAATTTAACAAATATGGGTAAATATACTTGCAATAGATGTGCAAAAGAATTCACACAAAAATCACATTATACAGTACATAAAAGCCGAAAAATACCGTGTGAAAACAATGTAGAAAAAATAAAAAGTATAGTAAATGAAAAGTTAAAAGAATTAAATATAAAAGAATTAAATATAAAAGAAGAAACAACTATAGAACTATCAGAAAACAATCCAGTCGCAGAACGCCCATATAGTAAGTTATCATATGATGTAACAAAAGAATTAGGTAAAAAAGAAAAACAAGAATATGGTATATATTTTACTCCACCAAAAACAATAAAAGAATGCATAAAATACCTAGGAGAATATATAGATGGTATAAACACGGTATTAGAACCATCGTGTGGGACGTGTGAATACATATTAGAATTAAGTAAAGAATATAGCAACTTAGATATAACAGGTATAGAATATAATAAATCTATATATGATAAAATAAAAGGATATGAAAATAATAAAATAAAAATAAAAAGAGAAGATTATTTATTGTATAAAAATGAAAAAAACTACGATTTAATAATAGGAAATCCACCTTATTTTGTAATGAAAAAAAATGAAATAGATAAATCGTATTATGACTATTTTGATGGAAGACCGAACATATTTATATTATTTATAATAAAAGCATTATCAATGTTAAATAAAAACGGAATATTATTATTTATATTACCAAAAAATTTCTTGAATTGTTTATATTATAATAAAACGCGAAGACATATATATCAAAATTATAAAATATTAAATATAGTAGAATGTAACGACAATTATATAGAAACAAAACAAGATACGATAATTTTTATGTTACAAAATAAAATGGATGTAGAACATAATAATAAATATACATTAAATATAAATAATTATACAATATTTTGTATCGATAACAAATTATTAAAAATAAAACACTTGTATGAAAACTCAACTACATTATCTTCACTAAAATTTAAAGTAAATGTAGGTAATGTGGTATGGAATCAATGTAAAGATATATTAACAGATGATGAAACAAAAACACGATTAATATATAGTTCAGATATAAGCAAAAATAAATTAATAAAAAAAGACTATGAAAATAAAGAGAAAAAGAACTACATAAATAAGGAAGGGTTAAAAGAACCAATGGTAATAATGAATAGAGGATACGGAGTAGGAAAATATAAATTTGAATATTGTTTAATAGAAGGAGAAAAAGAATATCTATTAGAAAATCATATAATATGTATAAAATATACAGAAATAATAGAAGAGAAAAAACTAATAGAATTATATAAAAAAATAATAAAATCACTAGAGAGTAAAAAAACACAGCAGTTTATTGATTTGTATTTTGGTAATAATGCGGTAAATACAACAGAATTATGTGAAATAATACCAATATATGATATGAATGATTAATAAACAATATGGTGTTCATTTAACATATTTAAAATATCCTTTTTTAACATTGGAATAGTATTGAACCCATGATTTTTTAAAATAGTTTTAAGTTCTTTTATAGAAGGTATTTTTTGTGTTTTTTGCTTTATTTGAAACGAAGGGAACAATAATCCGCAACCATTTTTAAAGCGCAACTTTACTTCTAACTGATCACCGCTCTTAGTATTACAAATAAAATTGGTTGGTTCCTTTTTACAAACATTAGAAATACAGTATAAGTCAGGGTTTAATGTATCATAATAGAACACGTTATTTTTATAGCACATATAATGTTTATTTGATTGACTCTTACTCAGTTTTTCAGATAAAAGTGAAATATTTAAATTAGATAATAAAATAAATTCTTTGATTGCTTTTTTATCAATTATTTTACAAAATTTACAAAAATCTAGGTCACTTTTATATAGTTCTTTAAATTTTTTCATACAATCAACCTCATTGTTCCCAATAGTTTTTATATAAGTATCTTTATCTGGAAGTTGTAGTATAGGTTGCGTATGATCATTATTATGATTATTATCTGTGTTGTTTTTATAGTAGTTTACAATTTGAGAAAGATAATTATCATAAAACCATGGTTCAAAAGCGATATCAAGATATAAACTAGGTTTTCCTAATGAAACAAATTGGGGGCAGTCTAAGACACACATAGCATTAAATTTAAATTCTACTGGATATAATAAGCAATCGTTTATAACTATATCAAAATCGTTGTTTGCACCGCGACCACCTTTATGAATACACTGAATAGAATTAACAACTATATCTTTATTATTTGATACATTTTTTATTAATAAAGATATATATTCATGAATGTTTTTTTTAATAGAATTCCATCGTAACGAGTAAACATAATAATTAGATGGAACTTTATTATTAATAATTGCTCCAATGATATTCTCACGCGTTTTATTATATAAGTCATTTTTATCTTTACTTGTCTTAACGAATGTATTTATACTATTATAATAAAGTTGTGTATTGTTATAACTAAACGATGGTAATGAAGAAATAGTATGACTGTATTTATTAAATAAATTGTATATAATACTACTAGCTTTTGTATGATTCATTTTAGTATAATGTATATGTTAAATATGTATATATATATAAAATCAATTTATTACAATAAAACTTTTTTGAGGTTTTCGGAACCATACAAAATATATTAAAATACTTTTATATATAAAGAGAGAGAGATGGTTTGTTCTATCAGTTGTTCAATCTCATTTATATTCATTGTAGGGATGGTTTATTTTTATAATGCAACCTCAAAAAACAAGACAGTGATTCAATATAGAAGCAAACTAACACCAAGACAAAGAGAGATGTATGATAAAATAGCCAAAGAGCGGTTCAATATAAGCATGCAAGGGTATATGCTCGGAGCAGTGTTATCGTTGTTTGTTATATACTACAATTACACAAAGAAAGGATTTAAACCAGCATCAGTGATGTGCTTAGTTTTAGCAACAAGTTTTATAACAAATTATTTTTACTATAAATTAACACCGAAAAGTGATTGGATGTTGAACTATGTAGAAACACAAGAACAAACTCAAGATTGGTTGAATATGTATAAAACGATGCAATATTATTATCATGCTGGTTTAGCGTTAGGTATTATTGGTTTATGTGTGCTGGCGTATGCGTTTAAATGTTAAAAAACATATACAATATATAAAACATATATAATATATAAAATATATATTATATATAAAATATATACAATATATAAAATATATACAATATATAAGTAATTAAATATGGATATATTTGGATTTTTTGATTATAAACCAAACGATTTTGTAAATAAATCAGTAAATGATATATTGGATATGAAACAAAGTAAAGTGAAAGAAAATTTTGAAAAAAAGTATGAAACAAATGAGGTTTATATGAATGAATTAACAGAAGACCAAAAGAAAGCAATTTTTCTATTACGTGTATTAAAAAAAGGGTTAAGTAAAGAAGATAAGGACAATATATTAAGTTTATGTGATATAGAAAATGATAATTCCCATTTTAAGTCAAAGAGAGAAAGCATGAGAGAACCATCTATAAAAGAAACTCCCAAACCAAGTAGACAATCTTCAATGAGCCCAGGAAATAAAAGTGCATCCCAATCGCAACCACAACAAACAGATGAAGAAGAGAAAGAGCCCTCCACAGAAGAGCAACCACAACAAACAGGAGGTAAAAAACATAAAAAACGAAAAACAAATAGAAAACTCAAGGGTAAAAATAAGACACAAAAAAATAATAATAATAAATAAAAAATTGAAAATATATATATTTATAAAGATAAGTATTAATACAAAAAATATAATACTAACAAAATGGTTTGGAATATGATTAAAAACGAAATCCAAACTATGAATACAGAAAATCCGATATTTATGTATATATGTGTTGGAGGGGCATCACATATAAACCCTGATGCGATATTAGAGCCAGACAATTATCATCAATTTCCACCTTATTTACAACATATGAGAAATACATTACCAAATGTAAATTTTATAATAGTGTTGATAGATGGATTACAAGAAACTCCACCAAGAGTGGCTCTTGATTACAATTTACAGGAAATACCTAATTCAAACAGCACTTATTATAGTAACAATGATCAAACAATGAGAGTGTTTGTAATGAAAGAGTATGTATGTACGGATGTAGATAAACATTTGTTTAATTGGACCAATGTAATAAATATAACAAATGAATTACAAAAAATGAATACATTTGCAAAAAATTACGACATTACTCTATTGTATGATACATTTACAGGACGTGATGTATCTAAGTTAGCAAGTTATTTTGATTTGGATAATCATAATAAATTGGACCAAATAGTATATGGTATCGGTGGACGCAATAATCACGGATGTGAAACTAAATTAACAGATTATAGCACATTTTACCCTTATAGTGTAGATAAACATCGTTTCAATATAAGACCCATAATAAAATTATATAATTATTATAGTTACATAGTAAATAATACATATAGTAAAATGATGTATGATTTAACAAAATATCCAAGAGAAATGTACAAATGGAGTGAATTACAAAAGGCACAAATTAAAAAGAATAAACTAAATGAATGTAAGAATAATCACTTGTCAATACTTAGACAATTACGTTATTTAATAGATGGAAAAACAGATACATTAAATAATTTTGATTATTTTGAAGATAACAATTTGAATAAGGAGTATAGTATATTATTTAAAGATTTATATGAAAAAAAAGAATTTATGTTAATGTATGAATTATTTTCAAATTATGTATCAAGTGAATTAGATATAGTAATAAACTTGGCTAGTGATATAGATATTAATGGAGAAACTATGTTAGATATGATAACAACGGATACTGATCCTTATAAATGGTATGATAGTTATAATAATTTAATATCAGTAATGTGTAATTAATAATGTAATAATGAGATATATGGGATAATAAATAAATACATAAAAATAGTAATTATTTATTTTTTATTATGCTTGCTTTTTGCTTTTGCTTTTGCTATGTTTGCTTTTGCTTTTGCTTTTGCTATGTTTGCTTTTGCTTTTGCTATGTTTGCTTTTGCTTTTTTGAGTAAATCTACTTTTAATACGTTCAAAAAACCCTTTTTCATTATTATTACTTTTTTTATTCTTTCTAGTTTTACTAATATTATTTAATTGAGATTGTCTTTGTTTCTGTAATTCCTGTTCAAAAATTCTATTTTTTTCTTTAATTAAAAATTCTTGTTTTTCGCGGTATTCTTTAACAGATTTTCTTTTTTTAAGAGCATTGTTAATAATACTATTTTTATCTTCAATGTTGTAATTAATACTTTTAATAGATCTTGAATTTTTAGAACGAGAACTCATGCTATAATATGAAAATATAAAAAAATAAATATAACAATAACAGTATTTTTATATTTAAACGCGACAAGATTACAAGATTACAAGATAATTTCTAAATCACTAACATTCCAATATTCGACTCCGCCATTAGGAAGAGGACGTTTAATAATGAAAGGAATTTTCTTTTGTTCTAATTCAAGCATAGCAATAAAATACCCATCAATTACATTTACAGGAACCTTAACGAATGATTTTGCTCCAGAGTCAAGCTGTTTTGCTCGTTGACCAATAATACACGTCATTTCATATTTTGTTAAAATAGGAATAGTTTTGTGTAAAGAATCAATAATAATACCACGACCGTCACGAGTAACACGTGAAAGTGCTTTAATTTCTTCATAGTTATGAGAATTAATTTCTGGATGATTGTCTAAAATATAATTTTCCCTCAATTCATTATCAAACTTTTGTAAGTATTCTTCATTGATATCATCATCATTATCATCATTATCATCATCGTCATCGTCTTCATCCTCATTTATTGTTCTTGGAAAATTTTTCTTGGTGCTTTGTAACATTTCAATACCCGAAATATTAATATTTTTTTTATTAGATGATTTTTTAATTTTTTTAGTTTTCTTCATAGTGATACTTTCATCGTCTTCCTCACCATCCTCACCATCCTCATTAACTTCATCATCTTCATCCTCATCATCTTCATCCTCATCAACTTCATCCTCATCATCTTCATCCTCTTCAACTTCAACTTCAACTTCATCAACTTCATCAGCCTCATCTTCAATCTCAGAATCATCATTCACATCTTCATCTTCAACATTATTATCACCTTCACCTTCACCTTCCTCAATTTCACTTTCATTTTGAATGTCTTCATCATCCTCTTTTTTTACTTCTACTACCTTTTTAGGAAAATTTTCACTTTTGGATTTGTTCATTTTAGATAGATGCTTATTATGTATATATAATAAAAAATTTAAATGTTTTCAATTTAATATTATATTATAATTTTATTATAATTTTATTATAATTTTATTATAATTTTATTATAATTTTATAAAATATAAAATTAATTTGTGTCCGTTTTCCAAGTGGTATTACAATTAACGCATACATAGACATATTTCATATTAATATCATCATAACGAATATAAATAACTTCACGATTAGAATTACCGTTGTCTATCATATTGTGTTTTTCTTCTAAATTAGATTTTTCGGTTATTTTTGTTTCTTTTGCTTCTTGCGCTAATTCGTCGGCAATCTGTTGTGCTTTTTCAGCACTTTCTAAAGCATCCGCAGCACTTTTGTTGGCACTATTAACAGAATTATTAATTTCTTTCATAGAACTGCTCTTTGTCTTGCTTTTTTGACCACTTCCACCGCCACCGAGTTGATTACTGACACATTCTTGGTTCGGACATTTAATTGTATTAATACGTGGTAAAGTAGGGTCATACTTGGTATATTCATTAACTGCGTGAGTATATTTTTTTTCACCACGCTTTAGTTCAATATCAGAAACGCATATAGAACCTTCATTACTAGTAATTTCTTCATGACCACAATTGCGACAATAATAGATTAAAATGTTGCTAACAGTTTCACTATCATCATCACTGACTTTTAAATAATACATATTATGACATTCGGTACAAAACTTCATCTTGAATTATTATGTAATATATATTAACAACTTAATTTTAAATTCAATTTTATGCTATAAAATATAGTATTTTGTAAATATGTAAATATGTAAATATGTAAATATGTAAATATGTAAATATGTAAATATGTAATATATATAAAGATAAATTATATATTAATTATAAGACCTAATAGCATAACAAAAATGTCTATTGTAAAGGAATATTTAAAATTAACAAAGGATTATAAAGATGAATATGGAGAGAAAACAATCGTATTAATGGAAGTAGGAAGTTTTTATGAAGTGTATGCGCTTATAAATCCAGATGGTAGTTATATGGGCAGTGATATAGAAGAATTTGCTAAAATGAATGATATGGTTATTGCGAAAAAAAATATAACAATAAACGATTGTATAGTAGCAATGGCTGGTGTAGGAACAGCGTATGCAGACAAATATATAGAAAAATTACAAGAGCATGGTTATACAATAGTAATATATAGACAAGATGTAAGTAAAAAGAATACAACACGTAGTTTGTCGGAAATAATCTCTCCAGGCACATTTTTCCCACCAGAAACCGAGAACTTGTCTAATAATATAATGTGTATTTGGATACAAAAAATAAATCAGGTTAGAAAGATGTCGTCACAAGTATCAATCGGTATTTCAAACATAGATATTTTTACAGGGAAAACATCACTATTTCAGTTTACGGAAAAATATAATCATAATCCATCAACGTATGATGAATTAGAACGTTATGTGTCGATGTATAAACCAAACGAATGCATATTTATAGCAAACTTACCAGATAATATAATAAATGAAATAATAATGTTTGTTGGATTAGAGCATACAAAAATACATAAAATTAACACGGATGCGGAAACGCAGACGCAGACGCAGACACAAGGCAAACCCCTGAAAGAAATAAAAAATGTAGAAAAACAAGTATATCAAATGGAAATAATTAAACGTTTTTATCCCAATCTCTCTTCCATTTATGAAATGTTTCCAACACACTATATGGCTGTTCAATCATTTTGTTATTTATTGGATTTTGTGTATCGTCACAATCCAAATTTGTCTAAAAAGTTGTCTGAACCAGTATTTGAGAACTACACAGATCGACTAATACTATCAAATCACACCTTATCCCAATTAAACATAATAGACGACTCAAGGCATACAGGAAAATTAAGGTCAGTAAGTAGTTTATTAAATAATTGTGTAACAACAATGGGGAAACGCCAATTTCTATATAATATACACTATCCAATTACAAACGAAAAAGAATTAAATGATTCATACGACATAACACATTATTTGCTAACAAAAGGAACGGTTCATAATCAGGACATTCGCAATAGATTAACAACAATAAGCGATTTAGAACGATTTATGAGAAAAATGGTGTCACAAAAGATTGCACCAAAAAATCTCTCTTCGTTAGTAGAAGATTTAACCAACATAGAAACCCTAAATACATTAAATCACCAAGATGAACTATTATCAGAGTATCTAAGTTCAAGACAATTAATTGGAAAAGATGATTATCTGAAATTAAAAACATATTGTAGAGAGATTATAAGTGATATTACAACTGTATTTAATGTAGAAGAATGTAGACAAGTAACAGATATAAATACAAGCAATGGTGATTCGTCAAAGATAATAGGCATTGTAAATAAGGGGATCTCTCAAACCATTGATGAATTATATAAAAAGAGTATTGAAGGAAAGGATAAGTTAGACGCATTATGTGATTATTTTTCAAATATACTTCAACAATATGAGAAATCTAGTACAAACGCAAAAAAGGCAGCAACATCTTTTATAAAAATCCACGAAACCGCAAAATCAAACCCATCATTAATAGGGACAATCAGACGCGTTGGATTATTAAAAACAGCAATAACCAAGATGTTAACTCATCCAGAAGGAACCAAAGAAACGAAAATAATAGTAAGTATTCCTTATAAATCAAATTATAGTGGAAAGGAAGATAATTTTACATTAAATCTCTCGGAAATAGAATACACAACAGGTGCTGGAAGTAAATCAGATATGGTTGTTACAAGCAAGGAAATTATAAAGATTATAAATGAATCGGAGAATGCGAAAGAGAGATTGATAAAAGAAATACAAACATTATTTAATAATTATGTAAATGAATTTTCAAAATATGAGAGAGAACTATACAAAATCATATATTATACGACCGAATTGGATATGTTACAATGCAAGACATATATAGCGCATAAATACAATTATTGTAAACCAGTGATATTTGAATTTGATACAAATAAAACAAATAAATCATATTTATCATTTACAGGCATCCGCCATCCATTAATTGAACATTTACAAACCAATGAATTATATGTAACAAATGATTTGACGCTTGGTGAAGAGGATAAAGTAAATGAACAGGAAACAAATTCCGCAAATGGTATTCTCTTGTATGGAACCAACGCAGTAGGAAAAACAAGTTTCATTCGTTCAGTGGGTATATCAGTTATAATGGCGCAATCAGGGTTATTTGTTCCATGCGAAACATTTACATATAAGCCGTATAGGAACATTTTTACACGGATTCTGGGAAATGATAATTTGTTTAAAGGGTTATCGACATTTGCTGTTGAAATGACAGAACTAAGAACAATTTTAACAATGGCGAATGAATATAGTTTAATATTGGGGGATGAACTCTGCTCAGGGACCGAAAGTGATTCAGCGTTAAGTATATTTACCGCTGGTTTAGAAGTATTACACGAAAAAGAAAGCACGTTTTTATTTGCCACCCATTTTCACGAAATTGTTAATTATGAAGAAATAAAAGCATTGAGTAGATTAAAAATGATGCATATGGCAGTTCATTACAATAAAGAATTAAATACATTAGTGTATGATAGGAAATTACGCGAGGGTTCAGGTGAAAGCATGTATGGATTAGAAGTATGTAAATCTCTCAATTTACCTGATTCATTTTTAGAGAGGGCGCACGATATAAGAATGAAGTATAATCCAAACAGCAAAAATATACTATCACATACGTCGTCGCATTTTAACGCAAAAAAAATAATGACCGATTGCGAAATATGTAAAAAACATAAAGCCAGCGAAGTTCATCATTTACAACATCAAAAAAATGCTAGCCCAGAAAACAATAATCATATAAAAAATAAAAATAAACAAAATTTTCATAAAAATCATCTAGCAAATTTGATAAATATTTGTGAAAACTGTCATAATGAAATACACAAGACAGAACAAGAACATAAAGTTGTAAAAACTACGGATGGTTATATAATAATGCCTTTATAGAATAATTAATTCTCTCTTTATAATAGATT
>Ga0075460_10000989_pt1 | contig 11251 bp, 10 predicted proteins | sample DEB08_DNA_3_FD_77580 | JGI IMG/M metagenome (GOLD analysis project Ga0075460, IMG submission 77580) | Aqueous microbial communities from the Delaware River and Bay under freshwater to marine salinity gradient to study organic matter... | ecosystem: Environmental > Aquatic > Marine > Coastal ...
TTAGCCTGCTGCTCTAATACGTTTCGTCCAAGCTCGGCTGCTTCTATACCCTGACGAGATCCTCCAAATGCACCCGCACCCACCGCAGTTGCATCCATCTGGTTTCTTTGTATCGCACCAGCCCGTGCTACGTCCTGCATAGCAGCATCAATAACAGACTGCTCATACGGGTTCATGTAGTTCTGTATCGAAGACGGATCAAACTCCGCCGCTGAACCCTGCAACCCTGCAATACCAGCCTGTGCCGCAGTCAAGCCATACTGACCAAGCTCATCCGCCGCACTACCAGCCCGTAATATGTTCCCAGCAGTGGTTTGCCCCTGCTGCTCCATACGGGCTCCGTATTCCGGCAGTGTTTGCAATGCACCAAGTCCAACGCTCTCAGCCTTGCGACCCAAGTTCATCACGTCTGCCCCTGCACCCAAGCCTGCGCGTTGTGCTAATGCACCAATATCCTGTATGTCAGAGGCCGACCCCGTCAGAGCTTGCTGACCCGCGCCCACTTGCCCTAAGATATTCGCCGCTGTTTGCTCTCCGGCACGAGCTCCAGCCGTAGCCGCATCCGTTATACCACGAACCCCGCCAGCCGCTGCTAGTTCCCCGCGCCGTGCGGCTCCCGTTAACGCCGCTTCTCCACGCTGCCCCGCTTCTAGTACGCCTTGCCGACCTGCCGCCGCCGCGCCTACACCAGCTTGAGCCGCTGCTTGCACCTCGGGAATTGCTGCTTGCAATTGACCCACTGCAAAATCACGATATGGCACCGCACCCTGATAGGCATCCGTAACCATAGTTTGTGCCGCCGCCAATGGGTTATACCCTTGCTGCATAGTCTGTAGCGCAGTACCAAGGCCCGTGACCCCCGCACCAACGGTTCCGGCACCCGCTTGCAGCATAGGCATATATGAACCAACGCCAGCAGCAGCGAGTTGCCCCGCCTGCGTTTGCAGTGGGGTACGTCCAGCAACTTGTAGTTGGGCAGGTGTAAGAGCGGCAAGTTGAGCGTCAGTCAGTTGCCCAGAACGCGCCGTGTATTGACGCATAGCCTCGTCGAGAATCCCTGTATAGTTGGGATCCGCCGTAGCCATGTAATTTTTCATCCACTCTGGGATATCTTGTACGGCGATTTGTGTGTTTGTTTCTGTCATTATGCCCTCTCAAACTCGCGCATCATCGCGTACATTTTAGCTGCGCCCTTTTCTCTATCTCCGTTACCCGCCCCTTTTACAGCGCGTTCAGTCATAACGAACTCGCCATCAGATAATGCTGCCTCTTGTACAGGTTGTCCGTTTTGATAAATCTGCGCAGGTATAGAGTCGCTTCGCCCTGTTCCTGGCCCTTCAATATAGCCACCCATAGCATACCCAGTGGACCGAGGAGGAAGACCTTCTGGATATTCAAACCCGTGTTTCTGCCTATACATTTCTTCGTATTCGTCTCGTGCTTCTGGTGAGCTAAACCTACGGCCCGTGTACCGATCTACATACAATTCTTTGAAGTTGCCTTTTGGTTTGGTTAACTCTTCTACTGCACCAAGGGCCGTGAGCCCCCCGTATAGCATCAAGGGGTTGCCACCAAGAACCTGACTTACAATTCCTTTTCCAGCAGCGTTTTGCGCACCCTGTGTTGCAAGGTTGGTTGCGACTTCTTTCGTCAACGCACCACCAACAGCTTGCTGCATAGGAGCAGCAGCACTAACAGATGCGCCGAGTGGGTTAATGCCTGCGGACCCCAGCAGCGATGTAATGCCTGAACCAAAGCCAGAGTTTTGAATGGCTGGACCAAAGAACTTGGCTCCTACCCCAGCAATCAACGCGTCTTTGATTGCGTCCTTTGGTTTCTTTTTGTCAATAATTAAGCCGCCCAAACCAGAGCCAATCGCAGCGGCAATAGCTCCACCACCTGGAATAAGTAATCCAGCTAAACCACCAAGTATAGAACCAAGGCTCATCAGGCTTCCCCTCTAATAGCTTCAGGCGCAGTCACAGTAATTCTGGTGCTACGTTTTTCTGCGCCTGTCCAAGACTGTCCGCAATCTGGACAGTTCCCATCGGGGTAGCTTGCGACTTCTTCTGGCGTGTCAACCGCATTATCACAGTTTACACAATGCACTGTATCAGAACTTGACGAAGGTTTCCAGCGTGACCCGTCGGGCATAGTTATAATTGTATCGGTCATGGTGTACTCACTGTTACTGATCCAACAGCGCCCGTAGCCTGAGATCCACGAACGTATGGAGAATGCGCTAACGGCACTCTAACATATCCATCATGGTTAAAGATAGCCCCTGGCTCTAGACCGCTGTCGTCGGTTTGTAAATTGGTAAATACGGCAAAGGTGTTTCGCCCTTCACCTGGGTTTTGCATCTGCTCTAGATAAACAGAAAAAGCCCGAACAACCTCCGCAATGTATTGCTGGTCGTAACTTGGAGGCGCAATTGGAAAGAACGGAAGGTTTAAGTTTCGAGACATTACCGCATCCCGTCAGGCTGCACGTCTACTCTTGGAGAGCCCAGTCTCCATCCTACACCTGTCTCCGTTGTTTCTATTTTAAACGCAAACGAGCGACCACGCAGTCGAACGTTAACCTGATTAGTCCATTGCTCCACAGGAACCGACGCGGTCTTGGTCACAGTCTTGCTGTTGGTTTGTAAATACGCACCGCCTGGATAATTTCGCGCCTCAAGCGTCATCGTAGCCGAAGGTGTTACCGCTGTACTATCACGGAACGTCAAGTCTGGTATCAACCTGCGTAAGAACACAAAGTTGTCCCCTTCGCCAAGCGACATCTGGCTACTCTCGATGAACGACGTAATCGCCGTGGCAGGAGCAGTCGACCCGTCATCAAACCCACGCTCATGATAATACAGCGCATGGTCGGTGCTTGCCGCAATCGGAAAGCTCTCAACACCACGGTCCAGCCAAACTGTGCGATTTAGAGATCCGTAGTACCAAATTTGTTGTTGGTAGTTGTACACAACGTACTTGTTGCACTCTGTGCTCGAAGCTGAAGGATAGAACCACCAGATTTCAGAAAAAGCCGTATTGGTGGACGCCGTTACTTTCTCAAGCTGGTCAGTGTTGATGTCGCTAAATACAAAGTCCCGCACCGTACATGGTAAACGCTGCACTGCACCGCCATACACATAGAACTCTTCTGCACCCATCCAGTACACCTGATCCTCGATTGCAATAGCTGCTAACGGACCAGCAATCGTGATGTTTTCCGACACCGTGTTTATGCCAAAGGTAAACGGTGGCCCAAGAAACTGCATTGCGTGAAGCGATACGTCGGTAAACACCAGAACCTGTTGCCGCGTCTCAATAGCCGTAACAATCTCGGACCCAGAACCGAGGCGCAAGTCCCCAGCAGTATTAGTCGCCGTAGCAGCCCAATCGGTTATTGAGCCTTGGTCCGAGAACCGTATAAGCAACGGATCCTGCGTACCAATGTCGAGTTGTGAATCACAACCAAAAGCTATAACGTGCCTGTCTCTATCAGAAACAAGCACTTTCTTAGCAATGGTTGGTGCGGTATTCGCCCCTGCTAGATCACTAATTGCTACAGCCCGAGTAGATGTGCCGTTGGTTTTATCCCAGTAATATATACCCGCATCACGCACGTTGATTAAAAGATCCTCACCAAAGTTGTCGTGCGACCAAATACGAAGCGTCTGACCAGAGGCAATCAGTGATGCTGCGCTGCCCCACGTTCCACGGCTCCATGTGCCTGCGCCCCAACCTGTACCAGTAATTGTGGTATCTAGACCCGTGTTGATTTGATATGTTCCAACGGTAGATGCTCCTCCTGCGCCGGAACCACTTGAAATATTAGCAAAAACAAGAGTGTCGTTAATCCCATCCGTTGTAGTAATAGAAGCTAAAGCCTCTTCGGTTCGAGCATTTATGTAATACGAATTGTCATTGGGCACATATGAAATTTCATATTCTTGATTTAAAATCGTGCTTGTTATGGTTCCAGCAAGCGTAGTTACTGTTAGGACTAAATCATTTGTTGGAGTAGCCCCACCTAAACTTGTTCCCGCGATGGTGATTGTGTCATTGTCAGCGTAACCAGAACCACCTTTTTCCACATAGTTAACTGTGTAAGTGTTATTAGAGCTATTTGCCGTGATATTAAATTTTGCACCTGTTCCAGAACCACTTGTAGACGTTTGTCCTACGTCATTAAACGTAGAACTTCCCGTGGAAAGACCGCTAGTGACTGCAACAGAACCAACATTTCCGGATGCATTAATTGACGCTGCACCAGAAAAAGTAACAAAATCATTTGCAAGAGCACCATGGTTAGTGTCTGTAACAACAATTGTAGAAAAACTAACCTCTATAACAAGTCCAGTGTGTGTTGCAGCATCTGTTCCTTTTTGTCCTCGCAAACAACCCTGAAGTGTTGTTCCTGAAATTGCAGCATATGAAATTATTTCGTCGTCTATTTTTACAAACCCTGTTTCTGGAAGAGAGCCTCCTCCAAAATACAACAACGGTCCAATTTCAGTTTGATCTATGCTGATGTCTAGCGAACCAGATAGGTTAAGCATCAACGCTTTATACGTTTGAAAAGTTACATCCCCCGCAGCCGTCGTTGCACGAATGGGTGTAATGTCGTTATACCCACCACCCTCGTTAATATAATACTTGAGGTGTGTGCCTACACCAAGGTAGCGTTCACCGTTCAAAGCAACCCATGGATGCAATGCACGGCATGTACCTAGAAAGTAGGTGGAAGAAGTTTTCTCCCACCCACCTATTTTTTCTGGAAAGCCAAACCGAAATCTAACCTTGTCCATATCAAACCAACCGCCCTCATTAGAATAGGACGTGGTTTCTCTGTTAATTCCTGGGCGGAACTGGAGTTTGGTTAGCGGCATTCGTTACTCCCAGCATTTATTCGGCGGCAACTTCCTGTGCGTTTTCAGGAGTACCTTCTAATGAAGACTTTAGCATATCAATGAAGAACTTACGACCACCTTCTAGCTGGGTCATGTTAAACCGTGTGGATGACAGCTTGCGATCCAAGTCTGCAACGTGGTTTACCATTTCCTGCTGCTCGGCGGTCATGTCTTCAAAAGTGTATTCTTTGTCGTCGATGACGATAGGCGTTGTTTTTTTCTCAGCCATTTGTCAGTCTCCTAGATTAAGGGTTTGCAGTTACCCAAGGGGCGGTTTCTACGGCGGTGGGCGGGTTGATTTGCTTCGCAATATTGCGATCATGCCCTGCTTCCCACTCGGCGCATGTCACACCTTCGCCTTCAGCGGCGTTGGCGTCAATAGTTGCCTTGGCCCAGCCGACAACCTGAGCTTCTGTCAGGTCAGCAAACGCTGTGAACGTCGCAGGGTCAAGGTTATCAGTGTTCAAACTGATTTGGTTTCCAGAGGAAATGCTGTAGGTTGTTCCGTCTACAGTTTCTTCTGATGATAAACGCCAGACAACAGAAAACACGACTTCGGAAAGCCCATCTTGTGTTCTGGTTTGAAGCTGGTCATTTACTGACCAAGTGTGTGTAACAGCCATTGTTTATTTCTCCTGTGCTGGTTACGGGTTATTGTTCGCAGCTAGATGTGCAGCATAGGCTGCTTTAACTTCGTCTGTGTGTACTGCCGCACAGATAGCTTGAACCTGTGAGCTTTCACCTGTGATGTCTGCATCTGGTGCAACAACATGGCGTGAGAAGCTGCGGCTGATCTCTACACCGTCACGTTCAATCACGGTTGCTGTGCGTACTTGGATGTGGCGGAACTTTCCGACTACCTCCAATTTATCCTGTTCGGTTCTTTCGGTTAAGGCCATGTTTATCTCCTTTATGGCGGCGGACTGTCCGACCCCAATGGTGTGGGGTTATGCTGCAAAGTAAGTTAGCGTAATGTTGAGGTCTGCGGTTCCAGATGTCAGTTCAGAAACAATGGTCCAGTCCGTGCCAGTACCACTAAGATTCCATTCTCTGATGCGGACATAGGAAGAAGAGTCAAAGATTTCTGGAACAACAACATCTGCACTGCTCGTAAGCAATGCCGCCGACATGGAGCCAGTGAAATAGTTTATTCCTGACAAACCCTCTGCCGCAAACGGAACGCCCGTGATGTAAAGATCATTTGCGCCAGTCAAACCAGTTGTATCTATATTTAGAAGCGTGATTTGCACGGTTACTTGGCGACCAGTCTTTGTGTAATACCCATAGGCTTCTGTTGCTGATCCTTCGTTCCCACCAGACGCAGCATCCGCAACCACAGGAGTAAACGTCCCCTCCTCATAGTCATCCAGTAACTCAGAAGTCATAGTACCAGAGCCGTCCCCTGTAGCAGAGAAGTCGATGCCGTGACCTGATGCGACTACTAGGTTTCCGTCTTTAATGTTAAGATCGCCATCTACTTGTAGCTCAACCCCTTTGGTTGGATCGTTATTAGTGTATAATAAAAGTGGGTGGCCTGTAGCCATAGAGATTTCGCCCTGATTGGCGTCCCCATAAACTCCCACATTCATACTAATATCTGTACCGTCACTGAGATGCCCTTGAGCAAGGAACGCGGCTCTTGTGTTGTTGCCTGTAGCTAAAATACGACTGAACGTGTTGGCCGAATTTTGAACATCTAATTGGTAAGATGCAGTATCAACACCAAGGCCAACATAACCGTTAGAGCGTCTGACGCTAATAGATGGGGCAGAATTCCAACCAGCGTATGAGCGGTCTAGGCGAAAATTAAAATCAGAATTATCAAATCTGAACGCCCATAGGGGATCCGATGTGCCACCAAAACCAATGTGGCCTTCGCCAACAGTGTTGCTCCCAGACCTATTTAACTCAACTAAAGATTCATCTGCTGTTCGAGAACCTCCGATGTTTACAAACCCATTCGACGAAATCCGCATACGCTCGGTTGCGGAAGCTGCACCGCCTGCGGTTGTCCAAAACTGAAGGCGTCCAGGCATGTCATCACTAGCCGCAGTGTTGTCCGTTGCCCCACTAATTCTAGCACCTTCTACAAGATTAACTCCATCTGCGCCTTGGAACGTAATAAGCCCCAGAGTGTCACCATTCCCAACGGTTGTTTTTGAGTTTGCTGTAGAACCACGAGATTTAGCAAACCCTAACTGGCCTGCTTCAGCGTCATTAGTATGCCGAGACACCGCCAAGCTGACGTATTTTTGTGCTGAACCGTCATTTACGTTTTGGACATTAAGAATACCCGAATACAAAGTTGAGCCATTCCACCACCCATTAGTGATTGTGCTGACGGCATCTGTTCCCGCTCCCATCGAAACCCGCCCAGACGAGTCGATCTTTAAAGCAGTGTTCCAAGAAATATTATTATTTACTGTGCCTGAACCAGCATATTGCCATGTATGTGTACCCGCATATTGCGTATAAGCAGCAGCAGCTGCAGTTGTAGCGTATTTCCAGTTAGTGTTGTCGTTGTACGCATTATTTGTAATAAACACTGCATTAGAGCTACCAGCATAAGATGCACCACCAATGCTACTACCTACAGTAAGCACATCGTATGCTGATCCCCATGCTGCTGAAGATATGCCACCAATAGTGACACGTCCGTTTTGATCAATACGCATACGCTCCGTTTGACTACCACCTGTAGGTGTTGTACGGAAAATCATGCGCCCTGCATCTTGCTGACCATCCGTTACAACAGCAAAGCTACCAATGTCATCCCAGTTAGTTCCATCATAACTAGAGAACGAAAGGTAAGAACCATCACCATCTGCGTTTGATGCGGTTGGTGATGCGACACTGCCTCGTGCTTGGTCAAAATGCAGTGAATCTACGCCACCGCTTGCAATACCAAAGATACGAACACCATCGGCAGGTTCTGCAACAGTTAAACCGTAAGTCCCACGAGTAGAGGTGTCACCGATAATAACTTTTTGGTCAGAAGTGATCCGCATGGCTTCTGTCACAGAAGAGCTTGTTGAAAAAGTAATGATCCCATTAGTGCCAAAAGACTCTAGCGCAAACTCATCATCGTCCCCCAAAAAAACAACAGCGTTTTCCGCGTCATCATCTGCCCTAAACTTTAATGCGTTTTGTAGTCTAATGTCCCCTGCGACTTCTAATTTTTCAGTGATTGTTGTCGTCCCAATCCCCACCTGATTGTTCGTAGCATCGACGTACAGGGTGTTGGTGTCTACTGCCATGTTCCCAGAGCCGTCAATGTACAACCGAGGGTTCCCATCACCGTCTGAAAGAACAATGTGATTGTTACTGTTGCGGATGTCCAAACCACCTTGGTTACCGTCAAAACTGCCCAGAATGCTGTTCTTCGAACCGCCGACAATGAGGTCCCCAGCCTGATAACCAACAAACGTGTTGTAGTTAGCATTCGCAGACGCCGTACCTGTTCCAGTTCCCGCGCCAGTGGCAGTAAATGTTGTGCCAACAGTGTTGGCCCCCGCACCAATTAATGTGAAGTCTGTCGTCCCAAGAGTTTGAATCGTATAGTTCACGCCAGAAACAATAGCTGTAGCGACAATTTCATCGCCAACAAGATAACCTGCTTGATAGCCAGCCATAGTGTTGTTTGACCCAGTAACATTACTGAGAGAAGATTGATGCCCAACGGATACGTTTTCAGTGCCTGTAGTGCTTGTATTGAGAGCTTGAGCGCCAATGGCAACGTTTGAACTCGCCGTAGTATTATTGAATAATGCTCTTCTGCCCAAACCTACATTGTTATCACCTGAAGTATTTCCTGTTAAGGCTCCTGAACCAACTGCTACGTTATAGTTGCCATCTGAAGCAACGCTATCTAAAGCCGTATTACCCAACGCCACGTTACTTGTACCCGTTGGATAGTCTCCATCCAGCTTGATCGTGCCGCCATCAACGCTAACGTTGCCAGCTACAGTAAGGCCATCTGATGTAACAGTGCCGTCCACGTTAAGTGAAGTGTTAAAATCAACTGCGCCCGTAACTGTAAGAGCCGCTGTATCAATCGTCATCGCTGTAGACGCATCAATATCAACAGTCGGTGCAACAATTTCAATTTCAGTATCCGCGTCAATGTCCAGTTGCCCATCAGCAGAAGAGCTAATCTTCAAAGCTGTGTCGCGAAACTGAAGCTCATCGGTTGTTGTCATCTGAATAGCATTGCCACCCGATGTATTACCGTTAGCAAGAACCTCGGACAACTCGTTGTTTGCACCAACCTGTGTATCCACATACGCCTTAATCGACTGTTGTGTTGCCAAGGCTGTCGCGCTGTCAGACGCCATGTTGTCTTCGTCTAGGATCGCGGTCACCGACACACTGCCCAAGCGCAGGCTGTCAAAGTACGCATTGTTAAAAACGTTCGCCGCTACCGCACCAGCACCCGCGCCGTCAAAGTAAACCACCGCAGTCGTTCCCGCAGGAACTTCGTAGTCATTACTTGCGTTATATGTTCCTTGGAAGAACAGGATGCTGCGTGATCCAGACAGATCATTGCGGATATAGATGATTTTTTCCGCGTCATTCGGCGTCAACTGCACATAGGCCGTTGCACCCAAATCACCGCTGTCTGCAAAGATAATCATGCGGTTGCGACCATCGGATGTTGTGCCGTCGCTAATAGATAGTGTATTCGGAGAACCAGAAGTTCCCGCTGAAGCCAAGGTCACTGTAATCTGACCGTCAAGAGCAGTGTCTAAAAGTTGAAGGTTTGTGTTAGTCGTATCGCCCCATGTGCCAGACTGTTCGCCTGTGCCAATGAGTTCAATACCATTATTAAGTGTATATGTACTAGGCATGGTTTTCCCCTATGCTGCTATGTCTTCCCAACCTGGAGTCTGGGACGGAGATTCGTCACTCCAAGAAGGGGTGGAAGATGGTGTTACGGGAGTATAACTCGGATTCTGATTTGGAACAATACGTCCCCAAACAAGAACTTGGCCTACTTCGCCAGTTCCAGAAACGCCAGTCACATTGACTTGCGTCTGTACATCTATTGATACATCACCAATTTCTCCTGCTCCAGAGACTCCAGTGACGAAAACAAATGTTTGTGTTTCAATGACCGTTCCTGTGCCAACCTGTCCTGTAGCCTCAAGGCCAGTAACGGGAACATCAGAACCGCCTGTTGCTTCAACCTCGCCAACAAGACCATTAGCGCGAGCGTCCATTGTTATAGGGACCACTGCGCCAGCAGCGACTGTAACAGAGCCAACACCACCAGTTGCTGCAATACCAGTCACAGGAACATTGGCCTCACCAATGACAGTGGCTGTACCCACCTGTCCTGTAGCTGCCACACCTGTCACATCTACATCTGCATTTGCCTGAACAGTAACAGAGCCAACGGCTGTGGTAGCCTCTAGCCCCGTTACAGGAACATTCGCATCGCCAGAAACGGTTGCCGTACCAACGGCCCCCGTTCCCTCAACACCTGTCGGATAAACATTTGCAGTGCCCGTGACACTAGCAAGTACGCCTACCTCACCAGTGGCTTCTAATCCTGTTGGGAAGACATTCGCTTCCGCAACAACTGTCACTGTCCCTACAGAGCCTGTGGCCTGCAAACCAGTTACAGGAACATTGGCTTCAGCAACGACTGTTACTGAACCAACATTACCTGCGGCACCAGCGTTGGTAATGGAGCCTTCATTCCAACCAAGTTGGCCCCATGTCCCTCGGCCCCAGCCAGAAAAAGGGACAATGACATCTGTCATTAGGCTATCCGAATAATCGCGTTACTTGCGTCCGCTGTTGGAAAGACGATTGTGAAGTCACCAGCCGTTGACGTTTTGTCTGCACCAAAGTCAAGTACAACAACCGATGGATTTGTTACCGAGATCGATGTCGTGTTTGGTGTCGTATTGTAGATCAACGCGCCACGAGCAGTGATTGTCGCTGTCGAAAATGTCTCATCCGCAAAATCGGTCAACGCTGTTGTTCCAGATGACGTTGGGTCAACATTAGTCAAAGCCTGACCAGTCGCTGAATAGCCTGTGCCACTTACCTCATTTGTCGCTGAGTAAGCAGTCGTAGACGCATCAAGCGTAGCCGAGCTTGTGTATAAAGCAATTTTGAACGTATCGCCGTTGGCGAGATCAAAATCATGGACACCGAACAAAAGCTCTTTCTTGAACGATGTGCACATGTAGTTGCCAGTAAAAGCCATGTCACAGTCTCCTTATAAGTTCCGCAAGCTCTGGGTGTCCTGCGTCTGTAAGTGCATTATATACCGTAGTTCTGTCACTTTTAACAGCTTCACGTAAGTAGAAACCTACCAACTGTACGATCCGCTTT
>Ga0075460_10000992_pt1 | contig 11244 bp, 15 predicted proteins | sample DEB08_DNA_3_FD_77580 | JGI IMG/M metagenome (GOLD analysis project Ga0075460, IMG submission 77580) | Aqueous microbial communities from the Delaware River and Bay under freshwater to marine salinity gradient to study organic matter... | ecosystem: Environmental > Aquatic > Marine > Coastal ...
GTATGTTGATAGCAATATTCAGGATATTTGTCTAACATATACTTGACACATTGTATTTCATTATCTATTCTATTGGTGTTTTTAATACCGCCTAAACCACCAACTATTGTTTTATATGTTGTTTTGCAATATACATCATTAAATCTAATTAACCCTGCATCTTTCATATAATATAATATACTTCTTTCATAATCTTGTTTATATGTATTATTTACATTTAATGATGCATCCTTTCTAACTATAATACCATATAATACACCAAGTATAAATCTAAAATCTTTTGAATATCCTTCTTTATGATACATAAGACTATCTGTTGGAGAAACACCAAATATATATAGATTTTCTTTTTTCAATATATCAAATCCATATTTAAAAAATGATTGTAAATCAATACTTTCTTTACCTTTACAAACATCCCGTATATCATCCTCAATTAATACAACCTCTGTACCTTCGTCATAATATTCATTTAATATATAATTCAAACGCAGGTGTAATTGAAATATATCAGTTTGTATAATATTTGCATCAGGCATCATATTTTGATAGTTTGTTTTTTCATCTTTATCAGCAACAAATATATCTATATCATCAAATGTAAATCCATTATTTAATAACAATGGTATTGTTTTTTTAATAATTAAACTTTGACGTTTATATGAAGGAATTGCGATCCGCATTATAATGTAATAAATAAATTAAATGTGTAAAAAAAACGAACGTCATTTTGCACGCATTATTAGATTATTTTTTTATTAAAATAAATTAATTTACCAAAATTTGAAACTTGTATTATTTTTTTTATTATAAAATAGAAAAAGGGTGGATTAAAAGTAAGCAGTAAATAAAAAAGTAATATGAGTAGTTTTCAAAAGACTTTCCTTGAACGTTTTGATGATCTATTGAATTTATTTGATGATAGTGGTAAAACGTATATCCGTGAAAAATATGAAAAAGAACAAAAGGCAGTTGCAATTCAAGAAGAAGAATTCGCTGGACGTCAAAAGATGAAAAAGTATATTGATAATATCAAACTAACCGCACCGAGTAAAACACTGCATATGTTGATGACCTTACAAAGTGAAATTGATTGGTTATATATTGATGGACAAATCAGTGATATGGCGTTTGATAAATTGAATAATCTTGTTGCAAATGTTGATGATGATAATAACCTTTTTACCAGATTCACAGAATTGATGGATATTTGTAATTATTGTGAATCAAAACCTGCACCAAGAATGAAAGAATGTGTTAAACAAGAACTAACAGAGGCTGAAAAGTTGCGTCGTGCAAATGATCCAAAGTATCCTTGTTGGACACAATGCAAGAAGTGTCATAGAGTAATGACCACAAAATATCATAACTCTGGACACTCTAAATCAAAGGTATGTGGTCAAATAGTCACCACAAAGATGGTTTCATTGAATAACAATAAGTTTTATACTAATGAGGATTCATTGAAACAAGCGAAACTTATTAATCCTGATAATTTCAACGCATCTAGTGATAAAATTGATTGGGGGGATGCAAATAAGTTGGAGAAAAAAATGGATAAGTAATTATGAAAAATCTATCACAAATGTACCTTTATTGATTCGTAATGTTTTAATCTTTTGACCTTTATCAATGTTTCTAGATGATTTTGGCCGTCCCATTTGTGTCATTAAATTTTCTTGTTTATATACTTTTTTTGCTGCATCATTTTTTGGTTTTAATACATTCCAATAATAACTACGCATCTTTTCTTTTTTTATTTCCATCCTTTCATCAGGTGTTTTACCATTTATTATTTCTTGTTTAAGTTTTTCATTCCGTGGTTTTATAACATTTATGTAATATTTTTTTTGTGATCTTATTTTACCTGCACGCCTTTCTTCTTCAGTTTCATACGTCATTAAATTATATGATATTATATTTTTTAACTTTATACGCTTTTGAGCGTTAAGTCCATAATAATATATTATATTTATTTATAAAATGTTTATACATAAGTCGCATAGTAAAACTGATTTGATTGATTTAATTAATGATTTAAATATTGATATTACACATTCACATCAAGATAATAAGAGAACTATACAAGATAAAATTATCGCATATTTAAAAGATAAAAAGTCATCACAAATAGTGGATAATTTTTACAACATAAAAAATGTAGATGGTTTAATCCAATACTTGAAAAATAAAAATCCAAAAAAAGTGTTAAGCATCAAAGAAAAAAATAATGTAATGTTAATTGCAAAACATATCATCGCATATTGCAAAGATAATTATAATATAAACAATTCTAAATATGATACATTACAAGAATTGAAAGATGATATGGATTTCATAAAACAATTTGGAGATATACCATCAGTAAGAAGATGTTGTAAGTTAATGAATCTTGATATTAAATTTCCAAAGATCACATTCGTACCATATATATCACCAAAGGTGCAAAAAGAATTAAACGATAAAAAAATAACAATACAATCTAATTATCAAATACTAACGATCCGCAAAGGGACACAGGATAATCCAATTATCGTTTATTTTGATTAAATTTAAGTTAAGTTAAAAATAATATTTACACCAAAATTTGAAACTTGATTTAATTTATTCAATTAAAAAACAAATACAACATATAAATACTGCAAAAGATGAACCCGACACTCATTTCTGGATTTGAGGATATCATCACACACATCAAACAACAGGAGCAAAGGATTATGGCTCTTGAACAGGAGAACAAACAACTCAAACAAAATAATGAACGTATGAATTCATATTTACAATCAAGGGAAATTAAGTATTGTGAAAAATGTATGAAGTATTTTGATGATTATGAACTACTCCAAAATGATGAAGGTTGTTATATTTGTGAAGGTTGTAATGATGAAGTAAAAAAAAATAAATACGACGGAGATGATTGGGCGTGGGGATATGGATATACCTGCAAGGACGGAGAATATCGTATTAATATGGCGGGAGGTGGAGACCATTGGGAAGATTATGTAATCAATAAGAATGGTTGTTTCATTGATAACAAAAACGGAAAAAATAAGGTGAAAACATTTATTAGTTGTCCAAATGGTAATTATATAAAGGTCATCCATTTCGGTGAAGATTATGAACTTGATGAGGGTGAAACCGATATGTTTGATATGGTAAAAGAATGTTATGAAGAAGAAATTATGGATTATTGTAATGATGTTGATGATGAAGATGATGGTAAAGAACTTAAATCTTATAGCGGTGTTTGGAAGAAAACAGAGGGTATATGGCTTGGAGGTTGGGGTAATTAAATTACATCATCATTAGGTATTAATGTTTCAGTTTGATTATCAATATCTTTATCAATTTCCTTTTGTAATGGTTTCTGTGGTTTCTCTGGTTTATTTTTTTTTGTTGGACTTTTTTTTGCATCTTCATTATCACTATCATTATTATTATCCGGTGGTGGTGATCTTTCACAATCAAAGATATAACATTTATCACTGCAACCAATCCTGCACCTGCAAGCACAACGCGATTTCCATATTATCATTAATAATCCACCAACACTCCCGAGTATCAATGCAGTTGCACCAGCGAACTGATCAATTGTAAAATCTTCCATTCTACCGAATACCATTTTATTTTAGAAATATATTTTAAATTAAAAGATATATTTGTTAATTATATATTATGGACGACAAATTTATAATTATGGATAACAATAGAGAGATTGAAAAAAAACCAATAGAAGAAGTATTAGAATTATGTAAATCATTAAATGATGATATACAATCCATAAAAAAAGATATGAACCATATTAAAACGTATATTCGTAAAGTTGAAATACGTGAAGGTATAAAAGATGATACATCACAAAAAGATACCGCAATCCAAAAGGGTTGGTTTTGGTAAAATTAAAATGTTTTTATATATAAATGGATGAAATAACTATTCTGGTCCCAACGTATAACAGACATCGCTTTTTACCATTGTTTCTTATGAATATTAAGAATCAAACATATCCTGCTGATAAATTGAAAATAATTATTGATGATGATGGAGATGATAAATTCATTAAAGATATAGATGCAGTTAAACAACATATATATCCTGTGCAATTGACATATATATCAAATAAACAAAGAAGGTCTATTGGTAAAAAAAGGAACCAATTAGTTAAGGCTTGTAAGACAAAGATATTCTGTTTTATGGATGATGATGATCTATATTTTCCGTCATATATACAGCATTCATATGATACATTAAAATCAGGTAAATATGGTTGTGTTGGTACTGATTGTATGTTGTTTTGTATGACAGATAATGATTTTGATATTCACGCAATTAATTGTGGTGGTCAAGTAAGGCAGATACACGAGGCAACGATTATGGGTACTAAAAAATGGTTTGGAGCAAGTACAGGTTTCGCAACAAAAGGTACAGGTGAAGGTAAAAAGATATTTGATGGTTTTGAAAAGCAAGTTGCATTCACAGATATACAACAATGTATGATGTGTATCCAACATAACACGAACACTGTGAATAAATTACAATTCGCAAAAGATGATAATAAAATTGATATTCAAATCACAGATGATATAAAAAATATTTTACGAAGTATTTTGAATTAAACATACCTCCTTTGTTTTGTAATCAAATAGTTTTTTTGGATTATACTTTTTTAATGGATACATATTATAATTTAATGGTCTAAAATTTCCCGTTTTAACGATACTTTGATTATCTTTTTTTTGATTACAAGAATTGCAAATCAAAATGTATTTATATTTACCACTTTCACTAATATAATCAAGAAAAGTATATATATCTTCGTTTTTCCAATGTTGTAATACATCTTTTAATATACAAACATCACCCGATATCAATTTTTCTTTATTTGAAAAAATATCACTATGTATAAAGTCATATTTGTCATCTATAATATTCTTTTTATGATGTTGTATAACATCTTCATAAGCATCATATCCAGTATATTTTATATTTAAGTCATCATATATTAATTTTCCACATTGAAAATCACCACAACCAAAATCCACCACACTTTTAATATCATTATCTGTAATCCATTTTTTCAAATAATCTATATATTCGGTATTGTACGATATTTTACTACCAACACCAGAGCAACCTTTATATTCTTTACTTATATCCTTTCCCCATTTATTATCATTATATATATCTGTAAATATACTTTCCATTTATAATATAATACATTTTTTTAGAATAAAATTATTTTATATGTATTAAATAAATGAGCAAAAACATAAAAGATGGTGATAGAGTATATTACAAGATACAATCAGGTGAAATACGCACAGGTAAATTTGATGAAAAAACTAAATCTGTTAAACTTGCGAATGGTAAAATCGCAAAACCACCAATGGTCGCATTACATAAACAGAAAGTCACCGCAGAGAAAAACCCTTATGTTAAACTCACCGCTGGTAAAGTTGGATATGAAGAACCCGCCAAAGCAACGCGTGGTCGTCCAGCAGGTAAAAAAACAGCACCAGAAAAATTAAAGGGTGATAAACGTAGAAAAACAGGTAAATACGCAACAGAAAATAAAGAAGCACCAAAACCAGCACCAAAACCAAAACCAGCACCAAAGAAAGAAACACCAAAACCACGCGGGAAAGTCCAACCAAAGAAACGCACAATGCATTATGTCGGTTATGATAATCTTAGTGAAGAAGATAAAAAAATGTTTGAAAATGATAAGGGTGTTATGGTATGGGATGAAGATAGCTCATCCGGAGATTTTTCAGTATATAAAAGATTACTATTTAAAACAGATTATGATCATTATGATCCAAGGGGTGTGTGGAAGAATGCACCATATAGAAGTATTGGTAAAAAATTAACATATGATAATAGAGAAGAATTTAAAACGGATGATTAATAAGTTTTTTTTCTAAATCAATGTTATAAATTAATGGATGAATTTACAGAAGAAGAGATTATTAACATTTTAAATCAGTATAAGATGCACAAACAAAGAATGCAAGAAAGATATGAAAGGGTAAAGGATACAGATGAATTTAGAAAACAAAATCGTGAAAGAGCCAAAAAACATTATCATATGAATAAAGAAAAAAAACATCAAAAATATCTTGAGAACAAGGATATTGTTAATGCAAGGAACATATATTATTATTACAAGAATAGTATAAATAATATTGATTTGTTTATTGAAAGACACCCTGAAAAATATGAACTATTAAAAAAAAATGGTTATTTCAAGGACCAAAAACCATCTTTATCTATTACATATCCACATAATTCTTCATCGGTTGCGGAACCTTCGTCATCACTATAAAATTCTTTTTTACATTTTACAGGTGGTTTATAATCTTCATCTATTGCATCTTTTAATGCTGATACAAGTTTTGTTTTTTCTAATGATGTAAGTAATTCAATTATTTCATCTAATATCTTTTTATCAATTTCAATATACATTTATTGTAAATCAATATTTTATTTTGTGATATCTTTATGCGCTTTATTAACACTCATACCACCTTTAAGCATACGTCCCATCATCTTCATTCTATGCGATTTTAATTCGGTGCCTGACATACCTTGCTTTTGCATCTTCGCCATATGTTTATTTAAATCCGCCTTTTGTTTATCTGTCATCTTAACGCCTTCACGTTTCTTTTTTGGTGCTGGTGGTGGTGGTGCTGATTCACTTGATGATTCGTACTGATTTGATATTTCCATTTTGATATTTACATACAAAAAAATTTTGACAAAATTAATATATAGTATTTTGATAAATGAATCAATACACTGATACACAGGTTATAGAATGTGCCAGATTACATAGTGAAGAGGCGAAAGCCAATAATAATGATAATTATGCTTTATGGACTAATAATCTTACAGATATTATTCATTTGAATTCAGGTGATGTTATATCTATGCATTCTGCAATGATTAGTGAAAGGGGTGCAGGACAAACAACAAGTATAGAAATAAAAGGAGTTGAATTAGGACCACAAAAAACTTTTGAATTTATTAATTTATCAGGTAATGAACCTGATAGTACCCTTGTAAGTGGTTTTAAATCTATTGACGCAAATTTATCCTCTCAAACTATAAATATTAGAGATGATACTGCTGTATTTACTATTTCATATTATATTAATGCGAATGGTCATAATTATATTCAATTACCAAGGAGATATTGGTGGAATCAAAATGCAAGTCCAATAACTGATAATTGGGTGAATGATAATATCGTGAATTATGGGAGATCATATTTTGATCCATTTAACGGATCATCAACTGAAACATCTATGAATCGTTTTATGTTTTGGGATGATTATTACCAAAAGAGTTTTCAACAAACTACCGCTTTAAAAAACAATAATGATAGATACACCATTATGGTTAGAGATAAAACATTTTTTAGTTATAATGCAAGTGGTGTTTTTAGACCTCCCGTATATTTAAGGGATCCGGAAAACGCTATTTATAGAACATATAAAGAATTAAAACAAATACAAATTGAAAAAGGTTTTAATTCACCTGAATATATTGCCGATGAAATTACAAAACAATTACAGAGGCCAACACAGGATGCAACATATCAAATAAGAAATTCAAGTGATATAAATGCTAATCCAGAACATCCGGGTTTTCCAGTACCAATTTTTAAGACATTTGAAACAGAAACATATAAAGCGTTTAATTGTGCTGGATTAGTAGAAGAAGATATGGCTACTTTAAGTAATGAGTGGTTTAGTGGTGCGAGTTTAAATGCAAGTGGTATAAGATATTTACAAAATTATCATATTGTTGGTTGTAAGCGTCCAGAATTATATGAAACCGGAAGATTGATAAATGCTAAATGGTCATCACCAGATAATGTATATGAAGGGATCCTTGGGAGCGAATTAAGGGTTGCTTGGAAAGAAGATAATAATGTTATAAGTTTGAATCTTAGATATGATAAAGAAATATGTGATAAGTTTAAAGCGTTTTTTGATGCTCAGGATTTATACCCTGAAATATTTAATACATTTACGGATCCAAGAAATCTATACGCAGGAAATGAAACAATTAATACCTGCCGATGGTTGCATATTAACTCTACATCAAATGCTTCTATTACAGATGCTATTGATTATGAGAATGATGCTCCATTAGGTTGGTCGGGATATCTTAATCCTTCATCAAGACCATCTACAAATGGAAAACAATACGCATCAAGGTTATGTCCAATCTTATATGATCCTGCACAAAAAGATACATTTTTTAATTCACCAAATAATGATAAAGGTGAAAAAACATATGGTTGTATTGGTAGGGATAGTGAAGGATATATTGTTTTATATCCAACACCATTAAATGGATGGGCGAGTCAGTTTTGGAATGCTATTATGTTAGGTGCTAATGAAACAACAGAAATACCACAATATCACAGAATTGGTTTTGATATGCATTTCTCCGCTCCGGGAGTTGGATGGATATTACCTTACGCTGGTTTCTCAAGAAGACAACAAGAAACAAATACTAATTCTGTACCATTAGTAGGAACATTTACCGCAAGAAATAGTGATGCAACAGTGATGCTAAATTATGGTCTTCAACCTTTTAGATATAGAACAAAATTATATATTGGTGCAGATTCTCCAAAACTTGTTTGGGATGGTACTAATTTTGGTTTTAGTGGATTACACACTGGTATGAACTCTGGTAATGATGAAAGGACTAATTCACCATATGATGTCGGTCCGGGTACTGATTTACTCACAGCCGTTAATAATCGTGCAAGTGATATTGTTTATAAAATAAATCCAAGAGAACAAATGACAGATTGGACACCAACAAGGGTCCCGTATGTAGATGCAAAGATTATGTATTTTAATGCTTCTCAAAATGCAAGTGAAAGTTATACTGCACGTGTTTTCAATGAGAATTTAGAACCTTGGTTAATTTATGATAGTCTTTGTGGTATATTTTTACAAGATTTCAATTTAACAGAGGCTGAATGGGAAGGTACTATATTTGATAGATTAGGTTTTTCATATAATCAATTTAATAGTACAACACATACAAGATTAACACGTATAGATTACAATAATTTAAATGATTTATCATTAATCACAACCAATAGTGAAGTTAGTGAAGGAGATACAAAAATATACCATCAAAATATGTTTGGCGCGCCCCTCTATTCAAATATGCTACCAACTACGCAATTATTTAACAATGTGAATGGATCGGGAACAATTGCACCACAAATGGTTTATTATCCTGAAATTGTACAGGAAACACAAAGTATTGTAATCAAGGCGGATAGATTACCAACAAGAATGATTAGAGGTTATTATACAATAAGAAGTAATATTTTACAAGAACCACATTTTGTTGGTGGTAAAAAAGATAATACATTAATGCCGATTATCGCTATATGTGATAAAATAAATGGAGATGGAGATTTCTATTTTCAATCACAATCATCATTAGAATTTACAATCACAAAACCATTACGTCTTGCAAGTATTAGTTGTAGTATTCACGATCCGGATGGTAGTTTCGCAAATACAAACGAACAAAATACAATCTTATTTAAAATAGAAAGACAAAAGAACGTCACCTTCAATGTTGTCCAAGAAATATTGCAAGGAGAACAACAAGGTAAAAAAAGTAATTTATAATTCAAGTTAAATTAAATCGTGATTTATATTGTTTAATATTTTCACGTAATGATGTACTATTGCCCCAGAGGATCCAACGACTTAATGCTCCTGCACTTTCATAATTATTCCAATTTTCCTTTTTTCTATGTCTATTAAGATATCTACTACGACGCTCCTTATCCTTATGGATTAAATAATCACTTGCACCACTTTGACCGAAATACGTGGTTTTTGTTTTACCATCATCATATGTAAATACCGCCATATATTTTTTACCTTCTTTATTTGATTTCTTAATAACCATTTTAACCATTTATATATATATAACATTATTCCTCTTCATCACTACTTTCCAATAATTTTTGTAATTGCGCTTCCAATTCTAATTTCTTTTTTAACTTTTCTTTTTGTTTTTTATTTTGGAGATGTTGATTTATTTGTGAATTCAATTCCATATTTTGTTTTTTCAACATATTATAACTTTCAACAGATGGTCTTTCCTTGTATGATGATAATTGATTTTCTACTTGACACATTCTGTCCATTAATTTACGATTAATTCTTCTACTACTTTCTAAATCTTCAACTAATTGTTTATCCATTTTTTCTTTGATTTCTTTATAATATTCTTCCTTGTATGTTGTGATAATTAAATCCTTGTAATTATGATCTTTATCTTCCAACGCCTGTACCTTTTCACGTAATTTTCTATTTTCATTCCTTAACCTTGTTGGCTCTTCTAATTCAATTAATGTATCTTGCATCGCTTTGACGAAGGCCTTACAACTTGGATCATTCATAAACTTAACTATACATTGTTTAAAATCCCTTTTCAAATTACGTTGTTTATCTGTTTTATTTTCACTTTCGTCATACGCATATATACCACCTTCATAGTAATCTAATAGTTTAATCGCAACAGCATCCGCATTAACAACTCTTAAATCTTTTTTCATTAAATATAACAAATAAATTCTTTTTAAATATTTTACGCACAAAATAATTATTTTACATTCACGATGTGTTATTCTTGCACCCTTCCCCTTCCCTCCTTGTATAACATAATATAGAAAGACTCATAATTAATGGATAATTTTAGAAACTTTTTATTGTGTTATTTTTGTCCAAATGTGTAATTATTTTTGTCCAAATGTAATTGGTTATAAAGTAAAATGTAATTGTTTATAAAGTAAAATGTAGAGAGTTAAAAGGTAAATGTAGCATTTTAAAGTAAAACACAGGGTTTAGAGGATATTGTTAAAAGTATTCTATGCAATCTCAAATATTGAGAAAGAATATATATATATGGAAATAGTTTGTTAAATATTAAAAAATGTGTGTTTTCGTAATTTTCCCTTTTGACACCTTTTAAATGATTATATTTACCTTTGTTTTTTATAACATTTACTTACATATTACGAAAAAAATTTACACAATCACTTTTTATTAACACCTTTCGTACCACTCATCATCTCAAATATTTTTTCTGGTTGTATCTTTGGTCTTTCATTCGCCTTTTCTACATTATGTTGCATCTTTTGGCAATAGCAGGGGATTTTCGCATCTAATTGTTTTAATGTTTTTGGTC
>Ga0075460_10001001_pt1 | contig 11213 bp, 10 predicted proteins | sample DEB08_DNA_3_FD_77580 | JGI IMG/M metagenome (GOLD analysis project Ga0075460, IMG submission 77580) | Aqueous microbial communities from the Delaware River and Bay under freshwater to marine salinity gradient to study organic matter... | ecosystem: Environmental > Aquatic > Marine > Coastal ...
CACGATATAACTAACCCAAGCTTTTATAATTACTACCCAAATCTTCAGGCGACCGCATCACTAAATATCCCGTATACAATAGCCTATAACGCCTTCACCTCAACAAGCCCCTACACACATAACACAACTGGTTCATCATGGATACAGTTAACCTACAGCATTTCTACTTATAATGTACCCTCGAATGGCAAGTTGCTTATAGAGCAACCAAAAAGAAACGGGACAGGTTGGTATTCCAACTTTGAGTTTGACTGGACTACTTATGACAGCACCTACGGCTATGGACGTTATAATACCTTTGGGGTGTTTACCGATTACACCTCGATTGATGAAATAACAATAAAACCCAATAATGGAACTTGGAGTGGCGGCATTTCAGTCTACGGAATAGTGAGTTAATACATGGCTACAATTGATGAAATAAAAAACAGAATACGGTCTGAACACCCTACTCTTAATAAAGCTGTTAACCACGATGTTTTTCAGCTTACTCCCGAAGAGTATGAGGCTACTATCAATGATTGGGCAGAAGCTGAGTATAATCAGCAGGAGGAAGAACGCATCCGCACTAACGGCGGAGTCTCACCAGACTACGCTAGCTTCCGCAGAGAAGCCTACCCATCACTTCCTGACCAGTTGGATATGTTATGGCACGCTATGGATGAGGGTACTATAACTAAGGCAACAGCTTTCTATGATGCTATTTTGGCGGTAAAAAACAAGTATCAGAAACCCAGTTAGAGAAAGTATAATAATAGTACAGGAGGTTTTAATGCCACGTACTTTTAATTCAAAACAAACATCAGTTACTATGACTATTCCAGAGTCAGATATCTTTGAGATTACCGATATCACCATTAGTAATCAGTCTCAGAGTATATATATTCATTGGAGATCTTTAAATTCACAGGAAGAAGGTAATCCTGTAGAAGTCACCCGTAACGTGATTCAGCTAAGTAATACTGAATTTACGGATATCGGTAATACCGTTACATTAGATGGAGAAACTATTTACGCAGCCATAAAACGAATCTGCTACGCCACTTTAGAAGCTAAGGGTATATTCCCTTCCGGAGGAACAGACTCGTAGGAATAACAGTATAATAAGTTTAGATTAGGAGCTAATAATGCCTGAAATTGATGTTGAAAAAGATTTAGAAGCAGTAACGACTAAAATTGCAGAGCTTGTAAAAGAAGTGCAGGAGTTAGATGCCAAAAGGCAGAATTTGGTACAGCAAGCGCAAAATTTAAATGGGGTAGCTATGTATTTACGGGGTAAGCAGCCCCCAACAGAGGTACCGCCGCCATCAACTGACGAGGAGTAATAATGGCGACATCAGCCAGTCAATCCTTTACCAAAGTATTTGATTACGATGGTAGCTCTTATAACGACAGAACAAAGGAGGCCCGCACTCGTGCGGGTACTTCTTTTACTGTTTTAGGGACTACTTCAAGCTATCTTTACTTAGGCTATTCTGAAAAGTTTGATATGGCGTTATTTGACATTGATACAGCGGGTAGTTTGGGGGACTTAACATGGGAATATTCCGCTGGAAGTAGCTCATGGACGGATTTTACACCCACATATGACCGCATAGATGTAGATGGTAACCCATACAAGTTTGATAAAGATGGAGCGGAGATCTTTCCGGATAATCTACTAAGTTCATGGGCTACAGACACGGTAAACTCTGTGGCAAGTCTTTACTGGATTAGAGTATCTTCCGCATCGTCTGTAACAACGGCTCCTACGGTTAAATCAATCGAAATGCGAGCTAGAGCCGTATATTGCACAACGGCAGATATCTTTAATTTTATGCAGTTAGGTAATGTTCTTAATACTTATAATGCTTCTACCGGCGTAACTACTCCCGGCACAGACTTTACGTCATCTACGGTCCCTAGTAAAAATACAGTAGAGAAATACATTCAATCAGCACAAGCTGAAATTGATTATCGGACTAGAAAATCGTGGCGACCTAACATAGTAATCAACGAAGAGCATAACTTTAACCTATTTGGATTTAAATTAGACCGAATTGGAGCTAGAAAAATTCTTTCTCTGAGTGTATGGGATGGTTCTTCTTATGAAGCAAAGAATGCTGGACGTAATAATGACTATTTCCTTGTTCCAGACACAGGAATGGTACATTTTTCAAGATTTTTCTACCTTCCAGCCCGATTTGCTTCACTTAATTCGCCTACAGCACGCTTTGGAGGCGGGGAGTTTATAACCCCAGTTAGAATTGACTACATTTACGGTGCTGATGTCAACCAAGATGTTCGTGAAGGGGCAATGGTTACCGAAGTAACTAAAAAATTAGTCGCAATTGAGATTTTACGCAACTCAGACTTTGGTGAGATGGCTGTTAGTGGGGCTGATAGAGTAGCTACAGCACAAAAAATAGATCAATATCGTAGAGAAGTCGATGATACGTTGGAATCTCTGCGTGCATTTGAGGTATTCTAATGGCTGAACCAGTAGCTGTAGCTGATTTACTTGATGAACTGCGAACGCAGTGGGACTCAGGTAATGTTGCGGAACCCCGAATCATAGAAATTAATAATAATCGTACCGGTACGCAAAGTATTCGGATTGATTTAAATCAAGGGGATTATGTTTTAGGGCGTGCTGGAAACCCCGCCTTTAGTGAAGAACCTATAGGTAACTGGAAATATGGTAATCGAATATACAACGTAGAATTAGAAGTTTATACAAGGCACAGTAGATTAAACCTGTATAATGTTTTACGAGAGATACGAAAAATTTGTCATGCTAGAATTCATTCTATGACTAATTTTCAAAGAGTTCAATATATTTCTTTTACCGAACAATCTCAAGAACAAGCAAATGTATGGTTAGCAGTAGTTCAGCTTGTATTGGTTAATAATGCTGTGTTATTAGAAACCACATAACTTAGTATAATATACTAACTAGCTAGTTTATTCAGGGAGAATTAAATGGCAACTTATAGGTCCGATCGTTCACAAGTTACTTTCGCTGCGGAAGCCGCTCAGGGTGGATATCCAGAGCCTATATATGGTATAACCGGAACAGGAAGTGCCATCCTGAGTTCAGCAGCCGCTGCGGGGTCTAAAAAAATCACAGTTAGTTCTACTTCGGGCTTAATACAAGGTGATTTTATCCTTATTGGAACTCAGACCCCTACAGCCGCTAATGCAGCTACACAAGAAATTCGTAGAATTGATTTTATAAGTGGTTCAGATCTCTACGTAGATCGACCTACTGCTTTTTACCATGCAGCCTCTGCCGAAGTTGTAGAAGTAACAGCGTTACCATCCGACTACGCTAGTGCTTCAGGTGTTTTTCCCGCAGTTACATGGCTTCCCGGTGTATACGACACGGTTACTCTCCCTGAACCAACTAGTGCAGTTGAGCCTACATACTTCCTAGGTACTAACTCTAACCGAAACTTTACTCATGCATATCGTGGGTCTCAGTCATACGATGGTTCTTTGTCAGCGATAACACTTCTAAATGGATGGCCTTTAAGATTCCCTATTGGTAAGGTTACTACTATTCAGTCTTCGGCTGTTGAAAGCGGCCTAAGCACAACAATAGCTACGGCCTCTAATAAAGGAGATACTGTAATTGAAGTTTCAGCCACCACAAGTGCCGCAGCAGGAGACCTTGTATATATAGGAAACAGTGCTACTCAATCCAGTGCCACAAATGCTGAAATTAGACAAATTGTTAAGGTCGATGCTGTAAATAGTCTACTGTATTTAAATTACCCTCTAAATCTCGCACATGCTAGCTCAGAGACAGTTAAAGAAATAACACACACACAAGGAACAACTTTATATACTCATACTATTTCAGAAACATCTGATTTAGACACTATTAGTCTATCTGCCTTATTTAAAGATTCTTCTGATACTGATGGGAACGCTTTAATTAGACGTTATTATGGTGGAATGGTTTCATCAGCCAGCCTTACAGCAGAAGAAGGAGGCTTAGTGCAGTTTAGTTGGGATTCTATTCCGTTTATGGGAATGGTTCACAATATTAAAAATGCATGGGATTCGACCAGTAACTCGCAAATTACAGGTATTCCCGGATATCATTTAACTAGTGATCCCGGTACTAACGCTTCTTTGGATTATGTGGGTGTTCCTTTGGTAGATGCAGATGGTGGAGATTATGCTACTGCTGCAGACTCTACTGAAAATGCAGGATTTCCTACAACGGAACCTTATTACTTCTCGCAGGGTGTAATAACCATGTTTGGAGCTACAATTGCTAGGGTTAGAGATTTTTCTCTATCTATTGATAACGCTGTTGAGCCACGATATTACATTGAGCAGCGGGGAGATACCCGACGGCGGGGACCTTCAGAATTACACGAACAGCGACGTACCTACACTATGGCAGCGACGCTTGTTCCAGACTCTATAGATGTAGATGGAACATATAGTGCTGATTCAGCCAATGCCATATTTGCAGAATATCTGCTACAGGGAGACTACGGAAGTTTTGGGTCAAACCAAGGAATTAAAGGTTTTGGTATTGAGCTTCAGTTTAGCCGAAGCGTCAATGATTACATTAAGCTAACAGTAGCTGGTTCTACCTCGCAGGGTTCTCCTAATGCTGTGTTAACAGCCGCTCCCGTCCAACTTGATGGAAATAACCCACTGCAGTTATCAGCAGAGATCTTAATTAAGAGCATTTCAATGGAAGTTAAGGATTATCAACCATTCTATCCATAAGGAGGATATATGGCTACAGTAAAGTCTAAGCCTAGCGTAAGTAATTTTGATATAAAAAAATACCAAGTTAACGATCAGTTAGAAACTAAAATAGTTGAAATTGGGGAAGACTCGTTTGATGTACAAATTAAACCACTTTCTTGGTTTAAAAGAAATCAGTTAGTTTCTAAATGTATGAAAATAGGCTTAAACGGAGAGTCTTCGTTTGATGGAGCTTTATATGTAAGAGAAGTATTAAAAGAGATTGTGGTTTCCGCTCCATGGGGTAAAACTACAGATGCTTTTTTAATTTCAATTAATACGGAATTAGGAGAAGCCCTAGAAAAATTAGTGGCTGAGCCTCCAGATAACGGGATACAGTCCGATGAAACAAAAAAAGAATCGAACGATATTTAAAAGGATTTAAAGTATCGGATGCTGAACAAATAACCTTTGAATTTTATTTGACTTTGAGGACATTATTAAACCTAGGATTTTCATACACTGAAATACAAGACTTATCTTCATATGATATTTCTATGATACTCCTCATAGATATAGCTTATAGAGAACGAGAGGCGGAATTAAAAAATGCCAACAGGTGAAACAACCTTCAGGTTTATTATGGAAAACGCTATTAAGGGTGGCGTTAGCGGTGGCGTTAGCGGTGGCGGTAGCGGTGGCGGTGGCGGCGGTACGGACAAATCCGAACCTAATCCTCAACCTCCTGAAAAAGCGCAAGCGGGCGGCTTTAAGTCTGCTTTGAAGTCTTTAGGTATAAATGTCACGCTTGCTAACTTACTAAGGCAATCGCAGGTTTTTACCGGCATTTTAAATAGCATGTTTCAGGTGATAGGTGCAGTTCTTGACGTTGCCTTAGCTCCACTATTACCATTCCTTGGTAAATTTTTAAAGAATTCCTTCCCTGTATTAATAGCCATTGCTGAAAGAATAGGCAACTTCCTAAGTGGTGAATTAGCTAAACTTGAAGAGCTGGGAATCATTGGATATCTAGAGGATCTTTTTAATCGTATTTTTCGGACGCTAACAAGTTCAGTTTTTGACGACTTTCAAGATTTAGTGTTTAAATTTATTGGGCTGTTTTTTCCGGGTTTCTCAGAAAAACTTGAAGAGGGCTTAGAGAAATTTAAAACATTGGTTTCAGACATATTTGATGGTGTCCTTAATGTGCTAGAAAAAATTCCCGGAGTAGGAAAAATTATTAAGAATTTGAGAGAACCTGAGAAAGAGGGTGAAGAGACTGGAGCCAATAAAGCGGGAGTTGGTGGTTTTCTTAAAGGAATTACTAAACTAGTCACTGAAAATAAAGTAGCTAGGGGATTGGGCAAAGTTGCAGGCGTGGCAGGTAAATTGATACCCGGTGTAGCACTTGCTAATGTGGCAACTAAGATAGGTGCAGGTGCTATTAAAAGGATTGCTGCACCTCTAGGAGCGGCTTTGGATCTTAAAGAAGTCTATGATGTATATAAAACACACGGTTTAGGTAAAGCAGCTCAGTTAGGAGCCATTAAAGCTGCATCTTATGGTGCAGGAACTCTGGCGGCTGCTGGTTTAACAGCCGCAACAGGAGGTGTTGGAGTTGTTGGTTCAACATTAGCTTTTAGTGGAGCTTCAATGGGTACGGAATACCTCCTAAGAAAAGCGTTAGGTTTTGATAAAAGCTTAACAGTCAATGTTGCTATGGAGGGTACAACAGAAAATACAGTAAAAGTAGCACAAGATCAGATGAACACTACAATAAATGCAAACCACCGAAACGATTCAAGTATATACACTGGAGCATCATAAATGGCTTATATGGTCTTATTAACAAATGGAGATAGTATAGATACTCCAGTTAACTATGCTCTTAAAGTAGATAGTTTAAATATTTCATATTCAAAAACTCCTATGCAGGTTCCGCTTCCAGAGTCCTCCCCGTTATTGCTAGACTTAGGTATGTATCGACCTAATGTAACAATCGGTGGATTAGTAGATAACAGTACTTCTTATGGGGATACTGTAACTTTATCTACATCAAACGAAGTACGAGGCACAAGTACGACAGCAACAGACTTAGGTTTTAATGGCACCTATACAATCCCAAGCAAGAATGAACTAGAGGATTTTATTACAGATGAAGTATATAATGAAGTAGATAAAGATATAAGCTTAATTATCGTTGATCCAAACGGCGTAGATTTTAATTACTATAAGGTAATTATTCAATCAGCTAGTTTTATGATGGCTCCAACAACTGAAAATAGATATACTTATAATTTAACCTTTGCTGCTGGTAAAAGGAACACATAGTTAATGGCGAAGATTTTTAAAACAGAAGTTCAAGTTTGGGATGGCTCAGAATGGACTCCCGTATACAGAGCAGCTAATAATCAAAATGCACTTGTTAACCTATCTATAAAAGATAAGTTAGGTTTCCCTGTAATGGCTAGGTTTTCATTAGTAAACCGTCCTGCTACGACGGGGGCTAAACGAGGATATGTAGAATCTACTTATGGTGCATACCTAGAAGAATTTGATAGAATTAGATTAGTAGATAGTAAATCTAAAGCTATTATTTTCTATGGTCGAGTATATCGACAAGAAACTAAACAAGATTCGCAGTATGGCTCATTACTACACATTACAGCATTTGACGCATTACAAGAATTAGCTGAAAATAAACTTCAAGGAGACGCTGCTAATCTATCATCTGAGACACGAGTATCGGATGCTATTGCAAAACTTATAAACAATTTTACTTATAATACGGGTAGTGGGTCGGGTATTATTAGTGGTAATCTATCTGTTTCAGATACTCAAAAATTTAATACCTCAGCTTCACAGACAGCAGAATACCCCAATTTTTCTGAGGGAGATGAAACAGCATTAGGAGCAATTTATAAGTTAGCAGCTAAAGATCCTCATAGCTCTAGTACCAGCAATTCAAATCCTGATAGTGATTTTGGATATAATTATTTTGTTGATTCAGGGTTTACTACTGCACTCAAGACAGCACCCCATTCCAGTAACAAACCCGCTTTTAATTACTTTAAAAGAGAAACTATTCCTGATTTAAGTCCAGATCTTTTTTATAATATTTCTTATAAAGGTACTGCTGCCGACGGAGACTCAACTAACTCCTACACAACAACAGTAAATACATTTTCGGAATTAAACTTCTCAAAGCAGTATACCGATATCGTAACTGATGCAGTTGTTACTTATAGTAAATCTGATGGGACAGCAGCCACAGTACACGTACAGAAATTAAATGTTATCGGTGTTGCTGGTAATGGCGCATCTAGTGATTTTGATTTTAGTAATTTATTTAATGACTCTGGGGTTCCTGTGAGTATTCAGCGGTCTCCTCGATTATTCATCAGAGAGAACACATCCCCGAATGATTACATTGCCATTGGATCTTTAATATATCTTGATAATCCAACAAATAATAGTAGTGCAGTTGCATTAGTTACGCTAGGAGATTGGACTGTTGATAGTCTCTTGTATAGTAACTTAATCGGAGCAGGGGGATACGACGGTTATTTATATGCATCTAAGAATCTTACACTTTCAAATGCAACTCTTCCTAGTGATCTAGACCGATTTAGAGTTGTTTCTGGAAGCTCTAGTGTCAGGGAAGTAATAAGAGAAAAAGCATTTAATTACGATTCAGTTGAAGCACCAGATGATGTAAGAAGAGCTATTGCTGCTCACTTCACAAAGAAAACTGAAACTACTACGCCTATTAGAGCTTCAGTGGCTATAGCTGAATATCCTTTTGCTAGAATTACCGATGATCCGTCCAGTATTTCAACTAATACCTTAACAACAAATATAGATTTTGAAGCTAGGGGTGTTAGAAAGGGTATGGTGGTTAGGCAACTTAACTCAGCAGGTGCTGAGACCGGTAACTATGGATATATTTCTAATGTTACTAGTAGTACTATAACAGTTCAGTTGTATAACCCCACGAATAATACTCCCGTATCATGGAATTCTACAGATAAATTTGTAGTATATATTCCTATACGTCCCGGTTTTAAAACGTATGTAGAAAACGATTATGCTAATGTAGACGGTCCAGCCGTTCTTCTTGATGTGGATTACTCTGAAGGAGTTGGTGTACAGACAGCGCAGCTTGGATTAGTTATAAATAACCTAGCGGCAATTTATGGCGATGCTCCAAATATGCCTACCACCGGTTCGTCTAATTCACCCCTTCCAGATACCGCTATTATGCAAAGCATAGCTAAAGTTGATTGTGATTTTACAAATACTGGAGGTACTCAAGTTAACTGGGCTTCAGGTACCCTATATATAGGATCAGATGAATACACCATAGCTTCTGGTAATGCCTCAGGCTTAAGCACTACATTATGGAAAATTGTATATTGGTTACCTGCACAATCTGGCGGCAATGATAATGCTTTTTCGGTCGCTTCTTCTGTAGATACTGTTCCACCTAAAGCCGTTAAGATTGCTAAAGTTAAGGGGGGACCAACAGTTGCTCAATGGGAATTCTTAATTTCCTCTACAGATAATCCTCAGTATGATTTAGGTGATTCAAATGTTATTAAAGGAGTAGCAACAGGTTCATTATTCTCCGAAGGTAACAGACCGTTTACTACAAATCTAGAAATTAGACGGGCTTCAGCAAATACGGTTATATGGGATAATGGCACCGCTTCAACAGATGCGACATTAACATTCTCAAGCGGTGATGCCTTAACTATTCTAGATGGTACATCCGCTACTTTATCTGATGGTACTTATTACGTATATATTCAAAATGTCGATTTAGACATATCTTCAACTTATAGTTTAGTTTTTAGTCAACTTTACACGGATGCTATAGGCGACAATGTTATTCTATTAGCAGTGCTTGAAGTTGATTCCGCAGAACCTAGTAGTCCAGCTATTAATCAGTTTAATGCTAAGGTTCCAACTATTTCTGCCGTAAACATTGCGGCAGATTCGATTACAGCAGATAAACTAGAAGCATCTTTAGTATTAAGTACTACGGTAATTGCTGGTACTAGTGGCGGGGCGCGAGTTGAGTTAGATGCTTCTGGCGCAAAAATTATACATGCTCCGGGGTCGCTGAGTGGAGAATTTGTTTTCGAAGATACTAGTAGTAATACACATGGCCTTATCAAAGCGGGAGAGTACACAGATTCGCAGTCCGGTAGCCCCACTACTAAAGATACGCTTTCTTTCTACGCTCCTAGTGCTGACTCTGCTAGTTCAGGCGTAGGTAGCAATATAACTCAGGTTCTTATTATTGGGAATGACATCGGTGAAAGTATAGATGCTGAGCTTATGGTTCTCGGAAGCGTTGAGCTAAAAGGACAGGGTGAACCTGACGATCCTCCAGACATTTTCTGGTCAGACAATTCCAATGTTTTACAAGGGTCTATACTTGTTAATGGGGGTGTTTTATATGTAAAGAATGGTTCAGGTACCGTAACATGGAGTTCTAGCGGTGGCGGATCATCTACATTTACTTATAATTTTGAGGCGGGAGGCACAATTAATGAAGGCGATTTAGTTTACATTAGTTCAGGAGGAGCAACTCCACAGATTCAAGCTGTTAGTACAGATGACCAAGCTGCTTTATCTATCGGTACTGCAGGAAATGCAGGAGCTGCAGGTTCTCCGGGAGATACAATTACAGTTAATTTGTTTGGTCCCGTTAGAACAGGTATAGCAGGATCAGCAGTAACAGCAGGAAATATTTTAAAACGAAGTGTTGTTAGTGCCGGTCGCTTACAACCTTATATTGTGACCTTACCTGATGCTTCATCCTCTACTACAAAGCGTTCCTCAGACAACGCCTATATGGAACTTGATGGCTCTACAGGTAATGTTCTTAGGACAGAAAGTTATACCGCTAGTGACACAGATGTATTTAGAAGTAACTCTACTTCCAGTAATTCTGTTTCTTCTACGGCCCACTCGCATAGCGGAACCGCTTATGTATCTACCAGCAATGCGGCAGGACCGTTTGCTAGTGGTGTCCATACGCATGGTTCAGGTAATATAACTACTAATATTGCTGCTTTTGGAGGTGCTACTAACAGTACTTCAGCGGCTAGCACTAACCATACGCATTTTGTTAATAATATAGGAACAAATACATTAGGACCCAACTCAAATGAAAACCTTATAGCAGCATCAGGTCATACTCACTCTGTTAACCTTAGTACCTCTGGTAATACAGATGGCCCCACAGGTGGTGGAAATAATGCTGCAAGTATAGGTCACTCGCATAATGTTAACGTATCTTCTGATGCCACAGCTATTTCAAGTGTGTCTCTTCACACACATACGCATGATATGAGTCTTGCACATGAACATTATTTCCACATAGGAGATAAAATAGGTATTGCATTGGAAGATCAATCTACAACAGGAAACACCTTTGATTTTGTCGCTCTAAAGATGTAATTATGCGTCGAGTTAAGTATGTAATTAGATTAAGAGAAAAATTTCCAGAG
>Ga0075460_10001006_pt1 | contig 11190 bp, 7 predicted proteins | sample DEB08_DNA_3_FD_77580 | JGI IMG/M metagenome (GOLD analysis project Ga0075460, IMG submission 77580) | Aqueous microbial communities from the Delaware River and Bay under freshwater to marine salinity gradient to study organic matter... | ecosystem: Environmental > Aquatic > Marine > Coastal ...
CAACCATCCTTACCAACTTTAGGAGGAAGACTTGGGGCGGCAGCAATTCCTAGTGCTACTGAACTTAGCATGGCCGCAACACAAGCTGCGGCACCTTCTGTGCCAACAATGGGATATTCTTATGTTCCAGAAGGCATTCTAGGAAAAGCAGGCCAAGCAATCTATGGTGCTGCTCCGGCAGGTTCTGCTGTTGATCCTATTCGTCTTGCTGCTGCTACATATGGCACACCACAGTCAACATTGGGAAGCCTGTCAGCAGGAGATACTGCTCGGTTTTTTGCTCCTCAAGTAGCACTGCCTATTGCAGGAGAAGCCTTGGGTGCGGCAATGACTCCACAGGTTGCTTCTTATCCTACTCTTGAAGAGCAAAGAACAGACTATGTTCCAGAACAAAGAACAATTACAAGAGTACCCCTAAGATCAACTCCTGTTACTCAAGAGCAGGCACTGGCAGCAGCCACCGGAGAAACAGAACCACTACGTTTCTTTAATTATAAATACTCTAATAAGGGTGGCCTTGTTGGATTGGCAGAAGGTGGACTATTGTCAGGAGACACTAATAGATTCTTTGAGGGAATGGTTCCCGGCACCGAACACGGTATGAAAGATAATGTTGCATTTAAGGTTAAAGGTGGTAATATAGATACAGCGATGTTGTCTCCCGGTGAGTACGTAATCCCAGCAGATGTAGTGTCAATGCTTGGAAACGGCAATGGGGATAGTGGAGCCAAGGCTCTAGATCAGTTTGCCAAAGGTATTCGCCAAAAAGCCTTTGGCACAAAAGAACAACAGAAGCAACTTGATGCAGGAAAAGAATTAAACAAAATAATGGCATAGGATGCTTATCTACAAAGTCGAAGACAAACACATAGATGCAGTTTTTCCACATATAAAACATCTACTACAGAAAGCTTTAGATAGAGGTTTAGGAGAAATAACATTAGATACTGTACAAGATTACTGTCGCAACGGTCACCAGCAACTGTGGCTTGGGCTTGATGAAAAAGACAAGAAAATTGTATTGGCATTTACTACGGAAATTGTTGAATATCCAACACGACAAAGGCAACTACATTTACATTTAACTGGAGCGGAAGATCATACAATTGACAAATGGTTAAACGCTTGGCCTGAACCAGTTGAAAAGTTTTGCAAAGACAATGGGATTAGCTACATCCACACAACAGGCAGAGATGGATGGGAAAAAGTTCTAAAACATCTAGGTTACAAAAAATATTATACTGTGCTAATAAAGGAAATAGGGAATGATTGATAAGACTGAACTGCTACTAGGCTTTACTGTCAAAGAAAAAGTAGAGCTATTCAAACAGCTTTACGCAGAACTGTCTGGTTATGGTCAGGACGGAGACACTGAACTTGCTCATGTCAATCCGTATGAGGTAGCCCTACTAAAGTCTGTAGGTGGCTCTGGCACAGTCAATAGTATTACTGGTCTTCGTGAATATAAAGGCGGCGGCTCTGCTCCTGCACCTGCTCCTACTACACAGACAGTTAAGCAGGAAACAACTATTCCTGACGAACTAAAGCCTTATGTTAAAGATATTCTTGCAGAATCACAAGCACAATTCCAAGCAGAAAAGGCTGCTGGATATACTCCTTATGCAGGACAGCAGCTTGCTACATTTACTCCTGAACAGCAGCAGGCATTTGAAGCCACACGCACAGCATTTGGTGAGGGTCTGGCAGGCACACCGCTAGGTGCTTCTACAACATACTTTGCTCCAGCACTAGGTGCCACAACAGCAGCCACAATGCCCACTACAGCGGAGAACATTCGTGCATACATGGACCCCTATCTTGAGAATGTTCTTCGTGTACAAGAGCAGGAGGCCCGTAGAGCAGATGAGATTAGCAGACAGGGACGTGCTGCACAAGCAATTCAAGCAGGAGCCTTTGGCGGATCAAGAGAAGCTGTTGTTGAAGCAGAATCACAACGTGCACTGGAAGATCGTTTAGCATCCCTACGTGCTACCGGCATGTCACAAGCCTTTGGAACTGCCCAGCAGTTGGCAGAAGCACAGAGGCAGCGTGAATTAACTGCTGGTCGTCAGTATGCTGCTCTAGGAACAGAGGCAGCAGCCCAGCAGGCTAGAGAAATTGGTGGCCTAGCGGCTACTGGTGAAGCACTTCGTGGTCAGCAGCAGGCAGCACTTGATCTTGCTAAATCACAGTTTGTTGAAGAAAGAGCATTCCCACAAACACAGCTACAGCAATACAGTTCAATCATTCGTGGGTTTCCTCTTACACCAAGCCAGTTACAAACAACACAGACTGTCACACCACAGCCTTCACTTACTCAGCAGCTACTTGGTGCCGGTATTGGTGCTGCTGGTCTTGCTGGTGCCTTTGGTGCATTCAAGGGTGTAAAGGAAGGTGGTCTTGTTGGCCTAGCCGGTGGTGGTCGTCCTATGGATGCAGAGCCTAAGCGAAGCCGTGCAGAACTAATGGGAACAGCTATCGGTGACTTGGCTGGTAGAATGGGTGCTGGGCGTGAGTCTGTCACCTCTGGTGGTCTACGGTCTATGGCACCAAAGATGCTGGCAGAGCCAAGCTTTGGTATGGATGACATGCCACAGGAAATGCAAACGGCTACACCAATGCAGATGCCATCACAGCGGTTTATGAATGAAGGTGGCAAAGTTGGTTATTATCAAGCAGGAACACTTGGTACTACGCTTACTCCTTTTTCTGCAAAGATTCAAGCACCGCCTTCTCTAACTGGAATTGAAGGGCTAACAACCCCAATTACATCCGGTGTATTTCCGCAGGGTGGCCAACCAGAATTTCAAAGAACATTAGAGGCGGGACAGGCTCGTGAAGCGGCAGCACTAGCGGGTGCACAAAGAAAAGCTGGCGCAGCAGAGATGCTTGTTAAAGGCGTACCAGAAACAGAACGTCTACGTCAAAGACTAATGGAACAAGAATCTGCGATAACAGGCCTGAAACAAACTGCAAAAGAAGAATCAGAAAAAGATAAAGATTTAATCGCTTCTGAAAAATGGGCAACTCTTCTTAATATTGGTGCCAATATTGCAAATCCAAAAAATGGAACAAAAGGATTTCTTGCAGATGTGACAACGGCAGTTTCATCTGAAGTAGATTCATTTAAAGATATTGCTAGACGCGAACGTCAACTATCAAGAGATTTAAGAAAAGAGTTATCAGATATAGATCAGAAAGAACTTGATATTATTGCCAAGCAGCAGGGTATTTCTAGTGATGCGCTAAAAAATAGAGTACAGGCCGAAATAACTGTGGCTGATCTAAATACTAATTTAGCTGCTGAAAGAGAAAAAACTTTGGCAAATGTTCAGACTCTTCGTGAAAAAGCTGCTAAACTTCAGGGAGAAGAAAGGGATAGGGCTATTGAAGATGCAAAGACTGCTGCTAAGAAGGCTAGTGATGCTCAAATTAAGTCAGCAGAATTTAATGCAATTCAAGATGCTGCCTATGCAGCAGCATATGAAGGTTCCTTCTATACAGATGAGACTGGACAGAGGCGATATGCAGGTGATAAAAATAAACTAGCCCAGCCTGAATATAAACAAAAAGAAGCTGAAATGAAACTCGCCGCCGCACAGGCTTTTGAGTATGCTAGAAATCATCCAGAAGTTGGAGACGCATTCCCATTTACACAAAAAGTTATAGAAGCTTTGCGTAGTATTCCAGTTGAGGAAAAAGGAAAACGAACACCGGGAAGATATAGCTTTGAAAAAGCCATAGAAATTCTTTCACAAGCTACCGAAAAAAAAGAAGTAGTGTATGGTACTCGGTCTGATGGTACTTTTGGACCACTTCCTTAATAGGATTTAATATGGGACAGATTACAGTACAGGGTCTGGGGAAGGTTCAAATTGAAGGAGATACTCCAACTCCTGAAGAGCTTTCTGCAATTGAAAATTATTTAAAAGATCGTGATAGTAAAGCAAAAGCTGCTGAAAAATCTGAGGCAGCCCCTATAGTTTCTGACAAAGAAATTAAACCAGCCCTGCCTTTTGAACCAGTACCAGTGCCTTCTGTAGGGGAGGCTGCTGTGCCTACTGCTGAAACTACGGCACCGGAAGAATCCACGCCTGCCATCCCACAAGAGCAAGCAAAGCCTGAAGAGCCTTCTTTGTTAAGAAGACTTTTTGGTGTTTCAAAAGAACAGCAAGAGGCGAATGAACAAAAGAGACAAGAAGCTATAGCTCTTCTTAGAAAAAAGCAAGAAGAAGGTACAATTTCTTCTGCCGAATTAATAGCTCTTAGCCAAATGGAGCAGGCTGCTGCTTCGGCTTATGCTGCTCCAGTTATTGTTAAAACAGCAGTAGATACTCTTACTGTTCCAGTAGAATTGGGCGGCTCAGTACTTGCTCTTACTAATCCAGAACTATATAACTATATTGTTAGCACAGAAGAATTTAAAAATATACAAGGTATTGTAAAGTCTATTACTCCAGACGTAGATGAAAATCAAAAACTTATGTCTGAGATTATGGGGTACCTGCTTGCTGCTAAAGCTGGACAAAAAATTGCACAAGGGGGTGTGAATGCTCTTATAAAGAAGTTTGGAAGCAAGGGTAGGCAAGTTGCTAGAGAAATGGAACGAGCTTTAGGAAATGCTCCTAAAGATGTGTATCTTGCAACGGCAAAAGGAAGTAAAGCAGTTGCCGGACTTTCTGGAGCGGCTGCTGGACTTGTTTCATATGAACTGGCAACACAGCAACCAGATAAAGTTTTTCTTCCTTCTATTTTAAAAGAACTACCAGCATTTACAGAAGCTTTGGAAGCATACAATGCCGATCCAGAAAATGAAACAAAGAAAGCAACTTTTGAAAAAAGAGTACTAGAAGCTGGTGCGTGGATTGATAGAAATATTCCGGCTGAAATTAAAGAAGCGGTTAGTGAATTAGAAATAAATCCAGATGATACAAAAGCACAAAAGAAAGTAAAGAAAGTTTATGATGCATATGCTTCTAATGCTGCTCTTAGTGCACCTTTTATTTTGGGTGCAATGGCTGTTAAGTATGGCACAAAAGGAATCCTGCCCGTTTTAACGGGAGCAAGCAAAGCTGTTACAGCTACAGCAAGAGGAGCAGCGGCTGCTGCGTCCAAGATTACGCCAGAGCCTATAAAAAATGCTGTTGGTACTGTTAATACTTTTGGAGGAAAAATCCTTGCTTCTACAGCAGGGCTTCCAAAAGAACTGGCCGAGGCTGCTAGACAGCGTGGTGCTGCTGCCGGTGCCGCAGCTACACAAACACGTGCACAGGTAGTTAACTTAAAGCAAGCCATTAAAAGAAACAAAACTTCTGATGCAGACGTTGCTGCTTATATGAATGATGGAATTGACAATGGTCTTCCGGGCGAGGTAAAGGGTGCCATTGATGATGTCAAAAAAATAATTGAAAAAAATCAGGCAGAAATAAATAGAGGCTTGGGTCTTACTGGAAGAAACCAAATTGGTGCACAGTATCAAAATGGAGAAGTGTACTTTACAAGGACATACTCTATTGCCAATGATCCAGCGGAAGCTAAAAGGATCATGGCTGCAATTAAAAATAAAGATGTTAATAATGTCAAGGTAAGTGCTGACGATTACAGAAGAATTGACAACGCAGAGCAATACTTAAAGAGCAAGATTCCTCAAGGCAATATGACTGCGGATGAATACAATAGCCATATTAAAGGCGTTATGGAAGCTATTATTAATCGTGTACGTCCAACGGAAAAGGGTGTACTAGATTCTTTGTTTTCTCCGGTAGATATTAACGGCATTATTTATGGCACAAAAACATCACAGAAAGTTCTAAAAGGTAGGAAGGATATCTCTGAGCCTATTCGTGACCTGCTTGGAGAAATCAAAGACCCTCTTAAAAAAGCTGAACTAACTCTTTTAAACCAGAATAAAGTTATTTCTGAAGTAAAGTTTCTTAATGATGTTGATGCTTATGCAAGAGCAAACATTGGCAGAGAAATTGAGATGGGTAAATTAATTCCGGGTCTACCGGGGATTAAGACACAGTTTACAGAAAGGCAGATGCAGGGGCTAACAAAGCCTATGTCAGAACTATCTGAAGAGGTTCTTGGTAAATTTGGTACTGGTCGTCAGCTTCTTAGAAATATCTATACGTCTCCTGTTATGGCTAGATTTATTTCAGATGGATTAAGTCTTGCAAAGCCAACAGATAAGTATGGCAGCTTTCTAATAGATGCTCTAGGCAAAGGCTCTTCTTTAGCACAGGCTACATATACAGCACTAGATACTGGTGCTTATGCTCTTAACACTCTCGGTGCTGTCACAATGCTGGCTGGTAATGGATATCTATTTAGTTCTGCCACGCCTAAAGCTGCTGTATATGCAGCAAGACAGTTTGTTGAAGGCATTAAAAGAAACGATAAGAAGTATCTTGAAGAACTTGCCCAGTTAAAGGCAGCAGATATTGTTGGTGCTGATGTCACTGGTAGATCAATTGCACAGAATGCTAATGTGTTTAGCAAGAATCCGCTAACAACTACTGGCAGATTGTACGGAGAGACAATGGCTGGTCTTGGTAAGGCATACTCACAGCCAGATAATTTAGCTAAGATTATTGCCTTTAAGGTAGAGCAGGCAAACCTAAAGAAGATATTTCCAAAAGCTGCTGGTCAGAATGCTAAAGACTATGAGAAGCAAATCTTTGATATGGCTGCGGAAAGAGTTAGGAATACTCTGCCTACATACACGGTAGCAGCACCAGCGGCAAGAGCATTGTCACGCTTTCCGCTAGTTGGTCAGTATCCATTATTCTTTACAGAGCTAATGCGTACATCAAAGAATACAGCCAAAACAGCCTTTAAAGATTTAAGAGAAGGTCTTGAAAGCGGAAATAATAAGCAAGTATTGTATGGGCTAAAAAGACTAACTGCATTAGGCACAACGCTTACTGCTCCTGAACTAGCTATGTCATATTATAATGACGACAATGGTATTACCAGTAAGCAGAAACAAGTCACAAACTTCCTAGCTCCAGACTGGGCTAAGAGTTCTAACACAATTTTTGTTGAGCCATTTATTAGAGACGACACAGCGGCAGATAAAAGTACTGAACTTCTGGCAAAGCAAAAGGCAAAGCAGCTTAGAGACAGCGGAGAGTTTCTACGCAGAGAAGGTGAGAGTGAGGAGGACTATATTAAAAGGTCTGAAGACTATGCTCTTCCAATTGTTGAGCCAGCCCCATACATTAGAACAAGGGCCATGTACTCTACAACATGGGATACTTACGATGCAATCAAAAGGCCAGTAAGACTGCTGCTTGCCAAGTATGCAAACGGTGAAGATGTATCAGACTTGGATATTGATAATACGTGGAAGAATGTAGCCGACTCTCTTGGTGGTCAGTTTGTCAGCCCAAAGTTTATTACTGAAGGTTTGATTGGTGCTGCTGCGGCAGTTAATCCACGAACTGGTCAGCCTCTTTATAGCGATGCTCCGGGCCAAGATGCAGCAGAAAAGATTGGCGCAAGAGTACTGGAGTTGGCTAGTAAGTTTGAGCCACAAACATCTAAACAGATTAGGCAATATATAGAAGCTTTAAACTCAGAAGAAATTATGGGCATTGCCAGAGGTGAACGAGCTAATGGCTTTCCACTTAACTCTGAGGATATTGTTATGAGCATGGCTACTGGTGTTCGTCCATCCACAATTAATATTGACAAGGCTATTGCTTACAAGCTTGGAACAGACCTAAAAAATATTAATCAAATTGATAAAGACTTTTTCTCCTTTATCTCCAAAGAGTTGGGTACTGGTGTTCCTTATACACCAGAAAAGAAAAAGCTTATTGTTGATGAATACAAAAAAGCTATGGATAGAAAAAGAGAAGCCACTCAAAAACTATCTAAGCAAACCGATCTGTATTCTGGTATGGAATATACTCATAGATATTATGCTGATCCTAAAAACAAAAAGGATGTAAAAGAAGAACAAAAAGAAATTGATGCCGAATATCTTATCAATGCTGTAACAAATTCTGGTCTATACGATTTAAATGAACAGCAAATGCTAAACATTGGTCAGTCTATTTCAAACGCAGAAGACAGGGTATTTGTTCCAAATGATCCAAGTTCTACAATAGAGCAGCTAGGTCTTTCAAAAAGACTGTCATCAAATGAACTTAGTGATTTAATTGATGCCATGATGGAAGAGTATGAAAGGCAATCAAGCACACCACTATTTGCGCCAAAGGAAAATGAATAATGTTCTTTAAAAAGAAAGTAGGCTGGGAATATTTTACAGTCGATGAAATGAAATGCAAAGGTAGTGGGGAGTGTCACATGGACGATGCCTTTATGGCAAAGCTTGACACCTTGCGTAAACGATATGGCAAGCCCATAATCATTACATCAGGCTACCGTAGTGCAGTTTATAATATCTCATTGGGTGGTGCTAAAAATTCAGCACACGTACAGGGCAAAGCCGCAGACATTGCTGTCAGTCATGCGGATGCCTATAAGTTAGTTGGTCTTGCAATTGATCTAGGCTTTACTGGTATTGGTGTCAGCCAAAAGGGTGAAGGTAGATTCATTCACATTGATACAGCAGACAGCACAGACAAGCAACCCCGTCCACATATTTGGAGTTACTAGCAATTATGGCAATCCCCTCCTCAATTACAAGGCTTGGAAAGTACGAGCCGTGGCATTTACAGGTTTCAAGAGAACAGATAGAAAACCATAAACGTTTATTTAAGTTTGGTTTTAATCCTGATATTAACGGTACTGAAGAAACAGTATGGGATGCTGGCGGTATTTACGCTTATCCCAGTGCAGCAGTAGCGATGACTGCGACAACAAACGCAGGTACACCAGCAAACGACAATGGCGTAAAGATTCTTATACAAGGTCTAGATGCTAATTATAATGAAGTAAGTCAAGAGGTAACTCTTGCTGGTGCAGGCACAGCAACAACTACACAAACTTTTATTAGAGTGTACAGAGCATACGTTTCTGGTTCACAAGCACCAACAGGAAATATTAACATTACCAATGGTGGAACAACATATGCAAGAGTGTCTTTGGGAGACAACCAGACACTAATGTCTATGTGGACTGTACCGGCAGGTTACACAGCTTATTTAACACACTTAAATATTGCAACTGGAACAACAAACGCTAACCAGTATATTATTGTTAGACTAGTTGCAAGAGAACCCGGTGGAGTATTCAGAACACAATTAAAACAAAGCATTGGTTCTGGTGGTGTAGCTGACTTTGTTATTGAGTATCCACTTCCTTTTCCAGAAAAGACAGATATTGAAGTACGTGCTTTAAGTTCCGGTTCCAATAACTTGGTATCTTCCGATTTTTCTGTTATCTATATTAAGAATGTTTCTGCTTAATGGTAACAAAGCTAGAAAGCTTAAATACAAAAAAATAATTATACCTCTAAACTATCTTCTTCTTCTGTCTGATCTAGTGTATCTTCGTCCGGTTCTTCCTCATCAAGTCCATCTTGCATAAAAGAACATCTTCCGATAAGGTCAATGATCTTGTCCTTGCCTAGCATTTCCATGTAGTTAACAATTTCTTTTTCTAGTTCGCTGGCACTAGTAGCCCGTCCTTTTCCATCATTGGGTCCGCGTACCTTACTTAATAGCTCTAGTGCTTTAAGTGCACTATTAGTATGTCCGCTGCTCTTTGCTGATTGGAATGTGCTTTCAAGTTCTTTGATTACGTTGATATCGGTAGTAAGCTCCTGCTGTAGTTCCTCAATACGCTCAAGAACTTCAGGAGCCTGAAGCAAACGAAAGCCTTGGTTATAGGCTGATCGTTCTGAATAGCCAGCGGCCTTCGCTGCTTCGGTTGCATTACGATATACTACGTAGTTCTGTGCGAACTTCTCTTGTTTTTCATTTAGCATTCTTTGCCTGCTGGTCAATCATTTTATCTGAGCCAGAACTGCTGCCAAAGTAGTAGGCCACAACAGTAGATGCTGTGCCACCAAGCCAACCAACAGCAATATTGATAAAGCCAATATCAGCCACAATAGCCATTGGAAGGAAGGTGACAAGGCCAATGTACCCAAAGAAAGATACCATTGTAAGGATAGCTAGGATAGCAGGGATACGATCTTTGACTGCCATCTCTCTTTGCCGTGCACTATTACGGTCACTGCTATGAATCTGAGCAAGATCAATGTCCAGCTTTTTCATCTGGAGCTTAAAATCATTCTCAATCTTTTTAATCTCAGCAAGCTGCTCTGGTGTAGCATTCTGAATGGCGGCTGACAGTTCTTGCTCACTGCCATCGGGCTTACCAAGCAGTAGTTCGCTTAGAGCCTTGGCAGCCATGCCACCAAAGGGACCACCAATAGCAGTTCCAATAGTTGGTGCAACTGTCTGAAGGATTGCTTTAGCTGTGCCTAGTAAGTCCATATTCGTGGCTCCTTTCAATAAAAGTCTGCGCTGTATTTGACGGAGATGTGCTGAATACTGATCCTGCCAGCGTGTTAGCACCATAGAAGTTATAGATTACATCAATATCGTCTCTAGCAAATAGACGTTCACAATCCTGTGCCATTGCTAGTAGTTCGCCTGTGGTCCAAAAGTAGTTATCATTATGTTCAACACGCATATATTTTGGACGGCCTTGCTCGTCCTTATCATTTTTCTTTTCTTCCGTGATTGCTCCTTCTTCTATATTACAATCAAACCCAAAGAGATGGAAATTACGGAAGCCAAGAATATGCGCCATACCAATGCTACGCATAGCAGAGCATGTTCCGCCAGTGACAAACACAGTAGTCGGGTCAATCTTTGGCTTGTCTTCCAAAGATAGTTTGCCTTCGTCAAAGGATTTCTTTAGTGACTGGGAGTATGCATGCCAACCAACTACATTGTCTGTCTTGGATAGGATGTGCTTGGTTACGTCTGCATTTGTCATTGAGGCAATAAAGAAAATGGTATCGTTGCCCACATCTTTAAACAAATCCTTACGGACCTTGCCATGTGTACTAACGCCATCTAGTGGGCGAGGATCAAGGATTACACAAGCGTAGGGCTTGATCTTGTTTTTAATAAGAATGGGATAGCTATGCTTAACACAGAACACATAGGCTTTGTCACCATACTTCTTTATAGTCTTTCGTAGTTCTGGAATGTTAAGAGATGGTCCAGCCGAAACAACAATAGCATGTAGATCATTCATGGG
>Ga0075460_10001008_pt1 | contig 11188 bp, 9 predicted proteins | sample DEB08_DNA_3_FD_77580 | JGI IMG/M metagenome (GOLD analysis project Ga0075460, IMG submission 77580) | Aqueous microbial communities from the Delaware River and Bay under freshwater to marine salinity gradient to study organic matter... | ecosystem: Environmental > Aquatic > Marine > Coastal ...
ACCAAATAACTCCGGACCCTTAACTAATGGACAAAGACAACTTTTCATTAATAACGCTTGTCTTCGTATTATTAACAAGTTACAGCTTCGCTGCCGATCAAGTCGGTGTCGATAACGTCAACACAACAGGCACGGCTGAAGATGGCTGGGTGTATGGCGGCTCATCAACCTCAAGCAGTTATGATTCGAGTTCCAGTTCGAGTTCCAGTTCCAGTTCCAGTTCCAGTTCGAGTTCCAGTTCTCCGGTGAGCCAGAGCATTAGCTTCAGTTTGACCAGCTTAGCTGTGGGTGCAACGCAAGCACTGAGCGCGACGGTGGAAGGTACCGGTGCCATTACCTACAGCTCGAATACGACCAGCATTTGCAGTGTTTCAGGGACGACATTAACGGCACTGGCAACAGGCACTTGCAGTGTCAGTGCCAGTATAGCGGCGGATAGCACGTACGCGACAGCGGATACCACGGCGACGGTGACGGTGACAGCCGCCGCATTGAGTGCACAGACAATTAGCCTGACGTTGGCAGACACCATGACCGGTACGACAGCGACGCTTTCTGCCAGCGGCTACAGTGGCACCGGCACAATAAGTTATAGCTCCAGTACCACCAATGTTTGTAGCGTTTCAGGCACGACACTGTCGGCGTTTTCGATCGGAACGTGCAGCGTTAGCGCATCGATTGCGGCAGATGCTAGCTACAGTAGCGCTACAACTTCGGCCTCCATGACCGTCAGTGCTGGCACCGACTCGGCCGGTGACGCATGCAGCACCAGCTGCTCAGGTACTGGCATGCAGACGGTTGGCAGCAGTTATGGTTATTGTTTTAACAGTTGCCTTTATACCAATTGTGGTAAGACGGGTTATAACCGATGTGATGAAAAATACCTTGCCCCCGAGGCGTTGATTGCGGCCAAGTGCAATGGTACCGTGTGGGTTGGTTTGTCAAATGCTAATTGGGTGCTCTTTATGATGGATGGCAAATACAATTCGCGGTACAATTGGGATAATCGAAAAGCTGTTTGGAATCATTGGCGCTATCGAGGCAATAACAAAATGAGCTACAACAACACATCAAAGGGTTGGGCCCCCGCCGGAAAACAACGCGGTGTCTGTATGTGGCAGTAATCTTTTTTAGGCAGTTAACACCAGCAGTGTCGCATCATCGTGCAAGGTTAAATGACCTGACATTAGAACCCGTTGAAATAATTCAACGCGCGCAATGGCATTTTTCTCGCGATGCGCGAGTACCATTTTCGCAAAACCTTTCACTCCGAGTTCTTGATCGTTAAATTTTGCTTCGGTAATACCGTCGGTCGTGATGTAGATTGCATCACCCACTAACAGATGCAGTTGTTGTGCGCTGGGTTTGAATTCATTACCAGCAACAACACCCAGCGGCGGTGCACTGATACCAAAAGATTGCAGTCGATCGCCATGGAAAAAAAGCACAGGATTGTGACCGCAGTTGGTGAATTCCACCCGGCCGGTTTGAGTCTCGAACCAGCCCAACACCAACGAGACAAAACGGCTATCATTATTTAACTCACATAACTCTTGGTTCATGCGCATGGCAATCTCATGCGGGGCTAAATTTAATTTAGCGATGACTTTAAAGAGGGACGAACAGCGCGACATAATAATGGCAGCTGGCACACCCTTACCGGATACATCACCCTGGATAAAGGCAATACGATCGCCCACCGGAAAATAATCAATAAAGTCACCGGCCAGCATGCGGTAAGGCAATACGCCGCCTGAAATCATGGGGTAAGATTTTGCGTCTGGGTACATCATGGACTGCGCAGACTCTGCATCTTTGAGGTCTTTTTCCAGCAGCTTGTCGAGCACAACCTTGTTGCCCAGTTGCACATTCTTAATGGCGATGCCTAGGTTATCTGCGAGTGATTGGCATAATTTAAGTTCATCAGCAGCAAAAGGATGATTATTTTTTTTCGCTGGTTTTTTTAATACCAATAAGATGCCAAAGTTCTCTATGCCAAAACTGACAGGCAACGCCATTAAGCTATGAATACTAACGTCAAATTTCTTCGCTAAGGCATTTGTAATGGCTGTGTCATCGGTGATCCCTGGCCACCGTTCAAGTTTACCGTGATGCAGGTCATGGAGGATAGGGACCTCATCGTGCAATAGGCTATGTTGCTGGCCTTGCATTCCGCTCGCAAATTGGCAGCGAAAAAAATTCATGGCATTGTATTCGTAGAATAAAATGGCGTCCGCACGGGTGATTGCCATAATCTGCGGCGTTAATGCTTCCAGCGCCTGATAGATGTCACCGCTGTCGGAATAGCTCTGCATGACCTCGGTTAACAGTTGATTGGACTCCAGTTTCTGGACGATATTTTTTTTGATGAACGCTTCAGCCAACGAGTTGCTGAAGTAGGTGGTTAAAAAACCAGTCAGAATAATAGCAATCACGACCGGTACATTTAAAATAAAATTGTTGTTGGTGAAGTTCCAGTAAGCCATGTAAATGATACCCAATGCCGTCACTATGAGCAGCAGCAAGCTTAAAGCTTGGGATTTCTTTTCAATCAGGTAACAAAATAAAGTACCGAGCATGAGGGCAAACCATAAAATCATTTGATTGAATAACGGGTGGTCAATAAAAAAACGTTCGTTGATAATTTGCTCCATTAGCTGCAGGTGGATTAAGGGGCCTGCAACCACATCTTCCAAGTTGGTTGCATGAAAGTCCCCCAAGCCCTTGGCTGATGAGCCAATGATGACGATTTTATTTTCTAAATTTGCTTGTCCGGCCAATACCTTTGTGGCAGGGATGTTTTGAAAGCGACTCATGTGACCGTAATGAAATAAGAATTTGCCCGATAAATCGCTCTCCGAAATCAGCTCACCCGATTTAATCAAAAGGCCGCTGCCTAAGTCATTTTCTTTCAGGATAAAGTTTGGGGCTTGTTGAGCGACGCGTAAAAGCTCTAATCCCAGTGAGGCAACGTATTCATTATTAAGTTTTAAAATCAGCGGTGTATCCCGAATGATACCCCGGTCTTTGTAGGTATTTACAAAGCCAAAACCCTGGGCTTTCTCCAACGCATTAATGGGTGTCACGGCAGCTGACGCATTGGGCACATAATTGAATGGTTTACCTATCTGAATAAAGCGGTTGGGTAGCGTCATTTGCGTTGCCAAGGCGCGATCATTCGACAGTGCGTATGAGATCACCACCGGTTTTTCTGCCAGCAATTTACCGAGCAAGGCATCACCGTCCTCGATACCCAGTGTTTGCAGCCGTTGGCTTTGTATTTTAAAGTGCTCACTCAAGCTTGCAGCCGACAGGCGATCGGGCTCGGAAAATAAGATATCGACACCGACGGCGACGGCACCTGACAGTAAAGTTTGCTCAATTAACTTTGCCGTCAGCTGGCGTGGCCAGGGCCACTGTCCATGCGCGTTTAGGCTAGCGTCATCAATGTCAACAAAAGCAAAAACCTCAGCGCTGTCAGGATAGCGCTCCTCAAACGGGGTAATCTGGGTTAGTCGATCGAGGGTGGCAGCCTTACCTAACGCATTCACATCAAACACATTGTTAGTGGCCAACACATAAACGATGAACATCATGACCACACCAATCAGCGTTGGTTGGAGTAGCTGCATCCATTTTTTCTTCATGTGTTTACCCTCATGCAATCAGTCAGCGACAATTTAACTTGGAGCTAAAAAAGTTAGCTCAGCAAGATTACCATCCGCAAGCGGCGTGATAGCAAATGAGGCGCTGTTCTGCCTTATTAGGTTGAGCCCCATGCCACCCTGTTCGCTCGCACGATGCGTTTTATGCATAAATTGTTCAGGCCTCGCGGGCTCACCGTAGTCCCGTAATGTAATTGTCAGGGTTTGGGTTTCATCGCTTCTAGAAAACTCAATATCAATTGCCCCACCATCTTGATTCTTGTAGGCGTAGCGATAAATATTTTGTACCACCTCGGTGACACTGAGCTGGATAGCAAACTGCATGTCTTGTCGGCAATCGTTAAGCAGGGTCTGCAACCAACGGCGCACCTCATGTTGGATAGTTGGTAAAACGATAAATTTTTTTTTAGTCATAAAAAAAGCCATACGAAAAATGTCGTATGGCTTTTATGGTAGCAGATACGCTAAAAATTAACTGTTGCCGGTGAAAAAACCAAGGCTCTGTGTGCCAACGCTCACAGGATCGTCATCAGCATCATCAGAACAATAATAGCCAGTTACTTCTATATCACCTGCTGTCTCATTATCTAAATAAATAAGAGCAACTTTAGTACCATCACAATCATCAGGTACACCATCCGAGAAATCTACAACTTCAAGAGTAGTAGAATCATATACCGCGTCAGCGTATGGGTTCTTCAGTGAAGAGTCGGCAAGAATGGCTGTAAGACAAGTCGACAAGTTTGCGGCAGTTGCACACTCAGTGTATGCCCCAGCGGAGGCCTGCTGAGCTGCATCCTCATTCTTAATGGCGGCGATCATTGTTTGCACATTGGCTTTATTGGCACTAAGTTTCGCACTGTCCAGATAGCTTTGATAACCGGTGGTACCAACGGCTGCCAGCACACCGATGATGGCAATCACCACCAACAGCTCGATAAGGGAAAAACCTTGTTGTAGCGACTTCATAACACATCCTCCAAAAAATTTAATTTACGAGAAGTTTCCCGGTTTGATATCAGGTATGTCAATATCTTTATTACTGGACTGAGTCTCGCTCTGATCTGATTTTACGGGCTCGGGCGAACTTGTGTCAAGCGTTTTTGTGTCGAGGGCATCAAGTGCGCTCAAATCCAAATCTAAGTCATCCAAGTTTAGGTCATTACTGTCCATCTCAGTATGTTCGTTAGTCGCCTGGGAGGAAATTTTTTCTACGTTCAGGACAGGCTGCAGGCCGGCCATTTGTATGACCTTAAACGCCTCTTCAGAAGCGGAGAATTGACAGGTCATGCCATGGTCGGCTGCCAAACGTTTGGCGAAAATTAATAGCGCGACGGCCGATGAATCCAAATACTGGATCATGGCACCGTCGACAATTAATTTGTCGATCCCGGATTTTGGCTCGTTATTTAATGCCTCTTTAATTTGATTGGTTTGTGACATATCAACCGTTTCGGTTAATTGTAGTGTCAATGTATTTTTGTTAACTGACAAGTGATAGGCCATTACTTAACTCCCTCGATAAGATTTTTAGATTGCAGTACCTCGATGTATTTATCCATCAAAATCATGCCGTCCTTGGCACTGGTCTGCATGATGTTGGCAATTTGTGAGATTTTATTTTCACGAATCAAGTTGGCGATGGCGGGTGTGTTCACCATCACCTCGAAAGCACCGATGCGTCCTCCAGCCTTTTTCTTTAGTAGCCGTTGTGTCATGACGAGACGCAATGACAAGGATAATTGCGCGCGTGCCTGGCCTTGTTCCTCTGGTGGAAAGGCATCGATGAGTCGATTGACAGTTTCAGGCGCACCATTGGTGTGCAGTGTGGCAAATACCAAATGGCCGGTTTCCGCTGCCGTCATGGCCATCGAGATGGTCTCATAGTCCCTCAGCTCACCCATCAAAATGACATCCGGGTCTTGCCGCAGCGCACCCTTGAGCGCCGAGGCAAAGGTTTCGGTATGGTTGCCGACTTCACGTTGGGTGACAATCGATTTTATACTGTTATGCACAAACTCAATCGGATCCTCAACGGTAATAATGTGTTCGGCACGGGTCTTGTTGATGCGATCGATCATGGCTGCCAGTGAGGTCGACTTACCGGAACCGGTAGCCCCGGTAACTAACACCAGGCCATCTTTTAAGTTGAGGGATTCATGCACCGCCGGTGGTAGACCGAGATCTTGTATGTCAGGAATGGTGCTAACAATCACCCGCGAGACAACGGCCAGACCTTTATTGGTCATCAGTGCCGAGCCACGAAAACGATTGTTACCAATCTCATAAGCAAAGTCGATGTCAGAGGTTCTTGTAAATTCATCATGCAATTCGGCAGTCAGTTTTTCTTCTAAAAAATCTGCGATTTCCTCGTTGCTGGTGACAAACTCAGAAAATGTTTGTAACTCTCCGGAGATACGGGCGACCACCGGTTGGTTGGCATGGATATGCAGATCCGAAATGCGATGTTGTGATAAAAGTGCTTCTATCGATTCTGTAATTGTGCTCATAGTGATGTTAAATCATATCCCCTTGACTAAAGATTGGAAGGTACAGCGCGACCACGGTCAACCCAATCATACCACCCACGAATACGATCATGAGTGGTTCGAGCATGGATGTCAATCCTTCGACGGTCGATTCAAACTCTTCTTGGTAGTAGCGTGCAATCGAGCTCAGCATCTCATCCATGTTACCGGTCGATTCGCCAACCTTCATGAGCTGCGATAAATCTTTCGGAAATACCGGTTCCTCATCAAACAATACCGAGACCGGCGTGCCGGTGACCACCCGTTCGGCTATGCGATCGAGGGCCTCAGAAAACTTCACGTTGGGGGTAATTTTTTTGGCAATCTTTAGAATTTCCGATATGCCGATACCGGCAGCGAATAAATTGGCCATCAACAGTGCTAGACGGCTGACGGTGGATTTGATTAAGATGTTACCAAACAAAGGTAATTTAAGTATAATTTGGCTCAGCATGGCGTTGTAGGGATAAAAATATTTTTTAGCGAGTTTATGGCTGGTAACAACCACGGTGATGATAATAATGAGCTCAAGCACGTTTTGACCGTTGGTGATGTACTCGCTGGCGCTGACTAACATTTGCGTCGGTAGGGGCAAGCCACCCTCATTTTTACTGTACATGGCCACGAAGGTCGGTACGACAAAAACCAACATACCCCACATGATCAATAGCGTCACCACCACCAGCGTGACGGGGTAAAACAATGCACTTTTAATGCCGGACTTAATTTTTTGCGTTTTTTCCATACTTTCCGTAATGCGGTCAAGAAAGGTATCCAATTGACCACTGACCTCCCCTGCCTCAATCATGTTACAAAAGACGTCATCGAAATAGCGCGGATGTTTTTTAAAAGATTCGGACAGCGGGATACCGAGATTGACATCTTTAATGAGTTTATTGATAACACCACGTAAAATAACATTCTTGGTTTGGGAGGACACCATAATGAGCGAATCCATAATGGTTAAGCCACTCCTGACCATGGTGGATACTTTTTTCATGAACATTAAAATATCTTTTTCCGGAATATTGCCAAACGGCCCCCACGTGATGGCGGTCTCAGAGGGATCTTTTTTATGCTTCGCACTTTTTAATTGAATCGATACCATGCGCCTAGTTTTTAAAAGTTGCATGGCTTCATTGCGATTGGGGCAATCGATCAGTCCTTTGATGGTGCGACCGTTTCGATCTTTTGCCTTATATTCAAATTGTGGCATGACTAACTCTCAAGGTTAAGCGTGCTTTGAAACTCTTCGATTGATATGAAGCCTTGCGCAATAAAACCTCGGGCGATCTCTTGCATGGTTTTAAAGCCATCTTCTTTAGCCGCTTTCAATAACTCGGGGGCGGTGCCATTGGCGATAATGGCTTGTTCGATTTTCTTTGTCATCCGCAATACCTCATAGATACCTTTTCGGCCCTTGAGGCCGGTGCCATTGCACGTTACACAACCTTTACCACGCTTTGCTTTTACTTCTTGCGCTTCCGTCTCACTGAAACCAATCTTGATCAAATTGTCGAGCGTGGCACGTGGATCATCTTCCAGGCAGTTGGCGCAATTGGTGCGCGCCAGGCGTTGGGCGATGATGATGGCGAGTGCCGATGAGATCATGAAGTTGGGTACCCCCATGTTTTGTAATCGGGTAATGGTTGAAATCGAGTCATTGGTGTGCAGGGTGGACAGTAATAAGTGACCAGTGAGTGCTGCCTTGATGGCAATATCAATGGTCTCCTGATCACGAATCTCACCGACCAAAATGACCTCGGGGTCTTGCCGCAAAAAGGAGCGCAGGATTTCACTAAAGGTCAGACCAATTTTTTCATTGGCTTGCACCTGGCCGGCCCCTTCCAAATAATATTCCACCGGATCTTCCGCGGTGAGGATATTAATGTCAGGCTTGTTGATATACTGTAGCGCACCGTAGAGGGTCGTGGTTTTACCGGAACCGGTAGGCCCGGTCACCAACACCATGCCTTGTGGTGCTGTAATGGCATCAATGATTTTATTATAATCTTCCTTATCAAAACCGAGTTTTTCCAACGACAACGCCGGATCGCCCGCCAAGATACGCATGACAATTCGTTCTCCATTTTTGGTGGGGAGCACGTTGAAACGAAAGTCAACATCTTCGTTACCGGGGCCCTTAATGGTGATCGCACCGTCTTGCGGCAAGCGTCTCTCCGAGATATCACAGTCCGCCATAATTTTAAAACGTGTGATGATGGCAGAGTAATGCTTAAACAGGTAGTCACTGTAGAGAGGCTTAACAATCATGGTGCCATCTTGTCGCATTCGAATTTTGGCAGAATCACGAAAGCATTCAATATGAATATCGGAGACTTTAGTCTTTACCGCTTCAAACAGAATTTGATCACAGAAGCGAATCACCAGGTCAGGGTCACTGACCTGCCACTTGTCTCTGAATTTAAATTCTCGCACCGGTGCATCGCGCTCTTTTTTTCTTACCTCGTCTAATTTCTGCAAATCATTTTTTGCTTTTTCTTCTGGCGCCTCGAGCGGCTCAGCTTCGTTTTTTCTCGACTCTTGCAGTTGTTTTAAATTTTCTTCAATACGCACCTTGTTCTCAGTCGACAGGAGTGCGCTCGGAGAAATTGGGTTGGCCTGTGTTTTTGTGGCTGGCGTTGTGGCCGTTTCTAATCCGCTAAAATGCGTATTTTGTTGTGCCTTGGACGTTGATTCCAAGGTTACTGCGGTACCTTTTAAGCCGGACAGGGCTTGCTCGACTTTCGGTAACTCCAGTAAAAATTTCATGTGTGTAAGCGAGGTTAACTCAAATTGGGCGTTGTAATTGGTTTCCGCACGTATTTTTGTATTTAAGTCATTGCGCGTAAAGGGGTCGAGTATTAAGACTTTAAGTTGCTTCTCATCGAAGGCATAGGGTATCGCGGCATATTGTTGCTGAAGGTAAAAAGGGAGTGCCGTTAAGGCCTTCGGATTAATTACTTCCTCGGTTGGGAAGGCACGAATAATGGCGGTATTTTTTGATAACATGCCTACCAACCACTCTTCTGAAATTTGATTCTGTTCGAGTAAATCAATCAGCATGTCATCCCAGTTAAATTCATTACCTTCACCAAAGTTGGTGACTACATCGGCAGATAGTTTGCCTGCATTTTCCAATGATTTAATAATCTTTTCACTGGTGGCTTTGGAATAATGCAGTTCGAATCGCATGGGATGTGTTAACCCTAGTTTGATTTTGGTGCCGACGTTGTACTTGAGTCGGCATCCGGGGTTGTGCTCGTTGGTTTGTCATTCATCGTATCATTAATCGGAATACTGAAAGTTGGAATGAGCGCCACATTGCCTTTGATGTTGGCTAGGTAGATACCGTAACGATTAATGTGAGTAACAATATAACCTTTTGGCCCTAACGGCTCTCCAGTTTTAATGGTAAGACTTAAATCAATCAAGTCATCCGGATTGTAGTGCATGGAGGAATTCATAAAATGCAGGATACCAGCCTGTGATAGTCCTACCACCGCTTGATTGCCTGCAGCTGTGTTTGACCAATGTTCGGTTGGGAATCGGTAAATATTTTCGCAGGATATATCGAAGTCCTCCCGAATCATTTCGCGCAGGTAGTAACAATGTTTTTTAGCAATCGATTTTGATTTAAAGGGGCCATACTGCAAGATTAGTTCACCCGGGTTATCTTGATTTAACGTGGCGTTGATGACGAGGTTGACTGACATTTTATCTGCATAGGCTTGTAAGAGGGTTTGCGCGTCGGCTTTGAGTAAATTAATATCGATGTCGAGCACGATCGGGACAAAAAAACCACTGGTTTTCGCCGACAGTGTTTTTTTTGATAAATCGATGAGGCTAGGTTTAAAGACTGCATTATTTATCTCTAGACTGATGACACGATAATACCTTGGATCAGACAACCCTCGGACGTTATCAATGCGGTCAAAGTTTGAACTATCAATGCTGCCAAATTCGATCGGTCGGGTAATGCCTCGATTGAATGGGTCGGTGATAACGCCCGGGGATAACTCTTCCGATTCATTGGTTAAAGGGTTCGGCGCAACCTCTTCAGCGAATATGGGGTGAATAACAGCAAAAATGAAAATGAGTAGGTATTTATACATAGAATTTAGCGTCCTTCAATGATGTATGGAATTTCAATTAATAGTTTATATTCTATGGCAGAATTTGTATTGTTTGCATAAATCTCTTCTAAAGGAAAGTTCATTTGTGGTAGCAAATCGAGCAACATATGACGCGCACGCAAGTAATCAATATAATTTCCTCTGGCATTAATTTTAAACAATAAATAATTAAAATTTGGTGGCGAAATCTTTTTTAATGCCTCAATTTCTTGAGCCAGATTGGCATTCATCTGGTTGCTGGAATTTTTATCTTTAGCCGCGTCTGCCGCTTTATCTTTAGCCGCATCCTTGGTTGTTTTTTTCTTGGCTTTCTTTGCGGTTGCTTTTTCCTCGGGTTTTACCTCCGGCACACTCACATCAAAAATACTTTTCGATGCGGGCGGATTGACCACACTAATCTCACTTGCTGACGTTAAGGGCGGCAGTGGCGTGACATTAATTTCTTGGTCGATGACCCGAATGCGATTCTCTTCCAAAATATTTATAATTTCACCCAGATAATTATTTACATCTTTTTGTAACGGAAATCCAACAAACAGCTGCTTGATTTTCTGGTTGAGTTCGTTTCTTTCTTTCTCTTTTTTCTTGATCTTAGCTTTAACTTCAAGCATCTGTTTTTGCAATTGAGGAATCTCGTTAGTAATGCCCAACAATCGATTTTGTATGGTGATCAGTTTAAAAAGCTCACTACAAAGAAAGAGCAAGATTAGACCGACGACAATAATGACAGACACCCTGAGAGGTAAGCGGTTTGATTTTGAAAACGTCAGGTAGAGACTGGATTTAAATTGTTTAGATTTTTGTTGCGATTCCAGTTGCTTAGCCCGTTGCATCAATTTCGTTTTGATAGTACCCAACT
>Ga0075460_10001011_pt1 | contig 11161 bp, 8 predicted proteins | sample DEB08_DNA_3_FD_77580 | JGI IMG/M metagenome (GOLD analysis project Ga0075460, IMG submission 77580) | Aqueous microbial communities from the Delaware River and Bay under freshwater to marine salinity gradient to study organic matter... | ecosystem: Environmental > Aquatic > Marine > Coastal ...
TCTCAATCAAGAATCCAAGATATGGGTCTTGTCGAATCTATAAGCATAACAGACGAATGGCAATCGATAACAGTACTTCCTGGTAATACAGTTGATTCTTTCTCATCTAATGGTACATTTGATTCTTACAGAACATTCAATGTAATCAATGGAACCGAATCAGTATCTCTATCAGATATTAATGCAGTAACAAAACTGCAACTTGCTCCAAATTTATTTGTTTCTATCCAAGTTGCTAATGATGTTATTGATACATATTCATCAACTCAGGTCGACGACTATGGGTACTGGCCAGTTGGTACTCTTGATGGTACTACGAGACTAGTATCAAATTCTGCTGGTAATTCGTACTTTGCGAATTCTTCATTTAGTGCAAATACAGGTCTTATTAATGTTGGGGGAGATGGATCTCAGCTTCTTATTATGCCTGTTGGTTCATCAAACGCAATCGCCTACCAATATCAGGTTAATGCTATTATATCTAATACATACTTCACAATTCGTACAGAATATGCTCCTGGCAATACAGCAAATGCTTATATTTACATTCCGGGATAAATTTTTTTATTATAAATAAAGGGAATTCAGAGATGTCCGTTGATAAAATCAACACTAAAGATTTTTCAGACGCCTTAGTAATTAAAGGAGCCAAAACCGTGAATAGCCTAGATCTACATGGTCGTTATGAAATCGAATGTTTCGATTCAGACGGTAATTTGAAATGGAAAGATGAGATTATTAATCTTGTCACAACGGAAGGTAAAAATGATCTTTTAGATAAATATCTATCTGGAAGTTCTTATACTGCGGCTCATTATATTGGTCTAATTGATGCAACAGGATTTCTTCAGATTGTAGTTGGAGATACTGCTGCTTCTCATGCTGGTTGGTCAGAATATACTAATTACGCCGAAACAAATCGTGTTCAGCCTAATTTTTCTTCTGCTTCAGGCGGGTCAAAAGCGACTTCTGCTGCTGCTAGTTTTACAGCTAGCGGCGCGGGCGGCACAGTAACTGGCTCGTTCCTTTCTACAAACTCAACTAAGGGAACAACACTTGGTGTGTTATTCTCTGCTGGCCAGTTTACAGGCGGTGATAAGTCGGTTGTTTCTGGTGATATTCTTAACGTAACATATACTGCTTCAGCATAATGCCCGGAATTGTTACTCGCCATTTTAGATTACATAACGCAATTCAGTTCTTAGAATCATTTTCTGAGAGCGCGCCCACACAATATTATTATTACATTGGTAGAAATATCCCATATGCAAATACTGTTCAATTGACAGGAACTGTTAAATTTACTAACGGTTCAAACACATTTGTTGGTCAAGGAACTTATTTCACAACAGAATTAAATGTTGGTGATAATGTTCATCTTACTGGTCAGGCATCTACATTTAGAGTACATTCAATCCCAACAGCACAAACATTTGTTTCAGTTAGCCAACCTTCTTCAAGTAATACAACTGGCGCAAATGTTTATATAAGAAAATCTTTCAGTGAAGCAAGCCCACCAACTCCAGTAGATTCATATCAGAATACATACTTTGATGTTTGGCGTAACATAATTTCATTAAAAAGAATTCAGGCATCAGATGTTTCTCATGTCGTGCAAAGAATCGACTGGGCTAATAATCATTTATATACTCAATATGATGACATTGATTCCAATATGGTATCTAAAGAATTTTATGTGATGACCAATGATTACAACATATACAAGTGTATAGAAAACGCAAGAGGCGCCAATTCTGTTGTAAAACCAACAGGAACCAGTACTTCAATTATTTCTACTGCTGATGGCTATCGTTGGAAATATTTGTTTACCGTTTCTTCAGCTGATCGATTGAAATTTATGAATGATTATTGGATTCCTGTTAAAACATTAACAGCAAACAATGGTAGTGCACAGTGGGAAGTTCAACAAAATGTTTCAAATGGCGCGATTCATCATATTGAAGTAATTGCTAATGGTTCTGGCTATCTGTATAGTACAGGGTCGTTTCAGTCAGTATCTAATTCTACTGTAGTAAAATTATCATCATCTGCTAATACGGCAAACGGTATCTATACTGGATCTGGATTGTTCATTAGATCTGGTCTTGGTGCTGGTCAGGTTCGTAAAATTTTAAGTTATGTTGGCGCTAATAATACTGTAACAGTAAATGGCGCTTTTACAACGCTACCAAATACATCAAGTCAGTATTTAATTTCTCCGCTAGTGACTGTATTTGGTGATAGTGGGCTTATTGCTAATAATAAAGCAACAGCATACGTTTCAAATACTTATGGCGGTCAGGTTCGCGAAATTACAATGGTGAACCTCGGTAAAAATTATTCTATTGCAAATGTTTCTATAACTGCAAATGCTGGGTTTGGTGCTACTGCTAAACCTATTATATCCCCTCTTTATGGTCATGGTGCCGATGCAGTAGATGAATTGTTTGCAGACAATATTATGATCGATCTTCGTGTTGCTGGTTCAGAATCTAATACATTCCCAACCAATAACGATTTCAGAATGATTGGTCTACTTCGTGATCCACTTCTTGCTAATGGAAGTGTAGCAAATAGTCCTGTAATAGATCAGACAACTCGTATTAATGTAAATGATGTTACTGGAGATTTCACTGCAGACGAAGTTATAACTGGTCTTTCTTCTGGAACAAAAGCTAGACTAGTTTATTTTGCTAATAGTAATGCAACAAGAACAGCAGGCGTGTTAAAGGTATCTTCTATCGTAACAAACGGTCTCGGTGAAAAATTTAGAGCAGGAGAAACTGTTCAGGGCGCAAGTTCAACAATAACAGCAAACGTTGTTTCTATCACTCCGCCTGCTCTAAAACCATACTCCGGATTAGTAATATATAATGAAAACCGAGTAGTTGTTGATCGCGCACCAGATCAGACCGAAGACGTAAAAATTGTTATAAGTTTCTAGTAGGAAATAATAAATGGCAAATACAGTAACGACATTCAATCAAGCACCCTACTATGATGATTTCAACGACGCAAAGAATTTTCATAGAATTCTTTTCCGTCCAGGTTTGGCAGTACAAGCACGCGAACTAACACAGTTACAAACCATCCTTCAGGATCAGGTTTCAAAACTTGGTCAGAATTTGTTCAAGGAAGGATCTCGTGTTCTTGATGGACAAATCTATATTGATAAAAGTCTTAGTGCTATTAAACTCGCTAATACTTTTGGCGGCAATGTCGTTTCTTCAATCACTGCTGCAAATAATATCAATCTATCTTCTCTCGCCAATTCTTACGTTTATGGAGTTTCTAACAGTATTAAAGAAAAGGTTATTCTAACACGATTTATTAACGGCATTCCATATATTTTCACGAAAAATTTAACAGAAGGCACCGACAGAGCAACAAAATTATCTTCTAATCAGACGCTGAAATTTGTTAGTTCTTCAACCAATGCTGTTATTGGTTTTGCTAAGAGTACTCCATCAAATGCTCACAGCTATTCAACTGTTGTTCATATCGATTCTGGTGTTTTCTTTGTTAAAGGTCATCTTGTAAGATCACCGAAACAATCGATTGTTGCTTCTGCTACTTCTCGTTCTCCAAATGTTTCTATCGGGTTTACATACAACGAAAATATTGTTTCTTCGACCAGCGATAATTCATTGCTTGATCCTGCTCAAGGCGCATACAACTATGCTGCTCCTGGTGCCGATCGTTACAAAATATCTTTGACTTTAACGAAAGTTGATGGCAGACTGACTTCTAACAATCTTCCTTCAAACTTCTTCGAACTAGTGACTCTTGATGAAGGCACTGCTGCTACTCCATTCAATGATCCATCTTACAATAAGATCTTGGATGTTATGGCGAAAAGAACGTTCGACGAATCTGGCGATTATACTGTAAATCCATTTAGAGTTAGTGCGTTAAACACTTCTGCTAATACTACAAATACAGCATTGATCATAAGCCCAGGATCTGCTTATGTTAAAGGTTATAACTATAACTATCTTACAAGTAAACGAGTAGGAATTTCGAAAGCAAGAACAACAGATTCTGTTTCTGGTTATGACATTGGAACATACTTTGGTAATTATATCAAAGTATCTGGTCTTGCTAACGGTTCATTTAACATTTCAAATACTTCTCAGATTCAGCTACACGACACAAACAATCGTGGTTCTTTAACGGCTGATACTCTGATTGGTAACGCACATATTAGCGCATTCCAATATGAAACAGGAAGCGGTAATACTGCTATTCATAAATTGTTCCTTCATAACATTAATATGAAAGGCAATAACGAATTCGGTAACACGAAGTCTGTTATTCTTGGTTCTTATAACAACGTTTCAGCTTATGCTAATATTGTTCTTTCTGGCGGCACTACAGGAACATATAGCAATGGTCTAACTCGCCTATTTGAAGGCGATTATAGTTCATATATTTTCTCTCTTGCTCATCCTTACGTCCAAACTATAACTTCTTCTGAATACGAAACTCGTCGTGTATTTAAGAATATATCTTTCACCAATGGTTCTGCAACTATTCTTACCGATTCTGGTAATGAGCGTTTCCTCGGCGCAACTGGTGGAGTAGTTCCTAGCGGAATCGTTGCGCAGTATTACACTGTTATCACAAAGACGGCAAGCGGTACTTTCGCTAAAGGTAAGCATATCCCTCTAGATTCAGGTAGTAGAACAGTAACAGTTCCTGCCGTTTCTTCCGGGTCTGTTGGTCAGGCTACTATTGATCTAAATGATGCTACATTTAATGGAACTTGCGACATTATCGCTGGTATTGATATTGAAAACGATTCAGTTGCAACTCCTGGTCGTAAAACCAAAACTCTAGTTGCTAATGCTTCTATTTCGTTTAGAAATATAAACGAGAATGCTGTCGATACTGTTTATTCTCTGTACAAATCAGACGTATATAGAATCCGCGCAATATATTGGGCTGGTAGCAATACTGCTATTCCAACTGCTAACACAACTGGAGTTCAGCAGATAGGTAATAGATTTATTCTAAACAGAGGACAAAGAAACACACATTACGATCACGGTTCTCTAAGACTAAAGACCGGATCTACAGCACCTAATGGTTATATCAATGTTGTATTTGATTACTTCACTCACTCTGGTAAAGGCTACTTCAGCGTAGACTCATATCCAGTTGATTATGCGAATATACCACAGTTTGGTTCTGTTAATCTTGGCGACTATTACGATTTCAGATTTAGAAGAACAGATAATTCATCAAATAATATATTGTTGTTTGATTCTTCAGTACAACTTCCAGATTATTCTGCTGCAATCAATTCTGATTATTCTTACTATCTATCGAGAATTGATAAGTTGTTCTTAGATAAAGACGGACAATTTGTTATTAAGAGCGGTATTCCTTCGTTCGCTGCTCCAAGACCACCATCAAATATCAATGATGCTATGCTGATAGCAACTCTAGTGTTGCGTCCTTATACTGCTATTCCCTCTAAAGATATTAAGATTATTCATGAAAAGAATGATCGATATACTATGAGAGACATAGGTAAAATTGATAACAGAGTAAAGCGTCTTGAATACTATACCGCATTAAATCTTCTCGAGAAAAGAGCGCAAGATCTCTTAGTATATGATAATGCTGGTAATTCTACTTTCAAGAATGGTATCTTTGTAGATAATTTTAGAGGTCATTCTGTCAGTGATGTATTGAATCCAGACTATAAAGCAGCTATGGATTACACTCTGCAGTTTGCTAGACCGCTATTTACTTCAAACGGTATTGGATTCACTGTTACAAATCTTTCTTCTGGAACAACTCGTAAAAGTGATTTGATTACTAAAAGCTACACCGAAAAAGTTTTGTTCAGCCAGACTCTTGCAAGTAATACAGAAAACATCAATCCGTTTGATGTCTATAATTACGAAGCACATCTCAAACTTACGCCAGATAGCGATACTTGGTACGATAACTACACCGCACCAACCGTTCAGTTTAGCTCAGATGCTGCATTCAATAACTGGTATGGTAGTCTACCATTTAATACTCAATGGAATGACTGGGAACATAACTGGGCAGGCATAGAACAGGTTATTGATCCAAATCTTCCTGGTGCAGCAATTGGTAGCATTTCAACATCAGGTCAGACAAGATCGATTGTTGTTTCTAAATCAGTTATTCCTTATATGCGTGCTATTCAGATTAAGTTTGATATTAGTGGAGCAAAACCGAATACACAACTATTCTGCTGGTTCGATAATACTATGCTAGCTGGTCGTCTCAGACAGGGATCAATTTCAGCTAATCTAACCACAACAGTTACTACAGATAAAAATGGTTCTTGTAACGGTTATATCGATATTCCAGATCGTGCCACATCTAATACTTATGTGAATACATTCAGAACAGGAACGAAAAAAGTAACGTTCAATGATAGTCCTGGTGCAGCAAAACTTGGGCGTACTCATGCTCGAGGAATATTCTCAGCAGTTGGCGTGTATTCATATGTTGCTGTTGGTTCTGTTAAGCCTCCTGTTGTCATCGACGAACCGGTCATCGATACGCCCGGACCAGGTTGCGACTTGCCGGTGGAGCCGCCGATACGAATCGATACCCCAACATATTTGCTTGCCGACTATACTGGCACCATAAGTGATCTTTACAATGACATTTCGTCTCATACTGGTTTGTCGGTTTCTGCAATTCAGGGGCAACTTGTTGAGGCTGGATTCGCCGATCTATCAAACTTCCTTTACGATTTTGAAAGAACAAGTTCTGAAAGTTATGCAGCATTTGAAGATCTTCGTAACGAAACTGGTTGTACATATAGTGCTCAGGTTGGTGGTGTGCTGTGGGCTGTTGATAACATAATTACTTTTGATAATTCATCTACTGCTGGAACTTGGATGGATGATATGGGCGCAGCACTGAATGATGATTTTAGAGATGATGGAATAGCAAATAATTCTGAACGTGCACAACAAAATGTCAACGAATATGCTATTGCGGCAGAGCAAGATTCTATTACAGTAGCTGGTGTATTTGATACTATAGCTGAAGTAGATGCATATTGGAATGGAACAACTTCAACTGATGTTAGTAGCAGTGCAAGTAGTAGTGGTGCTGCCGCTGGTGGTGCTGGATTAAATACTGCTGCTGCTGCTTCGACTGCTGCATCGAGTACTGTTGCTGAAGCAATAGAAACTCAAAATAATTCTGAATCTTCTGGTGTTACTGATGTTGTTGAAGGCTATTGGGTTGAAGATGATGGATCTTACTCGGACAACTGGTAGTATTAGGAAAAATTAAAGAGAGAATATAATGGCAAACATATCATATAAAGTAATGGATCCTTTAGCTCAATCATTTGAGATATTGGAAGAAGCATTTCCAAATGGAGTGTTTGTATCCAGCGTTGATATATTCTTTCAGTCAAAAGCTATTGATGCTCCTGTACTATTAGATATTCGCTATATGAATATTGGTCTTCCAACAAGAGTATCTGTTCCTTTGTCACAAGTGTCTCTAAATCCGAATTCTATCAATACTTCTAATAATGGTACTGTTGCCACAAAATTTACATTTCAGTCTCCAATATATCTTCCAGTTGGAGAATATGCGATTGTTCTAAGAGCAAACAGCAATGAATATGACGTGTTTGTTTCTGTATTTGGTGAAAGAGATATTGTTTCAGGAAATCTTATCACTAAGCAGCCTTTTTCTGGTTCGTTGTTTAAGTCACAGAACGCAAGCACATGGACGCCAGATCAGTTCAAAGACCTAAAATTTGTTCTTAGAAGATGCAGTTTCGAAACTGGCACTTCAACTATAGACTTTATTTCTGAACAATATACTGCTGAGCAAAAATATGCTGTTTCTCAAATTATAACTAGAGAACAGTTGCCTGGAACACCAACTTCTCTTGCATATCAGATAAGAACAAGAGGAGCAACTTCTAATACTATCGGATCGTTTGAAGGAACTCTGACTAATCAGAATATGAGCTATGATACTACCAAACAAATTAATCCTTCAGCGAATGGAGAGATTACTGTTAGAGCATCATTATATACTTCCGATGAAAGAGTATCTCCTGTTATCGATGCTACTCGATTTGGCGGGATTCTTGTTCGCAATCTTGTAAATAATGTAACGACTAATGAAACTGAACCAAGAAATGGTCTCGCAATATCAAAGTATATAACAAATAGAGTTAATTTGGCTGATGGATTCGAGGCAACGAAACTTAAAGTTATTCTGAATGTGAATCGTCCTCTTTCGACCGATATTCAAGTTTATTATAAAGTCTTATCACAATACGATTATACGCCATTCGGTAATCGCCCATATGTTCTATTACCAAAAGTAGATCTTGGTGGATATTCATATACTGGCGATAATCAATATATTGAAGAAGAATATTACGCAGAAGATATCGAATATATTGGAACAGATGGTTCTGGTGGTAGATATACTGATTTCAAAGCATTTGCAATCAAAGTAGTCTTCCTTTCATCTAACGAAGCAGCAGTTCCAAGAATTAAAGATCTAAGAGCAATAGCATTGGCATAACATGAAAACTGAATATAGAAAAGTAAAAGATTATGATAAATTGGTCAGAGATATGAAGTCTAAGGCTATTTTGAATACAGATAGAAATGCGCTGCAAGAATATAAAAAGAAAATGGAAAACATCAAGAAGTTTTCAGAAATTGAAAATGATGTTTCATCGCTAAAGCAAGATATGGCAGACATTAAAGAAATAATGTATAAGATTCTAGAAAAGGTTAACCATGGCTAAAATAGCAAACGTATCGTTATCAAATTCGTTTGACACATGGAGAGATCGATCAAATCAGGCATTTGATCGGCTGAGTCAGTTTGCCATTAATAATTCAGCATTGTATGCTAATACGATTACAGCAAACGTGGCATTTTCTTCATTGGGTACAGCTTCGATTACTGGTCTATTGACTGCATCTGGTCGTGCTACGATTGGTACTAATCTTGCTGTTTCAGGCAACACTTCTACAAATAAGTTATCTGTTACTTCTAATATATCTGCTTCTTCAGCAAATGCTTCTTTCAATATCGTTACTGTTGGTTCTTCGCTGACTTCATCTGGAAACACTACTCTTGGCAATAGTGCTTCCGATATTACTAATCTAAACGGTTCCGTGACTCTGAATCATTCCGGTGTTGTTACTAAAAATTTCACCGTTTCTGGCAACTCTTTTGTTACAGGATTATCACATAAAAATCAGACAACTGAATATGTAACTGTATCCGCCACTGCTGCTACAGGAAATGTTAATTTTGATGTTCTCACTCAGGGAACGTTATATTACACTACTAATGCCTCAGCGAATTGGACTGTAAATATTAGAGGCAATTCCGGAATCGCTCTTAATAGTGTATTGCAAACTGGCAGACAAATAGAACTAACTTTCTTAGTTCCTCAAGGATCATCTGCATATTATCAAACTGGTATCGGTATTGATAGCACTACAATTACTCCAATATGGGAAGGAGGATCCGCTCCTTCTAGCGGAAATGTTGATTCTGTTGAAAAATATACCTATAAAATTATCAAAACTGCTAGTGCTACATTCACAGTTTTAGCAAGTCGAACACAATACGCATAACGATTTTTATAAATAATAAAAAGAACAGTAGGAAGAACCTATGGCAAAAATCGCTAATGTAGCATCAACTGATACATTTAATACTTGGCGCTTACGATCAAATGAATCTTTTGATCGTTTGAGCCAGTTTGCGATTAACAATTCTGCTCTATATGCTAACAATATTACAGCCAATGTTACATTTACTTCAAAAGGATTAGCTACATTTGAAGGTAGAGCAACTGTTGGTACTAATCTAGATGTTTCTGGAAACACATCAACCAACAAATTATCAGTAACAGCTGATATTTCAGCATCATCGGCAAATGCTTCGTTCAATAAAATTACAGCTGTTTCTTCTCTAGTATCTTCAGGTAATACTATTCTTGGTTCTAGTATTGATGATGTAGTTACAATTAATGCTAATAACATCGTTCTTTCTGCAAATCTAGATATTGGTTCAAATAGACTAGTTATTGATTATGGTAACGAAAGAATTGGTATAAATACATTAAATCCTAGAGCAACACTAGATATTAGTGGGACTGATGGGTTTTATATTCCTTCGGGTAATAATTCACAAAGACCGGTCTCGCCACAAACAGGTATGATAAGATTTAATACAGAATCTGGTTCAACTGAATATTATGATGGTTCTTCGTGGAAATCGTTAGGAGCTTCTGCTGGTGCTACAGCAGATTTTGTATATTTTATGGCTTCTTAAAGGAAATTATAAATGGCTAATGGAAGACTAGCAAAATCTAATCCCGCTGCAGAGACAGGAACTATTGTTTATACAGTTCCTGCAGGATATTATGCTTCGATATCAGTAAACATAATGAATTCAGCGGGTTCAGCTGGACAATACAATTTAGCAATTTTGAATTCTGGAGATACAACTCCTGTACTTAGCGATTACATAGAATTTCAGATGATCATCGAACCAACAAATGTTGTTGAGCGAGTAGGTTTAGTATTGAGTGCGGGGCAGAGCGTTTATATATATTCGCTAACATCATCCCTGTTAGTAAACGTATATGGATACGAAACTCAAGTATAACAAACAGGAGAAGTCATGAACTTAATTCTATTATATGAAAAAGAAACTGGAGCAATCAGAACTATATCTGGCTTTGATTACATTGATCTTTTCTTAGATACTTTAGTTAAAGATATTCACAAAGAAATTGAAGTAAAAAATGATGCCGGGGAATCTATGATAGTAAGAGTTCCTCTAATCGTATCAAATAAAGGGGCAATACAGGCATTAGATCCTTTGCCAGATACTATGGATTTTCTAATCTTAACATCGGGAACAAAAGAAGAATATGCCAATATGACATATAACGACTATGTGGTCGATAAAATATTGCTTGATATTCAAGACATCGATGGTCCTCTATATCAATTTGTGGGTGTAACCCAAAAAACAAAACTAGTACAAACTGAATCTGGTGAGTATGCTTATTTTGAAGCGATTAGAAAAAACGTAATTGATGATTCTTACCTAGACAAAATTGTAGAAAATTATGTCGCCGCTGATGTTGAAG
>Ga0075460_10001013_pt1 | contig 11157 bp, 8 predicted proteins | sample DEB08_DNA_3_FD_77580 | JGI IMG/M metagenome (GOLD analysis project Ga0075460, IMG submission 77580) | Aqueous microbial communities from the Delaware River and Bay under freshwater to marine salinity gradient to study organic matter... | ecosystem: Environmental > Aquatic > Marine > Coastal ...
TCGTGTTGAACGGCAGCGGACTGTTTGAAGAAGCGCCGTCATTCGGGACAGGCGCCTGGTTGGCCGCCACCTTGCTTGTCCTGCTGGTCCTCTGGCTCTCGACGACGCTCACGTTCAACACGACCCACCGGGAATGGACCCTGCGCCGGATCCTCACCCTGGTCCAGATGCTCGCCCTCGTGGTCGCCTCACTCTCAATCTCCCGGGACTCCAGACTGGGCGATCGCACCGGGCTCATCGCCCTCGCGGTAGCCCTTGCGAGCATTGCGGTGCTCTATTGGGTCAAGCGCGCCGAACCCCGGACACAACGCTCGTCCACCGTCATGGCCTACGCGATGGGAGCTGCCGCTCTCGTCTGCGCCGGGGGTGCGATCGCAAGTGACGTCGCTGGGTCGTGGGGGGTCATCCTCGTCACAGCAACATTGGGTCTGGCGCTGACGCTCGTCGTCGTGCCGCTGCTGGCGGTCCTCTTGCGAGAGCTCGTCGCAACCGGGCAACTTGATCACGATCACCTCTCCGAGCGGATGGGCCAGTTGGTTCTGATCGCCCTAGGAGAGAGCTTCGCTGCGCTCGTCATCACTCTCGGCGCCGCCGACAGCATTCCGAATCCTGTCTTCCTCGTCCTCGCCTTCGTCGTGATCTATGCCATCTGGAGCATCTACTTCCGCACCGTGCAGCCCTCCGGACTTCCCCTCGGTATCGGACGCACTCGAGCCTGGATTGCGGCGCACTACGTCCTGATCCTCGGCGCCCTCGGGACGGCCGACGTCTTCTCTGCGCTGACAGAGGTGTCGATGGCGGAGGGATTGGCCGGGCTCGCCGCAATTCAGCGCCCTCTACCGCTCCTGTATGTCGTGGTCGCCTTCGCGTTGCTCGCAACACTGGCCGGGACTGCGGGTCGACCGTTCTTGCGGGTTCACATCGTTGCAGCGCTTGTGCTGCTCGGCACGATCGGCGCCGGGCTTATCGGCTTCACCGGTCAGGTGGTTGTGATGAGCCTCATCGCAGGTGCCGTCGTTGTCGGTGACGCCATGGCGATCGCGGTGATCGCCCGATCCAATCCGGATAATCGCAAGCGCGCCCGGAGGGACTCGAACCCCCAACCGACCGGGTAGAAACCGGTTGCTCTATCCATTGAGCTACGGGCGCCTCGGCACCGAAGCGCCGGGTCGACATTCTTCCATCGGCAATCCACAGGTCGGACGTCAGTCGGCTATCCCCAGGTGGGGCCCATGCCTGGTCCGCGAGTCGCGTTCTGGCGCAGCGTCGTGCCGTCGGGGCCGTGCGGCCCCTTGAGAGGACATGACATGAACGAGATCACGATCACCGGCAACCTCGTCAACTCGCCGGTCCTGCGCACCTACGGCACGACGCACGTGACGAAGTTTCGCCTGGCCCACAACCACTCCTACCGTGACGCTGCCACCGGTGAGTGGATGGACAAGGGAACGACGTTCATCGACGTCACGTGCTGGCGCAGCCTCGCCGTGAATGTGAGCGAGTCCATCGGCAAGGGATCGGCGGTGATCGTCACGGGCCGGCTCAAGAGCAGTGACTGGGAGAAGGAGGTCGATGGCCGAGTGGAGAAGCGGACGTCATTCGAGATCGAGGCTACGGCGATCGGCCCTGATCTCTCCCGAGGGACGACGCAGGCCACCGACGTCAGGCATCCTGCGGTGCGGGCGCAGGAATACCGCGCGGTCGATGAGGCCCTTGGCTCGACTCCTGCCGGTGAGCCGGAGGTCGACACCTCCCCCTTCGATCCGTCGGCGCTGGTCCCACAGCCCAACGAGTCCACACCCGTTGATCAGGTGTCCGCTGCCTGAGACTCCCTTCGCGGTCGGCGGAGCCGCCCCGCTCGGCGAACGACGACTCGACGCGGGCGGGGCGGTCCAGTCCGACAGAGGGGATCCGGCGAACGCCACGCCCACCGCAGCCCCGGGGATCGCTCCGCGCAGGTTTCGAGCTTCGAGCGGATCGAGTTGTTTTTGGCCGCTTCTGCTCGAAGTTCACACGTGAGTCGAACCCGGGCACTGCCGCTCGGCCGGTCCGCGGCGCTGACTAGGCTCTGGCCCCATGGCCGAGTTCATCTACACCCTCCGCAAGGCACGCAAGGCACACGGCGAGAAGGTCGTCCTCGACGACGTCACCCTGTCCTTCCTGCCCGGCGCCAAGATCGGCGTCGTCGGCCCCAACGGAGCGGGCAAGTCCTCGCTGCTGAAGATCATGGCCGGCGTCGATCAGGTCTCCAACGGCGATGCCCTCCTGTCTCCGGGATTCACCGTCGGCATCCTCATGCAGGAGCCCATGCTCGATGAGTCCAAGACAGTGCTGGAGAACGTCGAGGACGGCGTAGCCGAGACCAAAGCGATGATCGATCGCTTCAACGAGATCTCCGCCCAGATGGCGGATCCGGACGCGGACTTCGATGCGCTCATGGCGGAGATGGGCAAGCTCCAGGAGGAGATCGACCATCGCAATGCGTGGGACCTCGACTCCCAACTCGAGCAAGCCATGGACGCCCTGCGATGCCCCGCACCCGATGCGGATGTCAGCGTGCTCTCCGGCGGCGAGAAGCGCCGCGTGGCCCTGTGCAAGCTGCTGCTCCAGCAGCCGGACCTGCTCCTGCTCGACGAGCCGACCAACCATCTTGATGCCGAGAGCGTGCAGTGGCTCGAGCAGCACCTTGAGAAGTATCCCGGCACCGTCATCGCCATTACCCACGACCGCTACTTCCTCGACAATGTCGCGCAGTGGATCCTCGAGCTCGATCGCGGTCACGCCTACCCCTACGAGGGCAACTACTCCGTGTACCTCGAGAAGAAGGCCGCGCGACTCAAGGTCGAGGGTCAGCGCGATGCCAAGCTCAAGAAGCGGCTCACCGACGAACTCGAGTGGGTGCGCTCCAGTGCCCGAGCCCGCCAGACCAAGAGCCGCTCACGTCTGGAGCGCTACGAGGAGATGGCCGCCGAGGCCGAGAAGACGCGGAAGCTGGACTTCGACGAGATCCAGATTCCGCCGGGCCCGCGTCTGGGCAATGTCGTGGTCGAGGCCGACCACCTCACCAAGGCCTTCGGCGATCGCGTGCTCATCGACGACGTGTCCTTCACGCTGCCGCGCAACGGCATCGTCGGCGTCATCGGACCCAACGGCGTCGGCAAGACCACCCTCTTCCGGATGATCGTCGCGGCAGCCGAGGGGGGCTCCGACGACAAGGACGAGCTGCCGACCTCCGGCGACATCAAGGTCGGTGAGACGGTCACGCTGTCGTACGTCGACCAGAGCCGTTCGGGCCTGGACCCGAAGAAGACCGTCTGGGAGGTCGTCTCAGATGGCCTCGACTGGATTAAGGTCGGCAACGTCGAGATGCCCTCGCGTGCCTACGTCTCGGCCTTCGGGTTCAAGGGGCCGGATCAGCAGAAGCCTGCTGGAGTGCTGTCCGGTGGCGAGCGCAACCGGCTCAACCTCGCGCTCACCCTCAAGATGGGCGGCAACCTGCTGCTGCTCGACGAGCCGACCAACGACCTCGACGTCGAGACGCTCGGCTCGCTCGAAAACGCCCTGCTCGAATTCCCTGGATGCGCGGTCATCACCTCGCACGACCGGTGGTTCCTCGATCGCATCGCCACTCACATCCTGGCCTACGAGGGTGACTCGCAGTGGTTCTGGTTCGAGGGCAACTTCGAGTCCTATGAGAAGAACAAGATCGAGCGTCTCGGGGCTGAGGCCGCGCGACCCCACCGGGCGACGTACCGCAAGCTCACCCGCGACTGATCAGGTCCCGACCGGTCCTCAAGTTGCCGCCGCTGCCCCGGGAGGGGAGGCTTGGCGCATGAGCCCGGACCGGATGAGCCTGTCGTGACGACATCGAGTGCCGTCGCGTTCCTGGCACTGCCAGAGCACGAGGCTCGCCTCCTAGGAGCCCACCTCGATCGGCTCCTCGCGTGGGACGCTTCCGGGCACGTGCGCGTCGTGGCTCGCGGTGCCGCGATCGGTGTCTACGCCGCGCCCCCCATGCGAGTGATCAGTTTCGTCGCTCTGCCGCTGCGCAGCCCCGTAGCTGAGGACATTGACGTTTCCGCGCGCACGAGCGATATCCGCGGGGGTCTGGTGACCACCGGCTCGCCCGAGCTCCGGCTGCCGGAGCCGGCGGTGGGATCACCCGGGCTCGCGATTCTTCCCCCCAGCGACGGCTGGCAGTTGCCGATTCACGGCGTTTCTGGCGACATCGTGCCCGAGGTCGACGCGGCGGTCGCGGAGTTCCGTCGACGTGCCATTGGCGCGGTTGACACGCAGGCACTCGCTGAGCAGATCTGGGAGCGCACTTCCTTCGGCGGCCTGCCGCTGCGGGTCCTCCACGCCGCGCGGCGACTCGGATTCCTCGCCGATGACGCCTCACGCGTGACCGCGTGCACCATGACGGGCTGGAAGCGGATCACGACCGTGCGCGGACAGGTCTTCGTCCGCACCCATACGCCGACTCGGCGGCCTGACCTCAGCCTCGTGCACTAAGCGTCAGCGCCGCCCCGTCGAGTAACCGTCGGACACATCCGTCCTGGCGAACCCTGGTACGGCGGGAGCGGTGACACGCACCATGATGCCCAGCGGCACCGTGCCGGGTATCACGATCCAGATAGATCCATCCGGGTGTGTTTCGAGTCGGCAGTAGGCGATGTCGCCACGCGGAAGGCGCACGACCAAGCGCCCCGTGCCTTGGCTCAGGCGAAGGGGACGTTGATCATGGCGAATGCGGCGCTGGTGAGGTAGCCCCAGAGTTCTTCCTCATCGCGCGGATCCATGGTGCGCGCCTCCACAGCCGCGCGCATGTGCGAGAGCCAGCGGTCGTGAGCGTCAGTGTCGATGGTGTACGGGGAATGGCGCATCCGAAGGCGCGGGTGGCCACGCAACTCGGAGTACGTCGTGGGTCCGCCCCAGTACTGCTCGAGGAACATCCGCAGGCGCTCCTCGGCGGGGCCGAGATCGTCGTCCGGGTACATCGGACGCAGGACCGGGTCCTGCGCTACCCCGACGTAGAAGTCGTGGACCAGGGCTGCGAAGAAGTCGTGGCCGCCGAAGCGCTCGTAGGGGGATACGTCAGCGAGGGCGTCCATCGGTCCATTCTGCATGGGGTACACGGTTGCTGCCTCGCCCCCCGGTGAGGGGGCAGGCTCCTAGGCCGGCTGGGCGACGGCATCGCCCACGCCGTCGATCACGGCGCGGAAGTCGACGGTGGCGTCGAGGCCGCAGAGCAGGGCGATCGTGCCCATGACCGCGCGATGCTCGAGGAGGTAGTCCGGTGGGAAGCGCAACCGGCTCGCACCCTGCAGAGCCTGGACCGGGTCCTGGAACTGCTGGGAGCGTGTCTGCAGCCATTCCTTGCTGAAGGTGAACTCCTCGCGGGTGTAGGGCCGATCATCGGGATCGAGCATCTCCATGAGTTGCTCGCTCGTGGTGGTGTCGCTGACCAGACCCGCCTGGCGCCATGCATCGAGAACGCCGTCGAAGTCACCGCGCGTCGACAGGATCAGCGTCTGGGCGAAGAGATGCGTGAAGAGCCCGGAGTCCGTCGCGATGCTGCCGAAGTCGAGGACGGCCAGCCGGCCGTCCTCGAGGAGGCGGAAGTTGCCCGGATGCGGATCGGCATGCGTCGCACCGACCAGGCGAGGGGACCAGAAGCAGAAACGCGCGAGCTGACGGCCTGCGGCATCACGTCGGTGTGCGCTTTCATTCACCAGCGCGGTGAAGGGTGTGCCGTCGACCCACTCGGTGACGAGCAGGGTCTCGGAGGCGAACTGCACCTTGGGGACGACGACCCCCTCTGAACCGGGCGTCCCGCCGTGCTTGCCGGGTTTCCATGCCTTGCGGAACTTCTTCTGCCACGACGCCTCACGCGTGTAGTCCAGCTCCTCGGCCAGGCGAGCAGCGTGCTCGTCAACCAGGGCCTTGACGTCGAGCGTCGGGAGCAGCCTCCCGACAAGTGGCGCCATCGCACGCAGTTGCATCATGTCTGACTTCACGACCTTGGGTGCATCGGCGTACTGCACCTTGATGGCGACCGGGGTGCCGTCGGTCCACGTGCCCCGATGCACCTGACCCAGGCTCGCCGCGGCGATTGCCTCGGGATCGATATCGACACCCTTGGGCAACTGCGTGAGCTGCTTCTCGATGGTCTTGAGCGGCTGCGGCTTGGCGTCCTCGTAGAGCCGGGTCAGGGCGGTGAGTTGCGCAGCCTGCTCGGGCGGGAGCGCCGAGGAGAACACCGCGAGCGCCTGGCCGAACTTCAGTGCCGGGCCACGTGCCTTGGCGAGCGCGGCAGTGAGGGTCTCAACTGACGCCGCGGTCGCCTTGGCATAGACGGCATCACGATCAGCGCCGAACGCGGTGGCGGTGGCGGCGCCCGCAAGCCGGGCTCCCGTGGTGACGGGGACCGAGGCGAGTGAGGCCGCGCGGCGGATGAGACCCATGACTACCTTTCTACGCTGCTGACCGAGGCGATGTCGCGGCGGGCTGCTTCGCCCTCCGCTCGATAGCGACGCTAAGAGGCCTTCTGAGGGTCGATAACCGGCGCTAAGGAGGCGTGGGGTTGCTCTTCTGCTTCCTCGACGAGGTGGTTGGCCATGCCCGGGAAGACGTAGCCGTGGAAAGGTGCGACCGACCACCAGTAGGCGTGCCCGCTGAGGCCATGCGGGTGGAAGATCGCGCGCTGTGTAAGAAGCGATCCTCCGCCTTCACGGGGCTCGATGGTGAACTCCAGCCAGGCGAGCCCGGGCATCTTCATCTCGGCACGCAGGCGCAGCAGCCTCGGGGGGATGCGCTCCTCGACACGCCAGAAGTCGACAGCTTCGCCGACCACCAGGTGGTTGGGGTCGCGACGCCCGCGGCGCAGCCCCACACCACCGAAGATGCGGTCGATAAGACCACGGGCCTGCCACAGGATGTTGCCGGTGTAGTAGCCGTGCTCTCCGCCGATACCTTCGACGGCGCGCCAGAGTTGCTCCGGGCTGGCGCTGGATTCGACGACACGTACATCGGTGTAGAGGGGGCCACCGGACCACTCGGGATCCGAGGGGAGCGGGTCGCTCGGCGCACCGGGCGTGGAGGCGTCGGACCAGCGCGTCGTGACGTCCGCATCACGCACGCGCGTGAGCGCGAGTTCGACCGCGGTGTCGAAGGGCAGCAGGCCCTCGGCCGGATCGGGGATGTAGTGAGAAATGTCGTGCTCCCCACACACGGCCGGGTGCCGGAGTGACTCGACGAGCGGGCGCGCCAGGCGGCGCGGGACGGGGGTGACGAGCCCGACCCAGTGACTGGACAGGCCCGGTGACAGCAGATTGATGGGCAGGATCAGGCGCTTGGGCAGACCAGCGACCGCGGCGTAGCGCTGCATCATGTCCTGGTAGGTCATGACCTCGGGCCCACCGATGTCGAATGCACGGTTGATCTCGGGCGGCAGATCCGCGGCGAGCACGAGGTAGCGCAGGACATCACGGATGGCGATCGGCTGCGTTTTCTGTCGGACCCAGCGCGGGGTGATCATGGCCGGCAGTCGCTCGGTGAGATAGCGCAGCATCTCGAACGATGCCGATCCCGAGCCGATAACCACAGCTGCACGGAGTTCGACGACGGGGACTCCGGAGGAGCGAAGGATTTCGCCGACCTGCGCGCGCGAGCGCATGTGACGGCTCATCTTCTCGGGAGGCGTCTCGGGCGCGAGGCCGCCGAGGTAGACGATGCGCTTGACGTCCTGCTCGCGCGCGGCCTCGGCGAAGGAGCGCGAGATACGCGCCTCCTCGGATTCGAGAGCGGAACCCTGCTGGAGGGAGTGCAGCAGGTAGTAGGCGACGTCCACGCCCTCGAGCGCGGCGCTGATGGCAGCGGGATCGCCAGCATCTCCGACCGCGACCTCGACCTGTCCGGCCCACGGCAGATCGCGGATGCGATCGAGATGGCGCACCAGCACGCGGACACGGAATCCCGCCTCGAGCAGTCGAGGCACAAGGCGGCCTCCGACGTATCCCGTCGCACCGGTCACCAGGCAGAGCCGCTCCATGACCCCAGTCTCCCGCGGGTCGAGGAATCCCGCAGGTCCGCGAGTAGCCTGCGGGGATGGTCGAGGATCCGAGCCTTCGTGCTGGCGACGCTGACCGAGACGCGGCGGCGGCAGCGCTGCGGGAGGCATACGCCCAGGGCCGCATCACCCAGGACGAGCTGGAACAGCGGCTCGACGGAGTTCACGCGGCCAAGACGTACGGGGAGTTGGCTCCCATGACCTCCGACCTGCCACGCGAGCAGGCGCCCGCGTCCATCGCCGAGGACTCCGAGGCGGTGGGGCGCAGGAGAGGACTGCGTGCCGCCTGGGCCTCGTGGGTGGGCGTAGCCGTCATCGTCAACGTCGTGTGGTTCGCCTCGTGGGCCGCGGGAGGCGGCGCGCCCACCTACTACTGGCCCATCTGGGTGATGGGTCCGTGGGGTGGCGCCATGGTCCTCGCCACGCTGACGCAGCGAGCGCGCGGCGACGACTCCTAGGCCTGCAGGCCGGTCCAGCGGGCGACGAAGGCGAGTGCGTCGGCGGCCTCGTCGATGGACCGATTGAGCGATCGCGCTCCGTGACCGACATCACCCTCGCCGCGGAAGACCACGGGGCGATCCGATGTCGTGGCGTGCTGCACGGCCGCGCACATCTTGCGTGCGTGCATCGGATCGGTGCGGGTGTCATTGTCGAAGGCCACGAACATCGTCGCGGGGTAGGCCGTGCTGTCTTCGACCCGGTGGTACGGCGAGTAGCCCAGGAGCCAGTCGAGTTGCTCGGGGATCTCGGGATCGCCGTACTCCACCGTCCACGTCGGACCGAGCTCGGATGTCGTGTAGCGCACCATGTCGAGCAGGGGCGCGACGCACACGACGGCCTGGAAGAGATCGGGCCGCTGGGTCATCGCTGCACCGACGAGCAGGCCGCCATTGGACCCACCCTCGATCGCGAGCTGCTGGGCGGTGGTCCATCCCTCGCCGATGAGGTATTCGGCCGCTGCATGGAAGTCGTCGAAGACGTTCTGCTTGCTCCCGAGCATCCCGGCGCGGTGCCACTCCTCTCCCTCCTCGCCACCTCCGCGGAGGTTGGCCACGGCCCATACGCCTCCGGCTTCGACCCACGACAGGATCGACGCGGAGTATCCGGGGGAGAGCGGGATGCCGAAGCCGCCGTAGCCGTAGAGCACGGTCGGCCGCGGCTGGTCGGGCCCGTCCGAGGGCGACAGGATGAACATGCGTACCTCGGTGCCGTCCGGCGACGTGTAGGTCACCTGGCGCGAGTGCACGCGCGGCACCTCGACGACTCCGGGTGGCTCGGCGAAGAGGGTGAGTTCCTCGGTGCGTCCGTCGAAGGAGTAGATCGCCGGCACCGTGGTGTGGTCGGTGTAGACGAGCCACGCGACGGGTCCGCCGTCCGGGCGCTCGACCGGGCCGCCGATCGTGCCCGCACCCGGAAGGGGGATCGTGCGGATGAGCGCACCGGTGTCGAGATCGTGGACGCTGAGCTCGCTGACGACGTGGCGCGTTCGACTGACCAGGAGCACCGGGCGCATCATCTCGGGGCCGTCGAGGATCGCGTAGCCATCGAAGACCGAGTCCGGCTCCTCAGGAAGCAACTCGCGCCATGGCTCGTCGAAGAGGTGCTCCGGGGCGCTCACGAGGAGCCGGCCGCGCGGTGCCTCGCGGTCGGTCGAGATATACATCAGCCCATTGCGTCCGACGTGGATGCTCGTCTGCGCGTCGACGTCGCCCTGAACCAACTGGAACGCCGGCGCCTGCGGCGGTGACGCGTGGAGGTCGGCGATCCACAGGTCGTTACGGGGTTCGGTGCCCTCCGATGCCGAGACCTGAAGCCAGCGACCATCGCGACTGACCTCGACGCCGTAGTAATTGGTCATCGTCATACCGGCGCCGAAGATGAGGATGTCCTCGTCCGGGTTCTCGCCGACGGTGTGGAGGTAGACCCGACGATGGAACTTCTGCTCGGACTCCGGGAGCAGCTCGGGTGCCAGGCGACGCACGTAGTAGTACTGCTCCCCGCCGGGCAGCCAGGCGATAGGGGAGTAGCGACAGCGATCGATGCCGTCCTCGAGGCGCTCGCCCGTGGCGGTGTCGATGATCGCGAGGATTGACTCTTCGTCGCCGCCGATGGAGTACTGCACCGCGACGCGGTCGCCCTCCTTGCTGGGCTGCCAGGAGTCCATCGTGGTGACGCCGGTCGGGTCGATCGCGATCGGATCGAATAGCGCCCGCTCCATGTCGTCCTCGCCGGTGACGTAGAGCACCGGGAACTGCTGGCCGGGCTCGCGCTTGGTGGTGAAGGTCCAATTACCCCGGATGTACGGCGGAGAGATCGATCCGGCGCCCATGAGTGCCTCGATGCGCTCGGCGAAGCGATCGCGCATGGTCCACTCGGCCCGCTCGGCTGCCATGAGCTCGTCCTGCGCCGCTCGCCAGGAGACGGTGCGCGGGTCGGTCGGGTCCTCGAGCCAGCGGTAGGGGTCCGGCACGGCCCTGCCGTGCAGGTCGTCGACGAGTTCGAGGCGATCAGCTGCGGGGTAGTCGGGCACGTCCTGACCCTAGTCATCCCACGTCCACGGCGCTGGCTGGGAGACCTAGGCTCTGCTGGTGACCTCCCTGCATGACCTGACCGCACTCGAGCAGGCCGCCGCCATCCGCGCGGGCGAGACATCGTCCGTGGAATTGACCGAGCACTATCTCGCTCGGACCGAGGCCTACAACGACGCGGTGGGCGCCTTCATCACGGTCACGCCCGAGATGGCCATCGAGCAGGCGCGCGCTGCTGACGAGGCGGTGCGTGATGCTGCCCACCCTGATGAACTGCCGGTCCTGCACGGCGTGGTCGTGCCAGTGAAGGACCTCAACTTCCAGGCCGGTGTGCGATGCACCCTGGGTTCGCTCGCCTACGACATGACGCCCTTCGGCGATGACAACGTCGTGGTGCGCATGAAGCAGGGCAACCTCGTCATGACCGGCAAGACCAACACCCCGGAGTTCGGCCTGCCGTGCTACACCGAGAACGCCGTGGCGCCACCGGCGCGCACACCATGGGATCTCGCGCGCTCCGCAGGAGGATCGAGTGGGGGTGCCGCGGCGGCCGTCGCCGCC
>Ga0075460_10001014_pt1 | contig 11157 bp, 9 predicted proteins | sample DEB08_DNA_3_FD_77580 | JGI IMG/M metagenome (GOLD analysis project Ga0075460, IMG submission 77580) | Aqueous microbial communities from the Delaware River and Bay under freshwater to marine salinity gradient to study organic matter... | ecosystem: Environmental > Aquatic > Marine > Coastal ...
AATATACAAATTACCAATACAGGAGGAAGTGCCATTGTTCGAGCTTATGTTTTTGACAGTAGTAATTCTAACACTGCTACTCAGATAGCCTACGCTAATATCTCAGGGCCCACTATTTGTAATATAGCCAAAGGTCCTATTATTTTAGAAGAAAGTGATACTCTTGTTTTAAGTAGTACAAGTAATACCACCGTCAGTGGTACCGTATCTATCCTAGAGGTGAACAGAGGTCTTATTCAACAGTGAGACTCGAAGAAATATTTGATAGGCAAGTTCTTTTTGATCTTGAAAGTGCCATATTTAATCAAGCATTACCTTGGGCATTAAATATGTCAGACAGTAAAATTGATACTGCTCTAGCAAAAAACTATGAGTCTTTTTCGGTACTCTTATCAGACTTAAAAAATTTTAAACATTATGACTATCTTTTAGAAACTTGTAACAAAATTTATATTGATCAAAAATTAAAGTTTTGTGAGAAATACTCAAAAATATTAATCTACCCTTCAGGATATGATGGTATTATTCACAGAGACACTACTGAAGGTATAGACATTTTAACTACGATTACTTTCTTAAACTCAGAATGGAAAAAAAGTTGGGGGGGTGAAATTCTGTGCTATAGCCAGGACTGTAAAATTGTCGTAGGAGGAGTTGTCCCTGAATTTGGTAAAACTTTTTTATTTAATGGGGGAATGCCTCACAGAGCATTAGCTCCAATAAGAATGTCTTCTTTAATTAGAGCTGTTTTAGTCACCAAAGAACAGAAATAATGTCCTTACTGTACGTTCGAACGGCGAAGACGGCTTCGAGTACCATGAACGCTTGGTGTGGCACCGATATCAAGGTTACCTTTAACCAACGATTTCTCTACGAACCCCCCAATACACCTCAGATCGAAGATGCATTGTCCAAGGGCCATGTTCTGATAACCACGGTCCGTGATCCATGGACCAGGGCTATTTCTTGTTGGAGACAGGCTCATAAATCAGCTTGGATTAATAATGAAGTTACCTTCAAAGATTTTTTAAAACTCGACTTTCCTACCTTTTTTAAAAGTCCTCATGCGATTACACACACGATTCCTCTAACCGATTACCTCGAACCCTACATTGATAAGATTGATAAGTTTATCAAAGTCGAAAAGTTAGATGTAGAACTACCTCTCCTAGCTCAACAATTTGGTTTGAAAAGAGATAGGATGATTGGTCAATACAATCCGAGTAGATACATGGAAGATAAAACCTTAAAAGATGTCTATGATGAGGAGACTATTCAGCTTGTTTTAGACAAATACGCTAAAGATTTTGATACTTTTAATTATAGCAAAACCATTGATTTCTAGATAAAACACCTATAAAAATAAAGCATGGCAAAAATTATAGATGAACCGGTCATCTTACGCTATGAATACGATATTGAAGGGAATCAAGTCCCTGTCTATAGCTGTAAGGTCGAAACTACGATTACCAATACACGAACTGGCATTGAATATGATTCAGAAGATCATGCTAATAATGATATTAATGATCCTACTACTGATACTACTTCCGAAGATATTCGCCGGGATGTTAACGTCATCGCCCCTAAATTATTCACGGGTGCGGTTACACCTAAAAAGTAAGGACGATAAATGTTAAAAAAGATTCTACCCGCAGTCACAGGTGCAATCGGGTTCGCTATTGGTGGACCGATGGGAGCATCCATTGGCGCAGGACTAGGATCAGCTATTCGAGGAGACAATCCTGCGAACATTGCAACATCAGCATTGATGGGTTTTGGTTTAGGAAGTTTAGGTGCTAGTGCAGGTTTAATTGGTGGTCAAGGGTTAGGTGCCCTTGGTACAAGTGCGCAAGCTATGGTTGCTCCAAGCCAAAGTGCTGCTTTAGCTTCTCAACAAGGAGCGGCATACGGTGCAGGAGCACAAGCAGGTGCAAAAGCTGCCGAGCAAACATTTTTGCAAAAAGCAGGTCAGTTTATTAAAGATAAACCTTTCACTGCTGGTGCATTAGGATTAGGTGCAGTAGCTGCATTAAGTTCAATGGAAGAAGAAGACGAAGTAACTCCTATAGAAGGTCCACCAGAACCAGGTAGTATCATGCCTTTAGATTTAAGGATGCCAGATGTAGCCTACGCAAGTCAGTATGGTTCAGCTGCTCCAACATATAGAAGTTTAGCTGAAGGTGGAGATGTTATTGATACAGAGTCAAGATCTCTTGATGATGTGGTTAGCAACTTCCCTCGTAAAGTAGGACAGATCGATGGACCAGGGACAGAGAAATCTGATGACATCCCTGCAATGTTAAGTGATGGTGAATTTGTGATGACGGCTCAAGCCGTGAGAGGACTTGGGGCATTGAATGGTGCAAATAAAGATGATAAGTTAGAACAGCGTCGCAAAGGTGCCAAAATGATGTATGAAATGATGGATAAATTTGAAAGCAAGGTAGCATAATGGCAGAGGAAATAGTTCAATATTCGAGACAAGCTCCTTTCATTGAAGAGAGAGCAGAACAATTATTAGCATCGGTAATGGGTGTACCTTTAGCACCAGGGGAAACACCTCCTCCTCAATTAGAAGGAGAGACCGACGAACAATACCAATTAAGATTAAAAGGTTTAGCAGGAATTCCACAAGCAGTCCCTGCAAAAGAAGTTGCTCCTTTAGAGCAAGCACAATTAACAGCGATTCAAGAAGCTCAAGCAGGCTTAGGCGCTTATCGTCCTTTCTTACAACAGGCACAACAAACTATCGGTGCAGGACTCGGAGCTATTGGCGCTGGAGTGAGAACTCTCGATCCAACTCAAGTCGGAACCTACATGGATCCGTATCAACAACAAGTTACACAAGAAGCTTTAAGAGAATTAGACAGGCAGGCACAAATGCAAAGTCAACGAACAGCAGCGGAAGCTGTAGCTGCAGGTGCATTTGGTGGATCACGATTCGGTGTTCGTGAAGCGGAAGAAGCGAGAAACTTAGCACAGGTTAAATCACAAAGAATTTTTGAAGATCTTTCTCGAAACTATTTACAAGCTCAAGCAGCACAAAGAGCAACTGCACAACAATTAGGACAACTCGGAACACAAACTTTAGGTGTGGCTCAAGCACAATCGGGTTTAGGTTCTTTAGGTCAACAACTTCAAGGAGTTGATATTAATAGATTATTAAGTGTGGGTGGTGTTCAACAACAGCAAGCACAAAATATTTTAGAAGCTCAAAGACAAACAGAACTTGCTAGACAACAAGAACCCTTTAGAAGAGCAGGATTTGCTTCTGATATTCTACGAGGCGTTCCTACATCACAAGTTCAATACACACAACAACCTTCACCGTCGCTCTTACAACAAGTAGCTGGTTTAGGTATCGCAGGTTTAAGCACCTTAGGTGCATTAGGTGGAACGGGGGCAGGCATCAGCCTGTTAGGATAATGGCTATATTAGATAGACCCATGTTCCAGCGCCCACTGACCAAGGACCAATTACGTGCTTATGGTATCCCAGCTTTTGCTAATGGTGGTATTGTGAGAATGCAAACTGGAGGGGACCCTTCTGGTTTATTTAAACCTGGAGGAACAGGTCTAAAGATTAAAGAGGCAAAAGAAGCACAACCTAAGATTATGTTGTCAGATGTAATGGGAACAACTTCTGCAACCGCATCAATTGAGAGTCAAATAAGAAGACTAGAAACTTTAATAGCAAATAAAAAAGCATCTAATCCCGATGCCGATACATCTGCTGAAGAAGCAAAACTAGCAGAACTAAAAAAGGAATTAATTGAAACAGGACAAGAAGCAGTGAAGGATATTGCTACTCCTGTACCCGAGGATATCCGAACAGCAGAAACAACTACGGAATTAAAAGAAGCTATCTTAAAAGGCAAAGGTCCAGGGCAAGATGAAATCATTGAAGAAAAGACAACAAGTGTTACCGATACTCTTGGAGCACCAGAAAAAGAAAGACTTTCTGATTTAGAATCTTTAGTGAGAGAGCGTTCTGATTTATATAAAAAGATTTTAGGTGATCCTAGGGAAGGATTAAAACAACAAGGTCTATTACAGCTAGCACAATTTGGTTTAAATCTAGCTTCTGCTAGAGGCGGAAACTTTGCTGAGAAGATTGCTAATTCAGCTAAAGATCCATTACAAGCTTTCGCAGCTCTAGGTAGAGAAGCAATGAAAGACGAAAGAGCAATTGACATGATAGCTATTAAAGGTGCTGAAGAAGAACTAGGTAGAACTCAGAAGCCAGGAACTTTTGGTCAATTGATAAATGATATTATGAGCAATAATCCAAGTATGAGTAGAGCAGATGCTTATAAAGAAGCTATGGAAATATCAACTGCTAAATCAGGTAAAACAATTGTTGAGTTAAAAGCTGAAACAGAAAAATTATATTTTGATGCATTTGTCGCTGAAGGAGATGATGTGGAAGAGGCAAGAAGAAAAGCAAAGCAACTTACCAACTTAGACTTTAGTGTTCCAGAAACAGAAAAAGAAACCACAACAACCACTACTACAGAAACAGACGTAATTAAAATAGATTAGGAGGTCTTATGCCAATTTATGAATATCAAGGGCAAAAGTTTGACCTTAAAGAAGGGCTATCTAATGCCGAAGCAAAAGAAAAAATACTTAATCATTTAGAAGAAAAAAAAGACGAAGATAAAAAACCTAATTTTTTTGTAGGACTTGCTTCTGGTGTTGCTTCTGGTGTTTTAAAAATACCTGAGGGATTTGCTTCTCTCGCTGCTGAATTAATTGATTTAGGAGCGGATACAAATACAGCCGCTGGTGTTGAAGAGTTTTTTGATAAGTTAAATCCTTTTGAAGAAATAGCAGAGCAAACACTAACAGGAAAAATTGCCGAAGGTTTAATTCAATTAGGGGTACCTGGTGTAGCAGGTTATAAATTAGGAGCGGGATTAGCAAGAAGAGCCATTGGTGCAAAGAAAACAGGTAAGTATTTAGACAAAGCAACAGGTAAAAAATTAAGAACTAGAACAGACATTGATCAAAATACTTTAAAAAGTGATTTAGCTACCAAATTAAAAATTGGTGGTGGGGGATTATTTGGTTCCACTGTTGGTGAGGGAATAGCCTATACTGATGATTTCGGAACTATTGGTGATGCTATTGGTGGTCCAACAGAAACAGATCAAAGAGAAGGACTAGAGGGCAGAGAAGAAGCATTTAGAAAATTTACTAATCGTTTTAAATTCGCTGTAGAGAGTGGTGCTATTGGAGCAGGGTTAGGAGCAACTATAGCTGGTGTCAGTAAAGCAGTGAAAGCAACTCCTCTCGCAAGACAATTTGATAGAAGTCCTTTACAAAATGTAATTGGTAAAGGTTTAAATATGCTTACTCCTAATAGTGCTCTTGGAAAAGTAGCTTTTAATATTTTAAAAGATGGAGATCAAGCAGCTACAACTTATGCTTTACAGTCTCAGTTTCTAGCTGAGGGATTATCTGATACTGCTGAGAAAATATCTAAACAAATTTTAAAGACAGCAGGTTCTCAAAAGGAACAAGTCTTTGCAAAATTTCAAAAATTATTAAATGATAGGCTCACTGATTTTGGTAAGTTTAAAAAAGATGATTTTGTTTTTGATAGTAAAGGAAATATTAGCGCAGAAACAATTCCAGAATCTCTTTATGCACTACCAAAAGAAATTGTAAAAGTAAACTCTAAAGGAAAAGAATTTAGAGTAGCTAACCCTGCCTATAAAAAAAGAGAAGCTCTTCATGATTTTATGAAGAATACTTTAAAAGCTACAGATGATGATATTTTAGAACTTGAAAATAACTTGTTAATTGCAAGAGGAAACTTAGATATAAATTCTCTTACTCTAGATAAACAATTTTTACAGCCTTTAATAAAACAAACTAAAGATTTTTTAAAAACAAATATAAGCACAGCGGATGAAAAAGCTGCTAGGGAAATTTTAAAAAATACTGAAGAATTAAGTGAAACTTTTAATAGTCAACTAGGTAAATACATAAATAGAGAATATAAAATATTTAAAAAAGAAAAGAATATTTTTAAGAAACTATTTTCTGATAATGAATTTAGACCAACACAAGAAATACAACAAAAAGCTCAAAGAGTATTTAGGACAGCGATAGCTCAAGCGTGGAAAAATAGTGAACAAACAAGAAGAGCAGCTACAGAAAATGTAAAAAGAAGAGCGGCTGTAAATCAAAAACTTCCTATGGGCAGGAGAGATCCTCTCTATGAAAGAGAAAGAAAAATAGGAATGCAAGAAGCTATTGAAAAAGAAATAGATAGATTAGGTAATGATTATTATAATGGAACTGCTTCAGAGAAAGCGACTCAAGCAGTTGAAGAAATTATTAAGTCTAGAGGTAAATCTTTATTCGAAACTCCTGGAGGGCCTATCGCTGCATTTAAAAAATATATAAAAGAAGATCCCGATGGTCCAAAACTTGATTTAGATGAAAGTATTTTTAAAGAAAGAACTTTAAAGAATCCGGTAATAAGAGAATTATTAGGGGAAATAGAAGACCCTTTTTATAATATAGCCAATACTAATTCCAAACAATCTCAGATTATGTCTCAGTTACAAACTTATAACAAACTTTATGAAAATTCTCTAAAACCAAGTGTTATCCCTGGTTCTGATAGAGTAGTTAAAAGCACAATGTTTTTTGACTCAACAACGGAAGCTAGAGAAGCAGTTAAAAATTTACCAGAATATAAAGATGTCTACCTTGGAGATGATGCTTTTGTAAAAATAACAACAAGTAATGCTGATTTGGTTCCTAGTGCTTTAGATGGAAAATTTACATTTAAGCCTGTTGCAGAAGCAATTACTAATGTAGATGAAATGATTAAAAATAATACATTAAACAGTCTATATAAATGGATGGTTTTGATTCCTAAAAGTATATCTCAACAAGCTAAAACTATTTACTCACCATTCACTCACGTTCGAAACGTATTATCCGCTACTTTATTTACAACTATGAATGGTAATATTTTATTTCAAAATCCTGCACAGACAGCTCGATATTTTAAAAGAGCACTGAAAGATATCACTGGAACAGATCCAGCTTCTCGTGCTCGTCAGTTAAGAAATCAAAGGTTAGGTATTAATGGCACTAACCCTATCGCTGGTGATATTGATGCACTATCAAAAGAAGTGGGAACCGATATCTACACAGGAAATTTTAATGGATTTATGGATAAGTTTTTAAATAGAACTGCTAAACTAGCCGATAAAGCAAGACGAGCTTATCTTGCTGAAGATAACCTATGGAAGAATTATAACTTTGAAGTTGAATTGGATGCTATTAAAAATAACTTTTCTAAACTAGGTATCACTGCTGATAATATTTTTGATCCTAAAAACATGATGCAGTATAGCAAACTACTTGGGAGAAAAGTTACTAGAAATGATCCTATCTTTGATCGTGTTGTTGATATCAGCCCCGATGGAAAATTTTTAACTATGGGAAGTGGTATAAAAATGGAGGGCGATAAATTATTAGAAACTTTCTATGAGAATATGGCAGCACAAATTACAAAACACAACATACCTAACTACGAATATGTGGGAGAATTTATAAAAGGCTTAAGAAGATTACCTCTCGGTACCTTTGTTGCTTTCCCTGCTGAGATTATTAGAACAGGATATAATACCATTCAAAGAGGTTTAAGAGAACTACAAGTTGAAGGATTTAAACAAACAGGAATGAGAAGATTAGCGGGTGTGGCTACCACAGCTGCTGTTGTTCCCGCAGGCTTAGTTGAGTTTGGTAAATCCTTAGCTGATATGACTGATGATGATATGCGAGCACTAAGAACTTTTGTTCCTTCGTGGTCAGAGAACGGTTTGTTAATGCCAGTTAGTAGAGATGAAAAGACAGGTAAAATAAAATATGTTGATCTAAGTTATATCTTTCCTTACGACACTTTAGTTCGTCCTGTTAATACTATTCTTAACGAAGCATCAAAAGGACAGCAAACAGGAGAGAGTTTAAATAAATATTTACTTGATGCAGGTGCTACTAGCTTCTATGAATTATCCAAACCTTTTATCTCTGAATCTATTTTCTTTGAAGCGTTTGCTGATATTGTAGCCAGGAACGGTAGATCAAGAGACGGTCGACAAGTATTTAGACCTGGAGATTCAACAGGAGAAAAAGTTTATAAAGGTGGTATGCATGTTTTAGAAACCTTTATGCCTGGATCTGTTAATCAGATAAACAGATTATTTCAAGCAGGTGCTTTAGGTAATGAAAAGATTCCCGATAAATATGGTAACACTTATAATCTACTAGATGAAGCAGGCGGTATCTTTGGATTCAGAGCAATTGAAGCTGATCCTGTAGAAGCAATGCCATTTATCGTTACCGACTTTAACAAGAAGAACGATAGTGCAAGAGCATCGTTTGTTGGCGATATCTTAAAAGGTGGTCTTGTTTCTCCAGCAGAGATTGTTGAACAATATATCAAATCGGAAAGAGTTAGATTTCAAAACTTTAAGCAGATGCATAACGCATATCAAGATGCTTTACAGTTAGGAGCCAACAAAGGAAAATTATCAAAAGAACTAAATCGTTTAACTAAAAGAGAAAAAATATCAGTCATGAACGGTCGATACTTACCTTATGTTCCTGGTCCAGGAATCAGAGAAGCTTTCAACAGAAACTACCGAGAGTTAAGAGAGGAACTTGGTAGAGATATTGAGAATCCTTTCAATCTTGCATTCAAGGAAATCATGAAGATTAGAAAAAATAACATAGGTATTGACGTTAATTCTGGTGACTTTGATTCTACCTTTATTGTACCAGAGGGCTTTAATATTAAAGAGATTGTTCCCCCATCACCGCCCACGACTACCGGCCCAGTGACCAGTTCGGGAGGCGCAGGAACTGTAGTATCAGGTAGACAAACTCTTGATTCTCAGTTAGCAGCTGATACACTCATTGGAAATGACCCACTACTTCAGGAACTATTTAGACAAAGGAATACATAATGGCACCTCCAGGATTTACTAGCAAAAAAACATCTACATCTGGTGGTCCTCCAGGTACTTCTTCAGGTACTTCTTCAGGGAAATCTCGTGCAGATATTGGTAGAGAGTTAGATAGAGAAATAACTCGTAGAGAATATTTTGATGGTCGAAAAGATGTTTCTGATGATCGTTTAGATAGAAGATTAAAACAAGCACAAGAATTAGCAAAGTTTAAAAGAGAAGAAACAAAACCTGTCTACACTACAAGTGGTAGTATTGTAAAAGGTTTAACTCAAAGAAGAACTCCGGCAAGTATGGATTTAGCTCAAAAACAAATGCAATTAGCTAATAAGTATGGTCCTACCTTTGGTGAGATCATGAGTGATGTTACTTATGCTGGTGGAAAAGTTTTAGGTGCTCTTGGAGAAAGAGCCATGAGTGGTAGTTTAGGAATTCTTGGGGCTCTTAAAGATGTTGCTAATTATGCTCTTGATAAAGCTAACAAAGGCTATGATAAATTAAATTCTGTACAACAAGAAATATTTGAAAACCCTGGTAAGTATCCTTACGCCTCTAACATATCTCAAGTAAAAACAGTTAATAATTCTAGAGAACTAGCATTAGAAGCTGATAGAGATGCTCTAGGTTTGGAGTTAGATGCATTAATTGCACAGAGAGAAGAAGATAGATTTAGATACGAGAATCCAACAGTGGATATGAGGGCTCCAACAAAAGAAGATTTAGAAGCCCTAGATACAACAAATGTTGGTTATGTGGAGTCGGGTCAGTTTAAACAAGATTTACAAAACTCAGGTATTCTATCTGTTGATGATCCATCAACAGGGGAACCTTTGCCTGATAACACAAAAATACCAGGGCAAGAGTCAACTATTGGAGACTTTAAACAAGCATTAGAAAACCAAGGATTTAATGAACTTCAAATTAAATCTGCAGTTAATGAAATTACAAGACAAATTCTTTCTGGAACATACACAGGAGATTTTGAAGTAGACACAGGATCAACGTATCCTAACGCACCGGGGGGTAGAGACGAAGAATTTTATATAGATCCTTTAGATATGTCTCAAGGAATGCAAGCTGGACCTGAGTATGGAGAAAGTTATAGTAGATTCGTTGGAGGATCGGTAATAGATAAATCTCCAAGTTTAGCTGACACTCAATATGGCATGAAGAGTTTAGAATATGATGATATATTAGAGGGCGATTCATCTGGAGGAACAAAGGTCACTGCTTATAATAATCCTGGTAACTTACAGTTTGCAGGTCAACAGGGAGCGATTGAAGGACAAACGTACGGTAATAATTTCGCTGTATTCCCTAATGCGGAAGTGGGGATATCAGCATTAAGAAATGATTTAACTGCTAAAGTAAATAGAAGCAACAAGGTTGATGACATTATTGGTGAGTATGCCCCTAAAGCAGATAACTCAGAATCATTTAATAACTATGTTTCTTTTGTTAAAGATAGAGTAGGAGAAACTGTTGAACCAAATGAAATAGATGAATTAACTCGATCTGTTATTCAATTTGAAAACAAACCAGACATTGCAAATCAATATTTAAATCTATTAGATCAACCTACTTTAGTAGCCGATGCTAGTAAAAGAGATATTAAAACACTACAACCTATTAGAGATATGGGAATAGGTTATGATATGGGAGTAGATATGTTCTCACCAGTGATTAAAGATTTAAAAGAAAAAAACCCAACTTTAACAGACGAAGAAATTAGAGGTATTATTGAAGGAACAATAACACAACCCACTGGAGTTTTCGCTGCGGATGGAGGAATGATTGACAAACAATTAAAAAGTTTGCAAAACGGTTTACAAAATATGTACAATGGTATACCTTCTGTCAGAAGAAGATGAGAATATTTATTACGCATTTAAGAAATATAATAAGATCATACTTATATAGAGCAACAAAAAGAAAGGAAAAAGATCCTCATGAAATACATTGGGGAATAGGTGGAAAATGAACACAATAAAAATTACTGATGAACTGAAGGCTCGGATTCGTGACCATGAAGGTTGTAGGGACGAAGTTTATTTAGATTCGCTAGGCAAAGCCACGATTGCCATAGGACATTTGGTACAACCACACGAAAGAGATCGTTATAAACCAGGTGTTAAAATATCAGCAGATGAGATAGAAGA
>Ga0075460_10001020_pt1 | contig 11123 bp, 13 predicted proteins | sample DEB08_DNA_3_FD_77580 | JGI IMG/M metagenome (GOLD analysis project Ga0075460, IMG submission 77580) | Aqueous microbial communities from the Delaware River and Bay under freshwater to marine salinity gradient to study organic matter... | ecosystem: Environmental > Aquatic > Marine > Coastal ...
GGATTGCCGATTCAGATAATCTATCATATACTTTGAGGAAAAAGGAATGAAAGTTTATATTGGTCCTTATAAGAATTGGTTTGGTCCGCATCAGCTGGCTGAGAAGTTATGCTTCTGGGCTAAGAAAACCGTAGTCGATGAACACGGAATGAAGGACTATCCTGACTACGTGTTTAAGTTTGGTGAGTGGCTTGCATATGGCAAGTGGCGTGGGATTGATGACATTCCTACTGATTCTAAGAATTTATTCAAATCAGTCGATGATGAGAAGAAGACTGTTCTTTATCGTCTGTTAGAGTGGATTGAATCCAAGCGTAGTCGTAAGATTAAAATTCGTATTGACGAGTACGATACGTGGTCAATGGATCACACATTGGCGGTGATTGCGCTTCCTATGCTTAAGCAATTAAAAGAGACACAGCATGGATCTACCAGGGTAGATGATGAAGATCTCCCCGAGCATATGAGACTGTATAATCATGAGAATGTTTACTGGGACGATCAGATGGTGTTTGACTTTTATGAGGACCCCGAACTATGTCGTCAGAACATCAAGTGTGACATTCATGACAAATGGAATTGGGCAATGGATGAGATGATCTTTGCATTTGAGTTTATTGCAGATGACAACACGCGTTATTCGGATAAATTTGATAAAGAAGCAGAAGATCGAGTAACAAACGGATTAAGGTTGTTTGGCAAATATTACAGAGGGCTATGGGACTAATGACACTAGAAGATCATTTTTTAAATAAACAAAAATTCTCTAAACTTATAGAGGATACTGTACAGAGTGATCGACTCTCGTACATGGACGCAATCATCAATGTTTGTGAGGAACATTTTATTGACATCGAGGATGTTCGTAAATTTATTTCCACAAGCATTAGGGATAAGATTGAAGCCGAGGCACGTGAATTAAATTATTTGCCAAAGCTTAATTCTCTTCCTTTTGATGATATATAGTATGTACAACATTGAAAAAATGTGGTATAATTATATTTCAGTTAACATTTCAGTTTATATAAAGGAAACATACAATGTCATTCGCAAACTTAAAACGCAATCGCGATCAAATCTCTAAACTGGTTCAAGCCGCCGAAAAAGTTGGTGGTGGTTCAACCGAACAAAAATCCTACGAAGACGACCGAATCTGGAAACCTACCGTCGATAAGGCGGGTAATGGTTATGCAGTGTTTCGTTTCTTGCCCGCAGCAGAGGGCCAGGATCTTCCTTGGGTTCGTTACTGGGATCATGGTTTCAAGGGTCCTACCGGTCTCTGGTATATTGAAAACTCTCTCACTTCGATTGGTCAAACCGATCCGGTTGGTGAGTTGAATTCCAAACTATGGAACTCTGGTTTAGAATCTGATAAAGAAGTTGCACGTGCACAGAAACGTCGCCTTCATTATGTCGCCAACATCTACGTTGTTAGTGATCCTGGTAATCCAGAGAATGAGGGTAAGGTTAAAATCTTCAAATTCGGTAAAAAGATCTTTGATAAAATCATGGATGTTATGCAACCCGAGTTCGCAGATGAGCAACCAGTAAACCCATTCGACTTCTGGGACGGTGCAGACTTTAAACTCAAAATCCGTAACGTTGAGGGTTATCGTAACTACGACAAATCGGAATTCGCCGCGCCTAATCCATTATTGAGTGGCGATGAAGGTAAGTTGGAAGCCATTTATGATTCAATGCATAACTTGGGTGAATTCACTGACCCCAAGAATTATAAATCTTATGCCGAACTCAAGGCTAAGTTGATGCGTGTATTGGGTCAAGAGGCAGAAATGGGTGCTCCCACTATCCAACAGGAACGTGTTATGAATGAACCTGCCGCAGCGCCTCAAACCAAAGCAGTTGCTACTGCTGCGGATATGGGTGACGATGATGAGGATACGATGAGTTACTTTGCCAAATTGGCACAAGATGACTAATCAAATCATCTAAACTATAAAGGCCCTCACGGGCCTTTTTTAGTATCCATAACCACCACGTGATGGGAAGAATGGGTCTCGTGAATCATACGAGGGCGTAGAAGGCATTACAATACCTTGTGATGAATTATTTACGCTTGTGTTATTAACCGTCTTGCTTGAACCATCAATAACAACTGCGCCACCTCCACCACCACCACCACCTTTTGTGGATAATGCTGGAGAGTCTAATTGTGTATTCAACCTTGCCGGTTGTTGTGGTGATATATTCTCTATAACTCTACGGACACTGATAACTCTGTTGTTAAGTTCTTCTAATTTAAGATTTGGATTTAACAAACCACCTTTGCCTTCTTCACCAAAGTTAATTTGACCAAAACCTAGTTTACCAGCAAATCCATCTGGTCGCCAGACGCCACCATTTTGTGCCTTAGGTAATATCGTTGACATCACACCAATAGTGCCCATTGCAGACATTACGTTGTCTTTCATCTTATCGACATCGACAGCAGTCAATTGATTTAATGAATCCGTAAACTTACCAATAGCACTACCGACTAAAGCCAGTGTATCAAATGTTTTTAAATTAATTTCAGATAATGGTTTTACAGCATCTGCAATTGCAGAAAATCTGTTCTTCATTTTCTCTTCGGTCGACTCTGCTTTTTGTCCCGTCATCCAAGACCAAAGTTTATCTGCCGTATCAAATATAGTCTTTTGCAATTGGCCAAGACCTTGTGCACCAAAGAACGCAACCATACCACCACCAAGTGCTGCGAGGCCAAGACCTGAGTCCATCAGTGCTTTATAATCAACTTTTCCAAGCTCATTAAATCCTACGGCAAGACCAGACATCCATTTGGTAAGTGTTTCCGGTGTGCTTACAAAATCCGCAACGGCAATACCACTGGATAATGCAGCGATAAAACCACCCATACCTGCACCTACTGCCGTCAGCATTAGTCCAGCGCCCACTGCTGCAGCACCACCAATGCCCACGGCCGTTGCAACTGCGCCAACTGCAGCAACTGCGCCAAGTGCTTTTAATGATTGTGGGTCAAATGAATTTAAACCAGCTGATAGTGCCGTTAACCAACCAACGAGATCTGATGGCGACGATAGTGCCGATGCTCCGGCAATACCTAAAGATAAGGCAGCAATAAAACCGCCGAGACCTAAACCAAATGCACCAAGCATTGTCCCTGATCCCACTGCCGTACTGCCTGTTTTTCCAACAACACCAGCCGCAGCACCAACAGCGGCAACTGTACCTAAGGCAAGTAATGATTGGGTATCAAATGAATTTAAACCAGTCGATAGTGCCGTTAACCAAGATGTCATTTGATCTGGTGATGACAATGCTGTGGCACCTGCAATACCAAGTGATAAACCGGCAACAAAACCACCAAGACCTAAACCAAAAGCACCCAACATTGTGCCAGCGCCTACTGCGGTTTTAACACCTCTACCTGCAACACCTGCAACAGCACCTGCCCCAGCCACGGCACCAAGTGCCAATAGACTCTGTGCATTAAACGAATTTAGACCCTCTGCCAGCGCTGTAAGCGTATCCTTAATACCACCAGGTCCACCTAGTTCTTTCACCGCCCATGCACCGGCACCAATGCCTGCCAATAAACCACCGATGCCTAAACCAACCCCAGCCAGGCCAGCACCTGCACTTAATAATCCTTTACCAATGCCACCAAGAATACCAGTACCAGATTTATCTGATGCACCACCACGTGTTAGGGATGATTTTTTACCTTCGGCCGCTGCTTCACGTCTGATATTTTCTTCTTGTCTATCTACTTTCTTTTCTCTATTAAAGAAAGAAGTAAATGCTGATAGTAAACCCTTGGACGATTCGGTATTTTCTTCTACACTCTTTTTAATACCGTCGTCGTTTTTATTGGAATCTTTTAATTCCTTGACTACGTCCGATAAATTTACATTTGCCATTAGTGACCTCGGTTTTCTCTATTTTTAGCTTCTTGTTCTTTAATATAGTTTACTAGAAAATCCACATATATTTCACGTTCCCACGGTAACATTGCTTCTATCTCATGTAGGGAATAATTGTGATGTTGCATTAGTTCAAAATTTGTTTTATAGTAAGACAACAACGATTCATGAGATAGGCAAATTACAAAAAATTCTGTAAACCCTCCACAGTCAATTTATTATGTGTGTGACACTCTTCACAATCGTATTCAAGATCCTGAGTGAGTTTAGGGAGTTTTTCTACATATTCCCTGATAATACTAAACTGTTTACCAGATAGATTGTCAATAAACTCATTCATCTCTTGTTGTGAATAGTCTTTAGTCTCAAGTCGTTCATCATTATAGTGTATTGCTTTAATTGCCGTCTTAACGGCAGCGAATACTTTATCCGTCAACGATTCGGCATTTTCAACCTCTTCGTTATCAAGCATTGATTCAAATGTTGGATGTTGCATTTCCAAAACAAGTTTGTTGCCAAGGTCCAACATATTATCTATTTTTTTATTATCAACTTTTACTTTAGTGACATTAATCTTAAGACCATTTTCGTGGCCACAGTTTTCACACTTTAAATTAATTGTTGCCGTCTCACCGATTGCTCGTGAACGAATATTGAGAAATAGATACTCAACGTCATAAACCGTTAACTCTCTTGGTTTAATATCCTCTTGCACACAGGATATTACCGTATCATAAACGGATCGTGCAATTTGTTTTTGATCCTCAGATTCCAGAGCCATAAGAAGAATCTTTTCTTCCTTGACAAGGAATGGTCGATAGGTTACTTTTTTTCCACTTGATGGAATTGTGATTGAGTGCTTGGGCACATCATTAAACTTTGGTAAAGACATTCTATAATCTCCTATGTGTCATATCATCCAAAAATCTGTCCGGCGCTAACGTTGAAATTGATAAAGTTCTGTGACGGTTTTATTACTTCATAATCCGTATAGGCAAAGCCTACGGTTATTTCAATTAATCCATCCTGTTCGTTGTTTAAATCTACTTGTGACATTGATACTGGAAATGCATCAATAAGCTTTACACTATGAACGGAACCACCACCAAGGCCAATATTAATTCTAATTGGACCAAGGCCACCACCAAACCCCGCCAATGGTTTTCTTAATTGGTGGATTTCAATATCTTTTCTATATGTAGATTTATACTGAGGCTCTTTTGTTTTCTTATTATATGCCATGTCCATCCACTTTTCAAAGTAGGCTTTAGCACCATAATCGTTTAATAAGTAAAATGACATTGATACGTCTGTGTTGCCAAAGCCCCAGACAACTTTCTCTGGTACTGTACCTATATTTCTATCGGCAGTAAACAATTGTCTGCCCGGCATATTAACAGACTTACAGACCAAGTCCAATTCGTTAGGTGTCGATGGTCCGCCGCCGCCCAACCCCGGTATCGACGGTATTAGTGTATCCAATTTTAATGCACCACCGAGTAAACCAAGTAGGCCACTGGTTATAGTTAGGCTTGGTAATTTTACTAGGAATTCATTACTACGTGCAAAGCCAAGCTTTGACGAAACCATACCTTTTAATTGATCTATGCTTGCCATTAAATTGTAACCTTACGACGTGAATCTCTATAAACTGCTTCTGCCGTTGCTTTTTTCCATTGTGCTGTTGGAAGAAATGTAGCAATTTCCCATTCGGGGGCATCGACTCGGGCAAATTTACCCCGAACGTGTTTTGTCAAATAATGTTTAAAACACGGTTCGTAATATCTTAACTTACGCATCCGTTGAAGAACACTATATCGCATCCGAAACTTAGTTGTCTCATCAAATGCTTTATTATTTGTAATATCCATTAAACCATCAAGCATCCGTGCTCTTAATACCGGCGGTAGATAATGTAGATTTAATCCATAAAAGCCACCGGGTGCTGGTCCGACTATAATCACCAATGGAAATCTATCATAAAAAGGTAGAACATCTTTAAACTTAGGATCATAAAAATACATGAACATACGACCAACGATGTCACGGTTTATAATCGGTTGTTGTCGTTGTATCGGTTCTTCCTTCATCAGTTGGGTTCTATTAATCCCCCGCATTGTTTGAACTTTTTTCAGAAACCATGCTCGTGATTCTTTAGTGCGTGGTGTAATACCAGCTCTGAAGGCTTCTTGTTCTAACTTTTGAAATAAATTTGACATATTCAATATTTATATGGATTTTTTAGGTTTCTTATATGGCTTCAAAGGCTTAAGTGGTTTTAACCCTTTCGTGGACTTAGGCATAATACCCATTTGCTGTAGCGTATCCTCTGTCCATACTTGAAATTTCCACCCACGATCTTGTGCAAAATTATTTGCCGCTTTCCATTTGTTTTGATTCTTAACGAAAGTAAGGCCTTCAGAGATATATTGTTTTGTTTTCCGAGCACCGGTTGGTGGCGCTGTCTCTTTTTTAGGTTTTATCTCTATTAAAAACACACTGCCATTGGTCATAACGATTTTTAAATCTGGAAAATACCTATGATATTTTCTATCAACGTCGTAATAGTATGGTATAATAATCTCTTCGGATGACCATTGTTTTACCTCAGGCGTTGTATCACACCATTTGAATACATACTTTTCCCACATCGAACGATAGATGATATTGGTAAAATCACCGGCATATTTTTCTTTATTGATAACCCTATATTGTCCCGAGTAAGCCATATAAATAATGTTAGTTAAACCTAATATCTATAAGGTAATTTATGGCAACTTCATACGATGCATTTGGTAATCCGACAACGGATGGTGCACCAACAACACGGCGTATAACACCTGGACAGAAACTTACACCAGGTGTGAATAGGCTTACGGGTAAACCAAATAAAACAAATACAAAAGCATCAGCAAAAGGACAACAGTTAAAATTCCCACTTGAAAATCAAGATGTATTTAAAGGTAAGATGACTTTCCAACCGGTAAAGATCATCCCACCTGGAAAGCAAGCAATTGACGAAATTGTAAAGACCGCAAGGTATGCGGCAAGTACATATGATGAGGCTGGTACTGGTGTGCAGAGCGAACCAGTAAAACCACCTTCGATTTCAAATTGGATGAAATATACCATATTGGATGATAAGATTGAAATGTATCTACCCATTGCTTATCAAGTAAATGATATGTTAGCCTATGAAACGGCTGGTCTTGGTATACTTGGTGGTGGTATGGTAGCAGCGGCAGAGAATACTGCGGCAATTGGTAATAGTATAAAACAATTTATCTCGGGTGGTGGAAGTGCATCCGATGCAATGGCAAAAATTACCGGTGCCTCAACAGGTGATTTAGTAAGAGCAATGACATCTCGAGTTGGTGCTGCAGCAGTAGCCGGTGGCGCTGTAAGTGCTGCGGTGGGTAAAATGGCTGGTGGTGCTGCATTATTGGCTGGTGGTGCTGCTTTGGCTGGACAATCGGCAGCAACGGTTTTGCAAGTAAAACCAAATCCAAATAATAGAGCAGTATTTAATGGTGTGGCAAATAGGGAATTTACATTCCAATTTAAATTAGTTCCCACAAGTCCAGATGAAGCAAAACAGATTCGTGATATCATTAAAATGTTTAGGGTTTATGCTTATCCAGAAAATATTACCGTTGCTAGACTTCCCGTCGCATATAAATTTCCACATTTATGGAAAATAAAAATTCGATATAATGGCCTTGACGTTGGCACAAGAATAAAGATGTGTTATTTAAGAAACGTAGCCGTTACATATAACCCAACGGCATCATCATTTTATGCCGATGCTGAACCAGTAGAGACAGACCTTTCATTAAGCTTTATTGAATACATTCCAATAGCAAGTCAAGACGTAGCAGGTGATTGGTATAGTCGTAAAGAAAATGATATTGATGATCAGGAAGATGCAAGATACTGGGATAATGGAGGTGGTTTCTAATGTCGACTAATTATTTTAAAGATTTCAGCAAGGTCGCCTACAGGTTTGGCACTGAGAAAATGCCAACAACTTTTCAAAATATTTCATTATATGTTGAAGTATTAGATCTGGTTAAAAACGCAGAATCTACTTATCAATATTATCATATTTTGGATAATGAAAGACCCGATCAACTTTCGTTTAAACTATATGATACACCAGAGTATTATTGGACATTTATCTTAATGAATGATAATATCCGTGAACAGGGTTGGCCGTTGAGCAATAATAAAATTTTAGAAAAAGCCATTGAAGATCATCCGGATAAAATTATCACAACCCGTTCGGTATTAACGGATAAATTAAAAATAAATCAAACAATTATTGGTAATACATCTGGTGCAACAGCAACGATTGCACATCGTAATTTAAATCTTGGACAATTGGGTTTACACAACGTGGTCGGTGAGTTTTTACCTAATGAAATCATTGCATCTACCGATGGCGCAGTTTCAATAGAACAAGCCATCGTCCATTCATATGAAGATGAATATCTTTCAGCACATCATTATGAGGACGCTGATGGTAATTATACGGATATTGATCCAACAGTAGGCAGTGGCATATACGCTGAAGTGACTCATTTGGATCACTATATTAGAATTAATGATAGTTTAAAAATTATTAAAGTTATAAAACCTGAAAGCATACTTGAAATTACAAGAGCTTTTTCTGATGCATTAAGAAGTTAATATGGACTTTCCAAATCCAAATGTAGTACCCGGTTCGTCTGGTGGTGTTTATAAGTTTATTAAAGCCACGCTGACGACACCGCGCACAACCTATGGGATTGATTTAATTCCATATATTACTGATTTTGAAGTATTTGAGCACTTAGATAAACCCTACGTCACTGGTAAATTAATTATCATTGATACACAGTCGATTGTGTCGGCCTTTGATATTATTGGTGGCGAATTAATAAGCATTGAAATTGAATCTGGTTCTGGGACTAATATTAATATTAGAAAAAATTTCTATATTACAGAAATTGAATTCCTTAAAAAATTAAATCAAGAAACAGAATTGACTGGATTTCATCTCATTGAGGAAACGGCATACATTTCCAATCTTATTACTATAAGCAAATCTTATAAAGGTACATCACACGATATTATTACACAGATAGCACAAGAATATTTAAACATTCCTATCTTTACAAATACAAATAATTCTACTGCTACCGGTGTGCCTCTTGATTATCAAAAAACATTTAAAGCGTTAATACCATATTTAAATCCTATTGAGGCAATGTCATGGATTAAGAATAAAGCAACCAATAAGAATGGTATGCCATTTTTCTTATTCTCATCATTTAGTGATAATGCATACCCATTACATTTTGAAGATCTTGGTTCACTAATGAAACAAGAAGTATTGAATACTGAGTTACCTTATTGTATTTGGAATGGTGGTAATTATCAGCCTAATCCAAAATCCAAGACTGCGCAAGTTTTACATCATGAATTCGGTAATGTAAATAGTTTATTTAAATTAATTAAACTCGGCTCTATTGGTGCTGATTATAACTACATTGATACATTTACGGGGACGACACATAAATTTAAACTTGATATTGATAAAAATGTACTTAAAAATTATTTAGATGAAGTATATGAAAAAACAACCATTAATGAGTATAAAGGCACCTTGCCATTTGATAGTAGATTAAAACATAATACTAGATCATATAACGAATTATCAAGTAAAGTATTTAGTAAAGTTATTGCATCAGGTGCATTTAATATTGGCGCTGGTAGTTCAATTTCATATGATGAGGAAGCACTACCAAATGATTATAATAAAAAGGCTACTTCACGAGCATTGAATCTTCTACTTTCAACGGCACCACTAAATATTATAATTAACGGTAATGGATTTATTAATGGTGATACAAATACTTGTGTTGGCAGAAAAATAAGAATTGAATGTGAAAAACCCGCAATGAATGGTGGTAGATCATTTAAGAGAAATTTAGACCCAAAACGATCTGGTGATTTTTTAATTTTTTCAGCACGTCATATGTTTAAAGCTGAGGGCAATTATCATATTTCTGCAACGTGTGTTAAAATAGGAAATGAGGCAGTATGATCCCGAATAGTTTTACAGAATACTATGGCGATGAAACCCGGTGGTTTATCGGTGTGGTAAAAAATGTAAAAGACCCTTTACAATTGGGTAGAGTACAAATCCGCATTCATGGTATACACTCTGAATTATCTGCAGATATACCGGATGCTGATTTACCGTGGGCACAAACAGTAATACCCGTTACTGAAGGTGGTGTGTCGGGCCAGGGTGCTAGTACTGGCATTAAAGAACAGGCACAGGTATTTGGTATTTTCCTTGATGGTAAAAACTCACAACTACCACTCGTCGTTGGATCAATACCTAAGATTGGTGCAATATCAAAAGAACAAAAACAAGCAACAACGCCGCCTCAGTCAAATGCCAAACCAACGGCTGGTCCTAGTAAAATTATTAAAAACATAGACGGCACTTCTAATATTGAAAAAGCATATAATTATTTTATCAGTGATGAGGGTGGTGGTTTTACAAAACATCAAGCAGCAGGTATTATTGGAAATTTAATGCAAGAATCTTTAGTTGGTGGTGATATTTCACCAACCGTTGTAAATCCAAATGGTGGTGCTACGGGTATTGCACAATGGAACCCAGCAAAAGCCGCTGGTGAGAGATTACAACAATTAAAACAATTTGCTGCCAAAAATAACGTTCGTTGGGACGTTGTTGAAACACAATGTCAGTTTATTAATTATGAACTACAACGATATGGTTATCTTGGATTAAGAGATATTAAAGCATCAAAGACATCGGATGATGCAGCAAGGGCTTTTTGTCTTAAATTTGAAAGACCTGGTGCTGATGAAAGACACTTGGATAAAAGACAAGAATATGCAAAAGAAATTTTGAGAAAAATGGAAACATAAATGGCAGAAGCATACGATCGCGAAAAAGACATACAGAAAGTCATGGCCAGTAATGCGCCGGACATGACTTATGAAGAAGCAGCAGCTCAAGTAGATAGAAATTCTAGTCTTAATGCAAATTTAACTAAATCATTTTTAGGCGGTGGTGGTGCAATACCAAATAATTTGTTTAATGGTAATCTTGCTGATTTGGTCAAAAAGACTGGAGCAAAGAATCTTAAAAACGCTGGCGATAATGCACAAATTGCACGTGAAGCAACTTTAGGTTCT
>Ga0075460_10001023_pt1 | contig 11104 bp, 10 predicted proteins | sample DEB08_DNA_3_FD_77580 | JGI IMG/M metagenome (GOLD analysis project Ga0075460, IMG submission 77580) | Aqueous microbial communities from the Delaware River and Bay under freshwater to marine salinity gradient to study organic matter... | ecosystem: Environmental > Aquatic > Marine > Coastal ...
AATAAAATTTTATTCTTATTTTGAATAATTTTTATGAGAGCCCAAATAATAATAGTTGTGACAAAAAAATATAATGAGTCACCCAAGTGCGTTAGAGTTTCAAATAAAGACTTAGTTTGAGAATTTATATTATAAAAAAATTTCGAGATCGAATAATCAAAGAAAAGAAAAAAAAGAACACCTAAAGATAAATAAATACAAACTGCTTTTTCTTTTGTTTGAAATTTTTTAAGAAAGTTCATTTCTTTGTAAAGTTAACATTAATAAAGGATTTTTGATTTAAATCTAACAAAGTTTTATTAATACTTGATGCATTATCAATGGGGGTTTCATCTAAGCTGGTAAATATTAATACTATCTCGCAATCTGGAAAGTATGTGGGTCTAATATTATTGAAAAAGTATGCTTTGATAGCTGGGATCTCCTGATTTGAAATAATTTGGGTTTTATCTAATTCACAAGATAAATCCTCCGTAAGGGTACTAGCAATGCCGATATGTAAAAACTTATTGTGATAATTAAGATGCAAAAAGCCTAAAGAAATTGAAAGCAATAATAAAAAAGAAACAATAATTGCCTTGTAAGACTCAACAAATGGCTGTGTTTGAAGAGAAAAAGCAGGATTAAGGATACCTATAACTAAAATAAGAGCATAAAAAAAATAATTAAGTTTTGGGACAGCCTCAATATTGGGGTAGAGAGAAGTATCAAAATAAATGATCAAAATAGGTAGAAATAAAAAACTTAAATAAAAAATTCTTAGCCATTTTAATTCCACAAACTCTAAGGTTCGAAATATATAAACTACTAAAATGGGCAGGGTAAATACAAGGACTGTAGAATTTTGATAATTTAAAAACAGAAAAGTAAGAAAAGATACAATTAGTATTAATAAGTATAAAAATAAATCTTTGTTCCAATTTATTTTTTTATAAAAGTTAAAATATAAAGAAATAACTAAAATACCTATGATCGGCAACAGCAATCCTGCGGTTAGATAAATTCTATTGAGGATTTCAGTCAATTCAAAGCTGGTTTTGAAATCTAGATGTTTGCCATATATTTGATCTAGAACAATAAAAATAACTGCTGAAATATAAATGAAAGAAAGATTGCTTAATATAGCTAATCTTTTATTTTTTTCTAATTTCCAGTCAGATAGTTTTAAAATCGATAGAGTAGTTACAATGATTAAAAAAAAATAACTACCTAAAGATAAAGAAATAATACAAAACAGTCCTAAAAAAAGACTATTATAAATATTTTCTTCAGCAAAAAATTTTATTTGAAAATAAAAAATTACTAAAGATAACAATCCAGTTAATAATACTCCTTGGAGAGAAATAAAACTGATGAAAGTGATGCCCGTACAAGTAACGGCAGTTATAACAGGAATAATTTTTAAATCATAAAATTGAAATTTAATAATTTTGTATAAAGTTAATAGTAACAAAAAATAATAAATTAAGTTTAAAGATCTGTACCCCGAAAGAGAGGTAATCTCTAATGCCTCTACAATTAAATAGAGAAAGTTTGAAAATATTAAGTGCACATTGAATGTCTCTTTAAACCCCCAGACACTTTTATCTGCTATTAAATTCAAAAAAAACAAATCGCTCTCCGTTCCAAAAGGAACTAAGAACGCAGTCAAGAAGAGTAAAATAAAGCTGTAAATCAACAATACGAAATAGGGAATTTTTGTCAGGATTCGAAACATTTAAATCAAATTAATCACTAGGTTTAGTAGCATATGAAATGAGATAGTTCTATATATTGTGGATATTTCAATTTTCTTGATGTTGTTTTCGGGTCTAATTATAATCGCTTTAAGAGAGAAAATCTCTATTTTTACAGCCTTATAGAAGCGGCTTTTTTCTTAGTGGGCCACTTCTTTCTTTAAAGGGTTAGGACAAATTGTTCTAACCCTTTTTTCATTTCTATATTATCCTTTTTTTGTGTTGAAATTAGCTTTCATGGTCATGTTTTTTTTTCTAGGATACTTTTTAGCCGATACAAAACTGGTAGAAATTCCTTTTAAGGATATACCCTATATAGAAAAACTTTATGAGGCAGTAGATGATTAATACAAATAACGTTCTTCATGGATTCACTGATCTAAAAAACTTAGACTCTTTGGGACCCATAGTCTTAAATCAAGCCAAGGGCATCTATGTTTACGATCAAGATGGAAAAAAATATCTTGATGCTAATTCAGGTTTATGGAATTCGGTTGTGGGTTTTGATCATCCTCGAATGATTGAAACAGCAAAAAAACAATATGAAAAATTTTCCGGCTACCATGCTTTTTTTGGAAGGATTTCTGAACCTGCCGTTCAATTAGCTGACAAGCTCATTGAAATATCTCCTTTTACAAGCGGCAAAGTTTTTTATACAAACTCCGGATCTGAAGCCAACGATACAACTGTTAAGCTTTTATGGTTTATTAATCGCCGCAAAGGAAAACCTAATAGAAGAAAAATCATTACGCGTATTAACTCTTACCATGGAGTGACTGCTGTTTCCGCTTCAATGACAGGCAAACCCTATAACAGTGAATTTGGTCTGCCATTGGATGGTTTTTTACATGCAGCCTGTCCTCACTATTGGAAGTATGCCGAACCAAATGAAAGTGAGGAAGAATTCACCAAACGCATGGGAGAGGATTTAGAAAATTTAATTCAAAAAGAAGGGCCCGAGACAATAGCAGGTTTTTTTGCAGAGCCTGTGATGGGCGCAGGAGGTGTTATCCCCCCCTCTCAAGGTTATTTTGATGTAGTTCAAAAAATTTTAAAAAAATATGATATCCCCTTTATTGCTGATGAGGTCATTTGCGGATTTGGTCGTACAGGAAATCTTTGGGGATCACAAACATACAATATTCAACCTGATATTTTAATAGCATCAAAGTGCATCACCTCGGGCTTTTTTCCTTTAGGCGCCGTCATACTGGGAGAAAAAATGACTGAAGAAATGATGGAAGCTTCCTATCAAGCCGAGGAGTTCTTTCATGGATTTACGGCGGGCGGTCATCCTGTTGGTTGTGCTCTAGCTCTAGAAGCCATTGATATCATCATTAATGAAAAGATGATTGAAAATGTTCGTAAATTAGAGCCCCTCTTTATGGGTGCCTTAAAAAAGTTTGAAGAACTGGAGTTTATTGGCGAGGCCAGGGGCATTGGCTTAATGGGCGCCCTAGAGATGGTGCATGACAAAAAAACGAAAAAACCTTTTGACGGGTCTATCTCTATTGGCGAGCGAGTCGCTAATCAATGCATTCAAAATGGATTAATTTGTCGACCCCTGGGACCTTCGATTGTTCTTTGCCCTCCGTTCATTACCTCAGAAGAAGAAATGGGCATTATCTTCTCCACTCTGGATAAAACTCTAAGAAAAGTTTTTAGTGAAGTTAAATCTCTAGGATAACTGAACCAGTCGTTTTTCTATTCTCAATATCTGTGTGTGCTTGAGCAACATCTTCAAGTGGATACTTAGTAATTTGATCGAGTATAATTTTTTCACTACTGATGAGTTCAAATAAATCTGCGCTAGCATTTTCTAACCAATTTCGATTAGCATAAAAATGAAATAAAGTTGGACGAGTAAGATGAAAAGAACCGAAGGCTAAATCTGTCATTTGTAAATCTGTATAAGCGCCAGAGGATTGACCAAAGCTTACTACTGTTCCATGGCGTTTCAGAGCTTTAAATGAATTAAACATCGTGTCTTTACCCACGCTATCGTACACAACGTCCACTCCTAATTGGTTTGTCATTTCTTGAACCCTATCCAAGAAATTTTCATTTGAATAATTGATAGTTTCCTCGTAGCCATGATTTTTAGCTAAATTGCATTTATCATCATTTCCTGCCGTACCAATAGCCTTTGCGCCTATGACTCTCATCCATTGACCAGCAATTAATCCAACGCCGCCAGCAGCAGCATGAAATAAAACAGTATGATGAGGCTTAACTTCAAAACTATCTCTTAAAAGATATCGAACGGTTAAACCTTTGAGCATAGCGGCAGCGGACTGATCAAAAGAAATAGCATCAGGAATTCTAACTACGAAATTGGCATCTAAAATTCGATGGGTAGAATATGCATTATTTGGTTGTGCATAAGCAACTCGATCACCAATACGAAAATTTACAACATCAGTGCCGACGGCCTCAATTGTGCCAGCTCCTTCAGAACCTAAAACCAAATTATTTTCTTGCGGCCAGGGATAGAGACCTTTTCTAAAATAGATATCAATAAAATTGACACCAATTGATTGGTTTTTGATTAAAACCTGATTAGGTAAAATTTCTGAAAGTTCAATTTCTTGTTTTTGAAGAACGCTGATATCACCGGGCTGGGTTGCTACTATTGAATACATGTCGATAATTACGATACCTTATAATAATAGATCCCACTTGAAAATTTTTTTTTCAATACTAAATAAAAAGAGAAGGTTGCCTGATGGAACTTTCGAAATTAACGCAGGTTTATAACTGCACAAAAATTAACGCTTAAGGAGGTTAATTATGACTACATTTGACTTGTCTCCACTATGGAGGTCTTCTGTTGGATTTGATGAGTTTGATAGACTCTTCGACTCCGTTTTTTCAACAAATAATAAGGGTGTTTCTTACCCCCCTTATAATATCGTCAAGCACGATAAAAATATTTATCAAATCACTATGGCGGTTGCTGGGTTTGACCAAAACCAAATCAATATTTCTCAAGAAGGGAATTTACTTACTGTTAAAGGAGAAATGGGCAATGACAAGGATGAGGATAAAAAAGAATATCTTTATCGAGGCATTGCTAATCGGAACTTTGAGAGAAAATTTGAATTAGCTGATACTGTAAAAGTAATTAATGCTGATTTAAAAAATGGACTCTTGAGTATTGATTTGGAAAGAGAAATTCCTGAGCACCAGAAGCCTAGACAAATTAAAATTAATGCAGGCTCTAAGTTGTTATCTGCCTAAATAAAAAAAAGAGGAGGGCTGCTAGTATGCAGCCCTCGTCTGAATTAATCTAATTGTGAAGCAACAAATTCCCAATTAACTAAACTATCTAAAAAAGCTTTTAAATAATCAGGGCGTTTATTTCTGTAATCGATATAATAAGAATGCTCCCATACATCACATCCAAGAATTGGCTTCATACCATCCACAAGAGGGTTAGAGGCATTTGCAGATTTTGTAACTACTAATTTACCATTATTAATCGCTAGCCATGCCCAGCCAGAACCAAATTGGGTTGTTCCTGCTTGAATAAAAGCTTCCTTAAATTGATCAATACTTCCAAAATCACTATTTAGTCTTGTTTCTAACTCAGAAGGGATTGAGCCTCCTCCATTAGGTTTCATGCACTGCCAAAACAAAATATGATTCCAATGCTGACCGGCATTATTAAAGATACCTGCCATTGAAGCATCCTTTGAAGACTTGATAACGATATCCTCTAAAGAAGCGCCTTGTAATTCATTGTCTTTTAATAAGTTGTTTAGGTTAGTAACGTAAGTTTGATGATGCTTGCCATGATGAAAATCGAGTGTCTCTGCAGACATATAAGGGGCCAAGGCATCATTTGCGTAAGGTAAACTTGGTAATTCAAATGACATATTTATTTCCTTTAATTAAAATTCTTAATGCGTATTTTCTATCTTATTGTGTCTATTTTGACAACTATTAGGCAATGAGGTTATTATTATGGCTAAAATTTTAAGTATCCAATCAACAGTTTTAAACGATTTAGTTGGAAACCAAGCCGCCCGTTCAATTCTTAGGCCTCTTAATCATGATTTAATTGAAGTCCCAACTATTATGCTGACATCCCACAAAGGTCAGAATTTATCAATGCAGCTTCATTCAAAAGATTTAAATATCTCAAAGATTTTTACTAACGTCCAATCTACTTATAATATTCAACCAAACAATCTGACTATTATCGGCTATTTACCCTCCAAAAATTCAACCAAACACATCTCTCATATTTTGAAAATTCAAAAGAATATTTTACTTGACCCTGTGATTGGTGATGTAGGTGTTGGAATGTACGTAACCTCAGATGTAGCAAATTACTTTCAAAGTATATTTACTAAAACAAAATATTTGTCTGCTAATTTTTTTGAATGGAGCTTTTTAAATAAAAAAAATCTCAATCATTATCCTCTCTCAGAAATAGTGGATGATTTAAAAAAATTTTCACTTCACTATAAATCGACCGTTCTGATCAGAAGCATCCCTGCTAAAAAAGAATTAATAAATCTTATCGCTAGCCCAAAGGGAGCTTGGGGAATTAGCACGCCTGAAATCAAATTTAAAACTCGTTATCATGGGGCGGGCGATCTGACCACAGCTCTGTACGCGCATTATTTAACACAAAAGGTTTCAGAGAAAAAGATATTAGAGAATTTGACAAATGATATTTTTCAAATCATTTCAAAAAAAAAGAAAAAAAATAAATTTAAATCTAAGAGCTTAGATAATCTTTAATTAACAATTCTGCAATTTGAACTGTATTAAGGGCTGCACCTTTGCGGAGATTGTCAGAAACACACCATAAATTTAGACCATTAGGGATGGTCGGATCTCGACGAATACGACTTACATAAACAGGATCTAAACCTGCAGATTCCACAGGAGTGACATACCCCTCGTCAGCACGATAATCGATCATTTTTAAGCCAGGAGCTGATTTAAAAATTTCTCTTACCTGATCTTCTTCATAAGGTTTTTCAAATTCAATATTAACAGCCATGGAATGAGAAACGAAAACAGGGACACGAACACAAGTAGCGGTCAGTTCAATCTTATCATCAAGAATTTTTTTGGTTTCATTATACATCTTCCACTCTTCTTTAGTTTGCCCATCATCTAGGAAAACATCAATGTGGGGGATTACATTGAACGCTATTTGTTTGGTAAACTTTTCTTTTACAATGGCTTCATTAGCATAAATAGATTTTGTTTGATTGAATAACTCATCGGCCGCTTCTTTACCAGCGCCCGAAACAGATTGATAAGTAGAGACAACAATTCTTTTAACTTTAAATTGGTCATGAAGTGGTTTAACTGCAACAAGCATTCCCATCGTGGAGCAATTAGGGTTAGAGATAATATTTTTATTTCTGAAATTTTTAAGAGCTTCAGGATTTACCTCTGCAATTACTAGTGGCACATCCGGGTCTGTTCTAAAGTGAGATGTATTATCAATTACGATACAACCTTTTTTTGCAGCTTTTGGTGCAAACTCGCTTGATATTTTGGCCCCTGGAGAAAAAATTGCAATATCTGTACCCGAAAAGTCATACTCCGCCAAATCCCCAACCGTAATAGATTTATTTTCTCCAAAATCAATTGTACTTCCCTTAGATCGAGAAGAGGCTAGGGCCACTAAATCTGAATACTGAACTTCTCTTTCATCAATAATGTCTAATACTTCGCGTCCAACGTTTCCGGTGGCGCCAACTACAGCAATTTTTGGTTTTTTTAGAGAAGCCAACTTAAATTCTTTCGATTATGAGATCGCCCATTTTGGAACAAGAAACAAGTGTTTGATTTTCATCTGTGTAAATATCCCCAGTGCGAAAACCTTCGGATAAAACTTTTTGGACAGCATTTTCTACTTTGTCAGATAATTCTGATTGGTTAAGGTTGTATTTTAACATCATCGACAAACTTAAAATTGTAGCAATCGGATTAGCTTTATCTTGTCCTGCAATATCTGGAGCACTTCCGTGAACTGGTTCAAATAATCCATGTCTTTTGCCATTAATTTCTGCCCCTAATGAAGCAGAAGGAAGCATTCCTAAAGATCCGGTGAGCATCGCTGCACAATCACTTAATAAATCTCCAAATAAATTGTCAGTGACAATTACATCAAATTGTTTGGGGTTACGCACTAGCTGCATCGCACAATTATCAGCTAACATATTCTCTAATTGAACATCAGAAAAATCTTCATGAGTTTCTTTGACAACCTGTCTCCACAAAACTCCTGTTTCCATTACATTTGCTTTTTCGACGGAAGTCACTTTATTATTTCTTTTTCTTGCTAAGTCAAAAGCAACACGAGCAATACGATCAATTTCATAATCATAGTAAACTTGAGTATCTATAGCTTTTTTACCTTCAGCAGTATCTTCAATTCCACGAGGTTGACCAAAATAAACTCCCCCCGTTAATTCACGAACGATCATAATGTCAAGATTACTCACTACCTCATCTTTTAAAGTAGATGCCGATGCCAACGCTTCAAAAACAAGTGCGGGTCGAAGATTAGCAAATAATTCTAATTCTTTTCTAAGACCTAATAGGCCGGCTTCAGGTCTTTTGGAGCGCTCAACATTATCCCATTGAGATCCACCAACGGCACCCAGTAAAATTGCATCTGATTGTTTTGCTTTTTCTAAAACTTCTGAGGTTAAAGGTTCGCCATTTGCATCATAGGAGGCGCCACCCACTAGATCTTTCTCATAAGTAGCATCCAAGCCCAATGTATTTAGTTTATCAATAACCCGAATAGCTTGATCAGCTACCTCTACACCAATACCATCTCCTGGTAAGACTAGAATTTTTGAACTCATTTAAAGATCTCCAAACAACCAAGGCTTTTGATTTTTTTTATTTGACTCATAAGATGTAATGTCATCTTGATAGCCAAGCGTGATGCCAATATCATCTAACCCCTGTAATAATCTTTCTTTTCGATAGTCTTCAATTTCAAAATTAAATGATAAATTTCCTGCCTGGATAGTTTGATTAGGCAGATCGATATTAAACTCTGTTTGACTTTTTGCAGCACTCATTAATTGGTCTAACTCTTCAGTGTTGACTACAATGGGTAAAATTCCATTTTGAAAACAATTATTATAAAAAATATCAGCAAAACTTGTTGAAATTACACATCGAATACCAAAATCCTTTAAGGACCAGGGGGCGTGCTCTCTACTAGATCCGCATCCAAAGTTATCTCCAGCAACTAAAATTTTAGACTGATCGTACGGCTTGGTGTTTAGTACAAAATCTTCTACTAGTTTTCCCTCGGTGTCATATCTCATTTCATAAAAAAGACTAACGCCTAGACCTGTTCTTTTGATTGTTTTTAAAAACTGTTTTGGAATAATCATATCTGTATCGATGTTCACTATTGGCAATGGAGCGGCGATACCTTGGAGTCTTATAAATTTATCCATTATGTAAAATCTCTGATGTCGGCGATATTCCCTTTGATAGCAGAGGCTGCAGCTAACTCCGGACTCATTAAGTGTGTTCGACCGCCTCGACCTTGACGGCCTTCAAAATTTCTGTTGGAGGTTGATGCACAACGCTCTCCTGGTTTTAATTGATCAGGGTTCATGCCCAAACACATAGAGCAACCAGCTTCTCTCCATTCAAAGCCAGCGTCTTTTAAAATAGCATCAAGGCCTTCTTCTTCGGCTTGTTTCTTTACCAAACCTGAACCAGGGACAATCATAGCCTGGACATGAGATGCAATTTTTTTATCTTTGACAATTGTTGCAACTTTTCGAAGATCTTCTATCCGGCCATTCGTACAAGAACCAATAAATATTTTATCCAATTTGATGTCAGTCATTTTTGTGCCCGGCTGTAATCCCATATATTCAAGTGACCTTTCAATGCTTTTCTTTTTATTTTCTGATTTCGCACTCTCAGGACTCGGCACAACACCGTTTACAGCAATAACATCTTCAGGACTTGTCCCCCAAGTAACCATGGGGTCAATCTCAGAACTATTAATAACAATTTCATGATCGTAGTGTGCATCACTGTCCGAAGGGAGAGAGGACCAATACTCGACTGCTTGATCCCAATGAGAGTCCGTTGGTGCATAAGGTCTTCCTTTGATATAATCAAAAGTAATTTGATCAGGAGAAATTAGTCCTGCTCTAGCGCCTGCTTCAATGCTCATATTACAAACAGTCATTCGAGCCTCCATAGATAAACTCTGAACAGAACTGCCGGCATATTCAATGACATGACCCGTTCCACCTGCTGTTCCAATTTTGCCTATTATGTAAAGAATAAGATCTTTAGAGGTAACGCCAAATGGAAGGTCACCGTTAACAGAAATTCTCATATTTTTTGCGGGGTTTTGAACAATAGTCTGAGTAGCAAGAACATGCTCAACTTCACTTGTGCCAATACCAAAAGCTAAGGCGCCAAAAGCACCGTGTGTCGATGTATGACTATCTCCACAAACAATTGTCATTCCTGGTTGGGTGATACCCTGCTCGGGACCTATTATATGAACAATACCTTGTCTTTGATCCATTAAATCAAAATATTGGATACCATGCTCTTTTGTATTTTGAGCTAATGTTTCAACTTGAATTTTACTTTGTGGATCTTCAATATTTTGTCGATTGATAGTTGGGACGTTATGGTCTGCGACCGCAACTGTTGCAGCTGGACGGCGAACAGATCGGTTAGCGATTTTTAATCCCTCAAATGCTTGCGGGCTAGTTACCTCATGAACTAAATGTCTATCGATATATAGTAAGCTAGTTCCATCTTCTCGTTGTCTGACCAGATGGTCAGACCAGATTTTATCAAATAATGTTTTTGGGCTTTGATTGCTCAAGATCGAATTAGTTTTTTGCTTCAGGTTCCTCAGCTGGAGTTTCTGCAGGGGCCTCTTCTTTGACCTCTTCTGCTTTTACTTCCTCTTGAGGAGCGGCCTCTACTTTTTCTTCAACAGCCGCAGGAGCTTCTTCTACTGCTGGAGTACCTTCAGCTGGTTGCTCTTCTGGTGCAACCTCAATATCTTTAATAGAAGAAATATATTGATCATCGTCATAGGAACGACCATCGGTTCTTTCAGCAATTCTTGCTTTCTTACCGGATAGTTCTCTTAAATAATAAAGTTTAGCTCTTCTGACATCGCCAACTTTAATTCTTTCAATTGACTCAATCACATTACTATAAAGTGGAAAAACTCTTTCTACGCCTTCACCGCTAGATATTTTTCTAACTGTAAAAGAAGAATTTAATCCATTATTTTTCTTTCCAATACAAACGCCTTGAAAAGCCTGAACTCTTTCTTTGTTTCCTTCTTTAATTTTAACATTCACTTTAACAGTGTCACC
>Ga0075460_10001025_pt1 | contig 11092 bp, 8 predicted proteins | sample DEB08_DNA_3_FD_77580 | JGI IMG/M metagenome (GOLD analysis project Ga0075460, IMG submission 77580) | Aqueous microbial communities from the Delaware River and Bay under freshwater to marine salinity gradient to study organic matter... | ecosystem: Environmental > Aquatic > Marine > Coastal ...
ACTAATCGCAAGAACATGGCATTAAGCATTTTTCTGGGCATGGTTGGCCCTTGGCAGATCGTTTTGATCGTGGCATTGGTTCTTTTGCTTTTTGGAGGCCGTAAAATTCCTGAGCTGATGAAAGGCTTGGGAGGCGGCGTCAAGGAGTTCAAGAAAGCACTGAAGGAAGACGAAGACGACACGTCCAAGGACAAAGAGTGATCTACCCTTCGATTGACTCCCTCCATTCGGCCCTCCGAGCCGGACAGACCTCCTGTGCCGAATTGGTAGAGGCGGCACTTCAGCGCGCAGCGGAAAAGGCGGATCTCAACATATTTATCGAACTCTTCCCCGAGACGGCCCGAGCCCAGGCTCTATCCGTCGATGCCAAGCTCGCCGCGGGAACAGCCGGGCCACTCGCCGGCGTCATCATGGCTCTCAAAGACAATCTTTGCTTCAAAGGTCATGGGGTGAGCGCCAGCTCCAACATGCTACGCGGTTTTGAGTCCCAATTCACGGCTACCGTCGTACAAAAATTGGTCGACGCCGACGCCATCATTCTCGGGCGCACAGGGTGTGACGAGTTTGCCATGGGCTCCTCCAATGAAACATCCGCCTATGGGCCGGTTAAAAACCCCCTCGATCCTTCCCTAACTCCAGGGGGCTCTTCGGGCGGCTCCGCGGCGGCGGTGGCCGCAGGCATCTGCCACGCTGCCCTGGGCTCGGACACGGGTGGATCCATTCGCCAACCTGCCGCCTTCACGGGCACCTACGGAGTGAAGCCCACCTATGGCCGCGTATCGCGCCATGGCGTGATAGCTTACGCCTCCTCTTTTGACCAAGTTGGGCCCTTTGCGCGGTCTCTCGACGACTTGGCTTTGATTACCGAGGTCATCTCCGGGGTGGACGCTTTTGATACCACCTGCTCCGAGCGCGCGGTGCCCGCCATGGCCCCCGTTCCGGCCGAGCGACCCTTCACCTTTGGCTACTACAAAGAAGTGTTGGACAACCCCGCCCTGGACGCGGAAATCCGCCAGTACTTCTTTGACCGGGTCGACCAATTGACGTCGGCAGGACACCGCGTCGAAGCGCTAGATTTTCCCTATTTGGATGCTTTAGTGCCCATTTACTACATCCTTACCACGGCGGAAGCGAGCTCCAACCTTGCCCGCTATGACGGCGTGCACATTGGACACCGAAGTGAGCAGGCTACGGACCTCGAATCGCTCTACAAAAAATCCCGCTCCGAGGGCTTCGGCGAGGAGGTTCAACGCCGCATCTTACTGGGCACTTTCGTCTTGAGCGCCGGCTACTTTGACGCGTTTTATGGCAAGGCACAAAAAGCTCGCCGCGTGGTTCGCGATGCGACCCTCGAGGCCTTGACCCGAGTGGACGCCCTCATCGGGCCAACAACCCCGCACACCGCATTCCCATTAGGGCAAGAATATACGGACCCAACCGTGCTCTATTTGGAAGACATCTTTACGGTTCAAGCCCCCATCGCTGGGATCCCCGCAGTGAGCATTCCTGCTGGTCCTCATTCAAATGGCCTGCCTTTTGGTATGCAGATTATGGCTGGTCCGTTTGATGAACCCAAAATGTTCCAGGCCGCTCACATTTTAGACCGCCTGTAATGCCTCGCTTCTTCTTTTTAGTGGCCTTGACCTTGACGCTGTCCGTCTTTGGACACGGAGGAGATAGCTTGGTGCCCAAATTTCCCCTCGCCAACAAGGCAGACTCCCTGTATGCTCGTTGGTTGACCAGCCGGGCGGAACAAACGTTCGTCCACCATGCGATCAAAGGGGTTGATACGGCCGCCGCTGATATTTTAGGGGTGTCCGACGCCGTGATTGCCCAGCGATTGGCAACCCTGGACCAACGTTCTCCGATGGACTTGCGCTTTACCCCCGATGTCAAGAATTCCATCCAGTTTTACTTGGGCCGCCGAAAGGAGTTCCTTGGGCGCGTTATCGGACGATCCACCTACTATTTTCCGATTTTTGAGGCGGCCTTGGACCGCTACAATATGCCGATGGAGCTCAAATACTTACCCATCATTGAAAGCGCCATGAATCCCTCTGCCACCAGTCCCGTGGGGGCCAAAGGCTTGTGGCAGTTCATGTATGCTACCGGAAAATTGCAAGGACTTGAAATCAGCTCATATGTCGATGAACGGATGGACCCGGTCAAGAGCACCGATGCGGCCTGCCGCTACTTGAAAAAGATGTACGACATGTTCGGCAGCTGGGAACTGGCTTTGGCCGCCTACAACGCAGGACCGGGCAATGTCTCCAAGGCGATTCGGTATTCGGGAGGGAAAACCACCTACTGGGAAATCCGGCCCTTCTTGCCCCGAGAAACGCGCAATTACGTGCCGGCCTACATCGCCGCCGTCTATGCCATGAATTACGCTGGTCTACACGGGGTACGCGCGGACATGCCGCCCACTACCTTCTTTGACGTAGACACCATCAACGCCACCGCGCCCGTGGGTCTTTACGATGTCGCCCAAGTACTGTCCATTGATAGTACCCTGATCACGATCCTCAACCCGCAGTACAAATTGCACCATGTGCCCGGACCCAAGGATGGGAAGGTGTACAGTTTTGTCGTCCCCAAGGCGGCTATGCCCGCCTACGTGGCCTTTGCCGACACGTTGTATGCGACAACCGCACAGCGACTTAAAAAAGCCCCACTGCCCCCGCCCACCCAGGTAGCGAGCAGCGCCACATCTCGGGGCAGCAATGCCTACCATACCGTGCGATCCGGGGACACCCTCGGGGCCATCGCCAAGAAATACGGGGTACGCGTATCGGACCTCCAACGCTGGAATGGCCTTCGTGGAACAACGATCCGCATCGGCCAAAAACTTAAAGTGCGCGGATGATGCCTTCCTTCGGTCGCATGGTTCTCCTCTCGGCCGTCCTGTTCGTGGGCTGCCAGTCGGAGCCACAAACGGCCGAAGCCCGCGCCCTGGCGCGAAAGCACAGCCTTCCCAGCAGCAATGGAACCCACAACGAGCTGACCCTTTTTTGCGACCGTGCTCTTTGGGATGCAGACTTAGGGGTCATTCTTTTGGAGCAGTTGGCCAAACCCATGGACGGCCTCCCCATGGCCGAACCCCACTTTGACCTCTCGCGCATTGATCAAGACGCCACTTCCTCTCTGACCAAGCGATCCAAGAGCATACTCACCCTCGCCATTATTCCAGATTCGAGCAGCACTTTGGTTCTCAAGAATCTCTGGGCCGAACCGCAGCTTGTGGTGGCCATCATTGCTCCCTCCCAAGAGGCCTTGATTCAGCGCGTGAAGGCCAGCTTGCCCGAGGTCATTGCCCGATTTGATGCCCACGATGCGGAGGTACTTGCCCGCCGTATCGCCTCCACCCAAAGTGCCACGATTCCGCCTTCTTTAGCCCAATTTGGCCTCGCATCCATGATGCTACCCAAGGGCTTCAAGACAACCCTCCAACAAGATGGATTAGCCATTTTGAGGGAAGACACCAAAAAGAGCATTCAGTATCTCCTCGCTTGGGAGCAGGGGTGGGACGGAGAGCAGGATCCGAGCCAGGCGATCTTGACACGCCAAAATGAGCTGTTGGTCCGCTACTTTGAAGGCACCCAAGATGGAAGCCACCTCGCCATCGAGCCCCGCATTCCCGTGGTTCAAGCCTATGAATCCCTTGGAGGCACCTTCGCCTACTTGTCTCGGGGTCAATTTCGTACCGAAGGCGGTTTTGGGGGCGGTCCATTTGTCACGTATTCCTACATCGACGAAGTACAAGGGCGTATCTTGAATTTGACCTATTTGGTCTATGCGCCAAGCATGAAGAAGCGCAAAGTGATGATGGAGCTCGAGTCCTCGCTGCGCTCCGTGCGCCTTCAGTAAGGCCCAATCAGGCCGAAAGACCCCGAAGAATCTCCAAGCTGTGGATTTCTCCCATGCTCGAATGGTGCCAGCGCAAGCCGGTCAGTAATCCGTCGAGAAGTTCTTGGCGGAGGCCCTTTGCCGGGACCAAACGCGGATCCGAGAACCAGCGCATCAGCGCCCCAGTTGCCTCCGGGGAGAGCCCCTCGGGATGGAGCAATGGGGCCGGGGCGCAGAGTCCTTCACGCAAATCAAATGCCCAGCCCTCCACATAATGGGAGGGATCTAACGCAAAGCCCAAGTGGTGTGCGACCAATGCCAAGAGTTCTACCGCGGCCATAGCCCAGGACGTCCCGGGCTGATCCCAGCGGGCCAACATCTCCACGACATCATCGTAAAAGTCCGGGGTGCTATCTCCTGCTTTGAGCGTTTTCAATAAGACCTCCGCAGCAAACAAGCACAATGTTTGCCCCACTGGGTCGCGTTGAATGTGGTTCCAGAGCGGAGTGGCCCGAACCTCGGAGATTTTTTCCAATTGCCCTTTGTCGCGGTGCGTCACCACGGCTTCGAGGGCCGTCATGGGCAAGAGAAGAGCAGGGCGCCAGCCCGAACGGCCGCTGCGAACACTGTGCACCATGTAGGATTGAATGCCAAAGGGGCGGGTCCAAAGTTTGAGGATATGCGCTTTGTCGCCATAGGCGATTTTGCCGAGCATCAGCGCTTGAACGCTATGAGTGCTCATGGGTTTCCGCGAACGATCACCCCCTGAGCCACCGCAGTCTGGGTTCCAAGTGGGTCCGTAATCCAAAACAAGTAGATACCCGACGGCGCCCGCTCCCCGGAAAGGCTGTAGGTGTCCCAGGTAAATTGTCCCCCGGTGGCATACCCTTCATAGAGCAGCCGTCCGTTGGTGTTGGTGACTTTCACATAGCTTTCGGGGACGAGTCCGCGGACAGACATGGGTCCAAAATCCTCGGGCTTTAGCGGATTGGGGAAGACTTCGATCCCCGCGTAGGAGGCGGCCGATTGCGTGGCCGTGGCGCGGTAGGACAAAAGGCCTCGGTTGGTTCCAAAGTAGACCTCACCCGTCTCCGGGTCGACATAGATGGATTGCACCCGATTGCTCAGCAATGGACTGTTTTCCGCCGTGAAATGGTGGATGGTTTCCAAGCCATCGGCTGAGAGTAAAAAGACCCCCGCATCGGCTGTACCAATCCACTTTCGATTCGCCCCATCCAGCGCCATACTCAAGATGTTCTGTCCATTCAGCACCCGCTGATTGATGCCATTCTCTGCGACGAGGAGGTACTGCGCATCTATGCTTTTGCCATTGAACGCATTGTACGGGGAAAAACACACCATCAAGCCATCGCTCGTCCCCAACCACAGCTCTCCATCGTGGTCAAATACGGCGGCAGGCACCGAGGTGCTTGGGAGGTTTCCGCTCCCGGGGCCCCGGGTCAATCGCCGCGTCGAGGTACTCGATCCCGAAACCTGAATGGCCATCCACCCCTCGGTACGGGACTGCAGCCAAAAGACGCCGTCTTCGTCCTGGAGGAGGGTTTTGACCGATTCCCCATTGAAGCTTCCCGCCGAATAGCCCTGCCATTGCTGCGTGGTAGGATCATATCGGTGTAGGGGCTGGGCAGAAAGGGCGTTGCTGACCCACAAGGCCCCGTCCTGGCCCCAGCAGAGGCCACCTGTCCGCACATCCGAAGGGCCTGAACCCGCCGCCGTTTGCAAGCTGGAATTGCTCTGGTTCCAAATTTGGACAAGCTGATCGCCCGAAAATTCCAACACCCCCTTGCCCCAGCTCGCCGCAAACCAATGCGTGGCATCACTCGGGTCAAATTGGATGTCTAAAATGTCTTTGGCGCCCCCCAATGCACTTTCCTGAATAGCTGTCCAACGGAGGCCGTCAAAATGGAGAATGCCTTCGTTGGTATAGGTTGCCGTCCACGTGGCGTCCACCGCTCCCGTCAAAACATTCAGGCCCACAGGCCCTCCCTCCAGCGCATAGGCTTGGGCAGATTGGGGATCTTGGACAGCGCGGTGCTGCGCATAGTCCGGGTTATCGATGAAAGTGAGTCCGCGGCCCAAGTTGGCCACGTACAAAGTTCCTGTGGCATCCACCGCCGCATCAAAAGGATTGAAGCCGGTATTGTTGCCAAATCCCGAGGACACCGTGGGGCCCACGCTGGCATCGAGGTTCACTTCCGTGACCCCGTAAGAACGCACGACCAAAAATCCTGATGAACGGGTCCGTAGGCGGCGCACAACAGGTTGATTCGCCGTATCCAAGGGCACGATTGTCCAATTCCCCGCATGGCCGAACCAAACGTCCAGGGATCCTTCAGGCTGGACCAAAAAACGGCCTTGATGAACGGCGAGGTGAGTGAGCGGCTGATCCTTCCAACGGGGGTGTGGCACCCAGGAGGCCGGGAGGTACAAGGGGTCGCTCAATGACACTGCCCAAAGGCCCGAAGCCGTGGCCGCAAACAGGCTATCACCTTCAATACTCAAATCATACGCAGGGGTCGTGCCGCCATCTGCCCGAAGGAGGTACGTGCCTTGAACCACGCCATAGGTCAAATTCAATTCAACGATACCGAATCCTGTGGCCGCAAATGCGCGCTGTTCACTGGCAAACACCACCGCTCGAATCGCCGATTGTCCCGGATAGGCGCCGCTTTGAGGAATGTCCCCAATTCGGCGTACATCCTGATGTGACCAGATGTCCAGTCCCCCATCGCTGTAACCGAGGAGGGCCCTTTGACCCGAGGGCGAGGCTTCGGCACAGGTCAAGTCCACATCGCTCAATCCCTCCACCACGGTCGCGGCGGTCGTCACTTTATCGACGGGGTCATACAACAACAGGCCATACGGGCTGGCCACCAGCACGTCCTCGGCAAGCAAGGCGACACTGTGCGTAGCCCGAAGCGGAAAGTGTGCGCGCCATGTTCCCACAGGAATGCCTTGCGCCATCCCATCGGGAAGCACCGCCAAAAAGGCGAACACAATGAGGAAAAAGCGCTTCATAGAACAAAGATGCATTTTGGCGAAAGGAATCGCGGCATGTCGCCCGACTTTCTCCAAAATAAATACGCTCCACGGGCGGTTTTAAGGCCCATTTTCCCATAAAATGGCCTCGTTTTCATCCCATAAGGGCCTTAGATAAATGCTATCTTCGCTCTATGGGCTGCAGTACATGTTCAACCGGGGGCGTTCCCAATGGATGCAAGAGCAATGGCTCCTGTGGAACAGGGGGTTGCAACGCATACAACGTCTTCGATTGGCTCTCCAATATGGCCCTCCCGGCTGGGGAGGAGGCCTTCCCTTGGGTGGAGGTTCGTTTCAAGCACGGTCGCAAAGATTTTTACAAACTCACCGAGCCCCTTTCCTTGCATGCCGGGGAAGCGGTCACTGTGAGCACCCCACACGGGGGCCACGATGTGGGAACCATCTCCGTGACCGGTGAGCTTGTGCGCATCCAAATGCGCAAAGCCCAAGCCGATCCCGCCCAAGAAAATCCTTTGGTGATTTACCGCAAGGCCTCGCAACGGGATTTGGACCGTTGGAAAGAGGCCCGCGACCGCGAGAACGATTTGATGCTTCGTGCGCGCACCATGGCCACCCAACACGCTTTGGAGATGAAGATTTCGGATGTGGAGTGCCAAGGAGATGGCGCCCGCGCCACCTTCTACTACACGGCCGATGCGCGCGTAGATTTTCGGGCACTCATTCGCGAAATGTCCAGCACTTTTGGACTTCGCGTCGAAATGCGCCAAGTCGGAGCACGCCAGGAAGCGGGCCGCCTAGGCGGAATTGGCAGTTGTGGTCGAGAACTCTGCTGCAGCACATGGCTCAAGGATTACCGATCCGTTTCGACCTCGGCAGCCCGCTACCAGCAACTCAGTCTGAATCCGACCAAACTAGCCGGCAACTGTGGCAAGCTGAAGTGCTGCCTCAACTATGAATTGGACCAATACGCTGAAGCACTCAAAGCCTTCCCGAAGGCCCAGCGGGTGAAAACCAAAAAAGGCAAGGCGGAAGTTCAAAAAATGGACATCCTCACAGGCATGGTTTGGCTCGCCTATAAAGATGAGCCTGGCCGATGGGTCGCCATGCGGGCGGAAGATTTTTCGGAGATGGTTGCCCTGAACCAAAAAGGCGAAGAGCCTGCGTCGCTGGAAGAAAAAGAAGTTCAACCCGCCGTGATTTCGACCGAGCCCGAACTGATTCAGCCCGAAGAGGACAGCCTGACGCGGTTCGATCGCCCAAAAGGAGAAGGCGGACGCAAAAACCGCAAACGCGGCGGCAAGAATCGCTCTCAAAGAGGTCAAGGTGGCGGAAACCGCGGCCGTAAACCCCAAAATGCGCCTCGATCAGACCATGGCCCGGCAAAACAATAACGCGTGGTGGCTAGGCCCCCTTTTGGTGTTGGTCGGCTGCCAAGAGGCCCCATTAGTTCAGTCTGTCACGTCCTTTTCTGAGGACACATGGTACGCCGATAGTGCCATTGTCGTGGATGTGGACATCCAGGATACGCTGGCCGTCTACCGCGTGGACTTTCAAGTTCGCCACACGTCCGACTATCCCTACAGCAACTTGTATCTCTTCCGAGAGATTCGTTCGGCCCACCAGTCTGAATACCAAGACACCGTGGAGGTTCGCCTCGCCGATGCCCAAGGAACCTGGTATGGCACAGGAATTGGCGCCCTTAAGACCTTGAACCTTCCCTACAAACAAGCCGGATTGCGCTTCCCAAAACGGGGCATCTATCGTTTCCGCTTCCAACATGGCATGCGCGACGAGCCCTTGCGGGGCATCCGGGATTTTGCCTTGACCATTGAAGAAGAAAAGACCGAGTAACATGGCGTCGACCGACTTTCGCTCCTACGTAAAGTATTTCTGGATTTTCGTCCTGGGCAGCCCGCTCGCGTTAATCCTTGCGTTGCTCTTGACCTGGGCCGGGCTCTTTGGCGAACTGCCCTCCACGGAAGAAATTGCCAACCCTAAAAGCTTTTTGGCGACCGAAATCCTTTCCGCCGACGGCAAGCAAATCGGCACCTTTTTTATGGAAAATCGGGTACATGCCGACTACACCGAATTGCCTCCTCACTTGGTCAACGCCTTGATTGCTACGGAGGACGAGCGCTACCGAGACCATGCGGGCATTGATTTTCGGAGTTTGGGCCGGGCTGTCGTCACCCTGGGTTCGGGCGGTGGCGGATCTACCATCACTCAGCAGCTAGCAAAGCAAATGTTCCACGGCGAGGGTTCTAGCAACATCTTCTCCCGCGTTCTCCAAAAACTCAAAGAGTGGGTCATCTCCCTTCGGTTGGAAAGCAACTATTCCAAGGAGGAGATCATCGCGATGTACTTCAACCAATTTGACTTCTTGTACCAGGGCGTGGGGATCCACAATGCAGCCAATGTTTATTTTGGAAAAGTGCCCGCGGAATTGACCATCGAAGAGGCCGCTATGTTGGTCGGAATGTTCAAGAATCCCTGGTCGTATAACCCGGCCAAAGCGGACCGCCAAGATGTCGCGTTGGCCCGCCGCAACACCGTTCTGCGTCAAATGGAGCGCAATGATTTCCTCACGGAAGAAGAAGCCGATAGCCTTGTCGCTTTGCCTCTTGTCCTTGATTTCCAGCGCCAAGGGCACGACCAAGGTTTGGCTCCCTACCTCCGCGAATACATCCGTGCCTACATGAAAGAATGGATTGCGGAGCACCCCAAACCCGACGGCGGCACCTACAACCTTTACACGGACGGCCTAAAGATCTATACAACCATTGACAGCCGGATGCAACGCATGGCGGAAGAGTCCATGGAGCGCCATCTCACCAATCTGCAGGGTCTCTTTTTCCAGCAGATTTCAAAACGCAAGGCCGGCCCCTTTTACTTCCAAGGCGGAGATTCTTATGCGGAAGGCCAAAAAATCATTGCCCGCGCCATGCGCCAAACGCCGCGCTTTCGGCATTACCGCGATTCAGGCTGGTCTGACGCGCGCATCGTGAAGGAGTTCAAGACGCCCCGCGAGATGAAGATCTTTGCCTGGGGCGGCGACCTCGATACCGTGCTCAGTCCTTGGGACTCGATCCAATACTACAAGAGCATTTACCAAGCGGGGCTTTTGAGCGTTGAGCCCCAAACCGGCTTTATCAAAGCATGGGTAGGCGGCGTCGACTTCCGCCACTTCAAGTATGACGCAGTCAAGCAAGGGCGCCGCCAGGTCGGATCGACCTTCAAACCCTTTATCTATGCCGCCGCCATTGCAGACAAGAAGTATTCCCCTTGCATGCAGGTTCCCAATATTCAAACCTGTATCGAAGCGGGACAGTTTGGGCTGACCGAACCCTGGTGTCCCTCCAATTCAGACGATAAATATGGCGGGGTACTCACCTTGAAGCAGGCCATCGCCGGTTCGGTGAATACGGTCACGACATACTTGATGAAGCAAATTGGCCCCCGTCCTGTCATTCAAATGGCAAAGGCCCTGGGCGTCACTTCCGACATCCCGGAGGTGCCCTCCATCGCCCTGGGAACCGTGGATTTGAGCATCTATGAGCTGGCCGGCGCCTACACCGCCTTCGGCAATCAGGGTCTCTACACGGAGCCGATTGTCCTCCTTCGAATCGAAGACAAAAACGGCGTCGTTTTGGATGAATTTGCTCCCGAAACCCGCGAAGTGTTTTCGCCCGAAGTGGCATACACGATGGTCAACCTCCTCCAAGGTGTGACCCAAAGTGGAACCGGGGTGCGCCTCCGCCATACGGGTGCTGGCTATGGCAGTTACGTTACAGGCTACCCCTATGGCTTTGACAACCCCATTGCCGGTAAGACGGGAACGACCCAAAATAACTCGGACGGATGGTTTGTTGGCATGGTGCCAAACCTTATCACCGCCGTTTGGACGGGATGCCAAGACCGCTCCGCACACTTTGGTTCGACGACGTATGGACAGGGGGCTACCACGGCCTTGCCGATCTGGGCGCTCTATATGAAATCCGTCTACGCCAATCCAGACTTGGGCATTCGACGGGACGCATTTGATCGTCCTACTGGCCCTATCACCATCCCTCTCGACTGCGCCACCTATTTGTCCGAAAGCGCCGAACTCCGCGAAGAAGCGTCTGAATACAATTAAGCCTTTCCTCATGATTCGAAAAGTAGTCCCCCATGCAACTGCCGCCATCGAAGGCCTCCAAGACGGCATGACCGTCATGTTTGGCGGCTT